>Ga0123355_10000518_pt1 | contig 51412 bp, 45 predicted proteins | sample TergutEmb28metaG_3_FD_89872 | JGI IMG/M metagenome (GOLD analysis project Ga0123355, IMG submission 89872) | Embiratermes neotenicus P1 segment gut microbial communities from Petit-Saut dam, French Guiana - Emb289 P1 | ecosystem: Host-associated > Arthropoda: Insects > Digestive system > Gut ... | reverse complement strand
TGTGGATCTTCCCGACAAGACCACGGGCAACAAAGCAATCCCGGCGTCATATGGCGTCTACAGCCGGAAGCCGAGGTCGCGCCCGGCGGCGCGGAGTTCCTCACGGGCGTCGGGGTGCGCGACATTGTCGATGATCCCGGCGGCCTGCGCGGACGCGTCGTGCCCCCACACCGCGGCGATGCCCTGGTCGGACACGATGAAGCTGTGCTGGAAGGAGGTGACAGGCCCGGCGACGCGCGGCACGACGGTGGACACGTTGGCCTTCGGGTGCCAGGACGGCAGTGCGATGACTGCCTTGCCGTCGCGGGAGTGCAGGGCCCCGACTATGAAGTCGGTCTGCCCGCCGAACCCGGAGTAGATCTTCCCGCGAACTCGTGCCGCGTTGGCCTGCGCGAACAGGTCCACCTCGAGCGCGCTGTTGACCGAGGTCATCCGGGGGCGGAGGGCGATCTTCGCCGGCTCGTTGGTTGTCTCGGTGCGGAGCATCCGGACGCGCGGGTTGCGGTCAAGCCACGCGTACAGTTCCTGGCTGCCGAACGCGAACGACGCGATCACCGGCTGCCTGTCGTCCAGCGAGCCCGATTTTTCCAGTTCGAGCACCCCGTCGCTGAACATCTCCGACCAGACGGACAGCCCGTGGCGGCCGGTGAGTGCCGCGAGCGTCGCGTCCGGTACCGCGCCGATCCCGAGCTGCAGGGTTGCGCCGTCCGGAACCAGCCCGGCCACCCGTTCGCCTATCGCGGCAGATGCCTGGTTCGGGGGCCGTGGCGCCGGCGTCGGCAGCTCAGCGTCGGATTCGATGGCGTAGTCGATGTCGTCGGTGAGCAGCACGGCGTCCCCGTAGGTATAGGGCATGTGCCTGTTGACCTGCGCGATCACGATCCCGCCGCGTGACCTGGCTGCTTCGATGGCGGCGACCAGAATGTTCACCTCGATGCCAAGCGATACGGTTCCGTCGACGGGCTGTGAAACCTGCACGAGGACGACGTCCGGGGGCTGCGTTGTGGCCAGCATCACCGGTACGAGCGAGAGCCGGCAGGGGAAGTAACTGAGCCGGTCCCGGTAGCGCATGCCAGGCCCGACGAACGGTGTTTCCAGGATCACCCCCTCTCGGTCCGGCAATTCGGGGTGGGCGTTCATCATGAACAGCCGGTAGCTGGGAACCGCCGAGTCGAGGACGGCAAGCGCCTGCCACGGTGTGCCGAAATTCCCGCCTGCCACCACCCGCGGAACCGTCGGCAATGCCCCGAGCAGCGCCGCGAGCCGTTCTTCGCTTAGTATCCGCACACCCTCTAGTATCCCGGCGGGGCATCCCGGCGCTTCGACCGCCTCCGCGGGTCAGAGGGGTCCACGGCGCCCGCGCGTGGTCTGCCGGACGGGGTAGTCACGGCGTTCCTGCGCGATCAGGAACGCCCGCATCTTGGGGTACGGGCGGCCACGCCGCACCAGCGGGGCGAACTCCGGGTCGTTGGAGATCCAGTCGTGCGGACGCTCGAGCTCCGAATCCCGGTTGCCCACCACGCGCCGCAGGCTGGCCACCACCTGCTCCTCGTCGGCCAGGCCGTTCCGGGCGAGCACCGCGTACAGGCACGCGATGTTGTAGGCCGCCTGCCAGGACGCGGTGCGCGCCTGCCACGGCAGCCACCGCACCCGGTCGCGGGTGACGGGGAACCAGCCGGTCAGCGGTTCGCCCTCGGGCGTCGCGGCGGCGAGCGGGGCGACGGCGTCGGATTCGGCGGGCCGCTGCCACGCGCTGGGAGGCCGCCGCAGCACCGCCTCGATCGGCCGCGGGTCGCCCGCGATGGCCCGCGCGATGAGCAGTCCCTTGCGCTGCCGGAGGCGCTCGACGACCGCGGATAGCGGCGGGAACACCGGCCAGGGCACCCGTCGCCTGCCCGGGCCCTCGCCCGCATCTCTGATGTCTGCCATCTCGGCCACGTTCAGCCGCTGCTTGACCGCGAGCAGCAGCTCGGCGGCGCACACGCCGTCGCGGAAAGCCTGGCGGCTCGCCAGCCGCAAGTGCGGCCGCCACACCGACCGCTCATCGCGATGCAGGAACATGTTCCACAGCACCACGGGAAGCGACAGCTGACGGCGGATCTCCCGCAGTTCCTGCCGCGCCGCGGCGAGCAGGATCTCGCGCAGCCCGTGCGAGAGCACCATCGGCCCGCGGCGCCCGGGATGGGGGTGGATGTCGCCGTCCTCGCTGCGGTCGGTGACGGTCACGCCGCACCGGTAGAGGATGTCCAGGGTCTCGTCGAGGATGGCCCGCACGGCGGCCGGGTTGAGGAAGGTGAACCCCGGGTCGGCGATCATCTCAAGCGACATGCACAGCCGGTAGGTGCCGCGGAAGAACCGCGGGTACTGCTCACGGTTCAGCGCGTGCAACCGCAGCGCCGTCAGGTGCCGCCGGTCCAGGTCCTCGAGCTGGGCGAGCTCGTACCGGACGACCCCCGCGCACCGGTCGGAACCGGTCACCTTCCATAGCAGCGCGATCTGCTGGCGGCGGGAATCACGGACGTCATCAGCGGTCTCCACGTACACCCGCGCCTGCCTGGCGAGGAGCAGCGCGCCTAGGTCGCGGCCGTCGGCCGCGCCGTAGCACCAGGCTGGCGTGGCGGGGTCGCGCACGAAGATCTGCTTGGCGACGTAGCCGGCCGCCATTGAGGCTGCGTCGTCGACGCTGCCCGCCGCCACGGTCTTCGTCGAGACCATCCCGCCGGTCCGCGGGTTGCCAAGCTCGACAGTCACCCGGGTGATGTCGGCTCCCGCCTCGCCGTCCGCGGCCGGCTGCGACGGCGGGCCTTCCACCCACACCCGCAGCTCGTAGCGGCGCGGCGACGGCCAGAGCACGTCCCAGAACCGGATCAGCGCGCCCGCGAGACCCGCGCCGGACAAGCCGCTCGCCTCGGCGATGGAGGCGAGGCCGTTCGACCGGCTGCCGCCGGGCAAGATAGGCGGCGAACGCACTTCGACGGCGGCGAGCCGGAACTTCAGCTCGGCGGCCAGCCAGTCGTGCCGCTGCCCGCCACTGAGCCCGCCCCCCGGCCGGGCAGTGCCGATGCTCGGCTGCCCTTCGCTGAGCCGCGAGGTGTCAAGGACGGGCGCCTGCCGGCGCATCGCCCACGCCTCCGCCTGCCGGTAGCCGACAAGCAGCACGACGGCGATGACGGACCAGCCGAGCCGCCCCGGCGCTGGCGCCTTGTGCCCGGACCACAGCACCCACAGCGGGTAGAAGAACGCACCGCTCAGCCGGTCGGCGCCGAACGCGAACGCGGTCTCCAGGTCACTGGGCACCCGCCCGCCGGGCGGCGTCTGGCCGTAAGCGGTGATCGCGACCAGCAGGACAAGCACGATGACAACAGTGACCGCGCGCAGAGTCCGGACGCTGAAGTGAGTCCCGGTGAACACGATCAGCGCAGCGACGACGGCGGCCACCGCCCATACAACCCACGACGTCATCGGTAACCCCTCGCCGCCGGTGGCGGCCCGCTGTCGCTTGATGTCTCGAAAACCCTATGACCGACCCGCCGACGGCAGTCGGCATTCAGGGTTATTCGGCGTTGCGTTCTATCCGAGGCAGACGACGCCGAGCAGGCAGTTCGACGGGGCGGGGGAGGGCCCCGGGCTCGCGGTCGTCGTTGGCGCCGGGCTCGAGGGCGCACTCGGCGTTGCGCTCGGCGTAGCGGGCGCAGGGATGCTCGCCGCTGCCGAGACCGGGCTGGTGGCCGCTGCGGAGGTGGCGCCCTCGCGGCCCGACGGCGTGGCGCCGGCCGGCTTGTGGCCGTGCTTCGCCGCACGCGCCTTCGTCGCCTGCGAGCTCCGCCTATCACTGGGGGAGCCTGAGCCCGCGGAAGCGGGCGTGCTGCCCGGCGGCACCGCGCCGATCGTGGGCGCGGGCGTCCCGCTGGCGGGACTGCGCCCGGCGGACGGCTGGTCACCCAGCGCGCCAGCGGTGAGCACCCCCGTCAGGGCTGCGGCGACCAGCAGGCCGGCCGCGGCGGTGAGCGCCACGGCCCGGCGCCGCCGTGGCGCCGGCTGGCCGGGCACCTGCCGGGAATCGTCCTGCCGGGAATCGTCCTGACCAGAAGTGCGCTGCCGGGCGGGCTCGACGGCCAGCGGCGGGGATAGCGTGGGGGCGCCGCTCTGCGACGGCCGCCGCGCCGCCGGCACGAGACGGCCAGCCCGCATCTCGTCGCGGAGCCGGGCGGCGAGCTCCGAGACTTCGCCAGCGTCGGCCATCCGCCGTGCCGGGTCCTTGGCGGTCAGCCGGGCGACCAGCGTGTCGAGCTCCGGCGGGACACCGGCGGGCAGCGGCGGCAGTGGCATGTACAAGTGCCCGGCCATCACCTCGGCTGCGGTCCCGTCGTACGGCGGGAGTCCGGTCAGGCACTCGTGCAGCACGATGCCGAGCGCGTACAGGTCGCTCGCCGGGGTGCCTGCGCCGCCGGTGATCCGCTCCGGCGCCATGTAGTTGGCGGTCCCCATGACCAGCCCGGGACCGGTTATCGGTGCCTGGCCGGCCGCGTACGCGAGACCGAAGTCGGTGATCTTGACCCGGCCGTCGGTGCCGATCAGGATGTTCCCCGGCTTGACGTCCCGGTGCACCATCCCGGTCCGGTGTGCGGCCTGCAGTGCGCTTGCCGCCTGTGCGAGCACGTCGAGGGCAAACTCTGGCGCGACCGGTTCGGCTGCGAGCAGGTCAGCGAGCGATGGCCCGTCGACGAACTCCATAACGAGATAAGGCGGTCCGCCCGGGCCGGCGTGGCCGTAGTCGTGAACTTGCGCGACGCACGGATGGTTCAGCGCGCCGGCGTGCTTGGCCTCCTCGCGGAACCTCTCGAGAGTCTCCGGGTGGTCGGCGTATTCCGGGCGCAGCAGCTTGACCGCCACCGGTCGCTCTAGCAGCAGATCCGTCGCCCGCCATACCTGGCCGACGCCGCCCGCTGCGATGCGCTCATCCAGCCGGTAACGGTCGTCAAGTATCAGGCCCGATCGTGTCACAACCGTGCCAGGCTACCCGGAGCACATCATCGGAAACGGCCATTACCCGTCAAACGTCATACTTCTTCACCAGTGCGCCGCGGTGCGCAGCGCGCCTCGGCCACCGCTGGAGCGTCCGAGGCAAACCCGGCTGAGCAGGCAATTCGATGAGCTGACGGATGATGACCCGGATGCGTGCCGCATCTTGGTGCGGAGCCGGCCGGCGAGTACCGCAACCTCGTTCGCGTCGTCCAGTCGCCTGACCGGGTCCTTAGCGGTGAGCCAGGCCACCAGCCTGCCAAGCTCCGGTGGTGCGTCTGCTGGCAGCGGCGGAAGCGGCAAGTACAGGTGCCCGGCCATCACCTCGGCAGGAGTTCCGTCATACGGCGGGAGCCCGGTCAGGCACTCATGCAGCACGATCCCAAGGGCGTAGAGGTCACACGCCGGGGTGCCCGCGGAACCCGAGATCCGCTCCGGTGCCAGGTAGTTGGCAGTGCCCATGACAAAGCCAGGATCGGTTACCGGCGCCTGGCCAGCCGCATGCGCGATGCCGAAGTCGGTGATCTTGACCCGGCCCTCCGGCCCGATCAGGCTTTCTGTATAAATGCTTTTTGTCATCCTCATTCGGGCGCGATTAGCGAGGCGGCGTTTCGCGTGGTAGACCAGCTGCGGGCCGGAGATCCACGGTCGGTGGGGTCGTACCGGCTGACCGGCCGGCTGGGCGGCGGCGGGATGGGCGAGGTCTTTCTCGGCCGGTCGGCAGGCGGGCGCCTCGTGGCGGTCAAGGTCATCCGCCCCGAACTGGCGGCCGACCCCGAGTTCCGGGCCCGTTTCCGTCACGAGGTCTCGGCGGCCCGCTCGGTCAATGGTCTGTACACCGCCCCGGTGGCCGACGCCCAGGTGGACGGGCCCACACCGTGGCTGGCCACTGCCTACGTGCCTGGTCCGTCGCTCGCCACCGCAGTCGAGGAGTACGGCCCGCTGCCAGCCAGGTCGGTGCTTGCGCTCGCGGCCGGCCTGGCTGAGGGGATCGCCGCGGTGCACGACGCAGGCCTGGTGCACCGTGACCTCAAGCCGTCCAACGTGCTGCTGGCCGCCGACGGGCCGCGGGTGATCGACTTCGGCATCGCCACGGGCGCGCAGGCGACCGTGCTCACAATGGCCGGCCACATTATCGGCTCCCCGGATTTCATGTCGCCCGAGCAGGCCACCGGCCGGGAACTCGGCCCGGCAACGGACGTATTCAGCCTGGGTGCGGTGCTTACCTACGCGGCGACGGGCAGCGCGCCATTCCGTGCAGCGGAGACCACCACACTGCTCGGCCGCATCGTCAACGAAGAGCCCGACCTGTCGGACGTGCCCGCGCGGGTGCGTCCGGTGGTGGAGTGGTGCCTGGCCAAGGACCCGGACCGCCGGCCGACCGCGCGCGACCTGCTGGTGCGGCTGGGCGAGACCCGCCTGTGGGATGACTGGCTGCCAGACAGGATGCTCGCCGAGATCAGGGACACGGGGGACCGGATGACGGCGAATCCCTCGAACCTCGCGAATCCAGCACCGGGTGCGCGCCACTCGGATACCCAAACCGTGCGGACACCCCCAGGCGGCGTGCCTGAGACCGTAAGGCCCGCTGTCCTCGGCGAGGACACCCGGGCCGGGGACACGGTCGACGCCCCGACCCCGCCGCCAGGGCCGCCGCGGGTCGGTGCGGTTACCCCGGCTGCCCCGGCGGCGCCCGCTACTCCGGCTGCCCCGGCTACTCCGCCTGCTCCGGCTGCCCCGGCTGCCGCGGCTACTCCGGCTGCCGCGGCTACTCCGGCTGCCCCGGTGGTGCCGGTCCACAAAGATGCCCCGCTAGAGATCGGTGAGGCAACCCGCGGTCGGCCGCGCGCCAGCGGGGTCCGCGGCCGCGGCAACGGTTATCAGCGGGCAGCGTCCCGGCCGCGACTGGCGGCCTGGCTGCCCGCCGCCATGGTGGTCGTGCTCGCGGCCGCGGCCGCCGGCCTCTGGCTCGCCTTTGCTAAAGCAACCTCGGCATCCTCGACGTCGCAGCCGCCCACCTCAGGTGCGACGACGGGCACGTCGTCGACAGCCACGCCTGCGGCGGCCACGTCCCCCTACCGCTTCGCCGCCACCGGTGCGACGCACTTCGCCTGCTCCGCGGACCTCGCCTCCACCAGCGACGGCGCCGACGCGAAAGTGGTCTTCACCAACAACACGACGCAGGACGTGCAGGTGTACTGGCTCAACTACACGGGCACGCGCGCCCTGCACGTCACAGTGAGGCCCAGGGTCTCACAGAAGATCGAAGGCAACGTCGGTGACGCCTGGGAGGTGGCGGGCCCCAGTGGCTGCGCCGGGGAGTTCGTCACCACCGGCACCGCGCACATCACGGTCGTGAGCGCGCACGGCTGACCATGGCCGGCTGGCCGCGGTCAGGAGTCCGTGGACGGGGTCCAGGTCACCGGCTGGTAGGCGGGACCGCCGTCGTTGAGCAGCTGCTCGGCCTCGGCGTCGACCTCCGCGACAGACTGTTCCAGGTTCAGCGTCTTGCGGAACGGCTGCCGGACGTCCCTGTCGATGCGCAGGTAAACCTCACCGCGGTTGCCCTCGGGGTCGAAGAAGTAGATCCCGTAGGCGTTGCCGTGCGTCACCTCCTGCTGGACCGGGACGCCCTCCGCCTTGAACCGGTGGTGGTACATCTGGAGTGTCTCCACCGAGTCGACGCGCCAGGAGATCTGGTGCGTGAGCATGGTGCCGGGCGGCGCGGTCCTGCCGCGCTGCAGGACGAACTCGTGGTGCTCGACCCCGGGCTGCGCGCTGAAGAAGACGATGCCCTGCTCATCGTCCGCGTCAGTGACGGTCAGTCCGATCACGCGCTCGTAGAAGTCGCGCATCTTCGCGAGGTCGTGCACCCATAGCCCGGTGTGGCCAAGTCCGACGACAGGCATGTGTCTTAGTATCCACTTATCATGAGCCAGGAAAATAGTGCTGCGCCGGCGTACCAGAACGCACCGCCGAGGCTGGGGCTGCTCGCCCCCGCGGATCTCGCCGCTGCCCAGCGTGCCGTGTACGACGCGATCACCGGCGGCCCGCGGGCCAGTCACGCGGCCACTGTGCCGATCACCGACGAAACCGGACGCCTCGTCGGCCCGTTCGCCGTCATGCTCTTGGCGCCCGCCGTCGGCGACGCGATGCAGCAGGTCGGCGCCAAGGTCCGGTTCGCGACGGCGCTGACCGGCCGGGAGCGTGAGCTGGCCGTCCTGTCGGTGGCGGGCGTGCTGCGCTGCGACTTCGAGCGGCTCGCGCATGAGGCCATCGCCCGCAAACTGGGCCTGACGGAGCCACAGCTCAACGCGGCCCTGACTGGTCGGGTCCCGGATGACCTGACCAGCGACGAGGCGCTGGTCTGCCGTCTGGCCCAGGTGATGACGGCGGAACGGGACCTCCCCGACGCGGACTATGCCGAGGGCCTGGCAGCACTCGGCAGCCAGCGCCTCGCCGAGCTGACCTACCTTGTCGGCTACTACTGCGCGCTCGCGCTGTCCCTGGCGGTCTTCCGCCCGGAGCTGCCGGCGGAGTTCCAGAAGTTCCAGACCCGCTAAGGATTCGTGCAGTTCCAGGCCCGCTACGAAGATGGGGGCACCCAGGCACGCAATGGGGTGAAAGGTGTCCACCGTCGTTGCGCGGTGGCTGGCGAAAGGCCTATCTCGCCTCGAGCGGGACGCCGAACGTGTCGGTGAACGCGAGGTCGCGGACCTCGGGGCGATGCAGTCGCCGGGGGAACGGGCGGGCCGGGTAGCCGGCCGTGATGTGGCACGCGGTCGAGAAATTGTCCGGGATGCCCAGCAGCCGCTTCACGTCAGGCTCCCGGGCGCACAGCAGCGTGGTGAACGCAGTGCCGACGCCCTGATCGCGCAGGGCCAGGCAGAGGTTCTGCGCCATCGGGTAGATCGAGCCGCCGCCGACGATGGACAGCCGATCGAGCCCGGCGTCCGTGACGTGCACCTGCCCGAGGTCGGCGCAGACCACGATGATGACGGGGAGCTGTCCGAACCGCTCCGCGAAATGATCGCCGTCGGCCATCGTCCGCTCCCGGTTGCGGAACCCGGTATCCAGCGCCGCGGTACCGGCCCGGGTGGCGGACGCGACCTCCCGCCAGAGCGGCAGGTACCACGCGCCTAGCTGGGCCCGCAGCGCCGGGTCGCGCACGAACACGAACCGCACCGCCCCCCGGTTCCCGCCGTTGGGCGCGAACCGGGCGAGTTCGGCCGCCCGGTAGAGCACCTCGTCGGGCACTGGATCGTCCCGGTAGTAACGGCACGCGTTCTGCGTTCGCATCGCCTCGGACAGTTCCACGCGGGGCCCCTTCGTGCTCAGTAGCCGGCGGACGGATGCGCTGGCCCTCACCATGATCTTGATTCGTCACGGCGACGGTGGCCAGGCGGACGCGGTGTCTAACACCGGTACTCTTTCGCCGGAGCAGCCAGGCCCACCGCAGCATCCGTGCTCACGGCAACACCGGCAGGATCACCTAACCTCCGAGATAACAGCAAGAAGTGAGGAATCGCAAGAAGCGCATAGCGCCAGTCGACCGCCGCCTTGGGCGGCTTTGATCGCGTGGCCGGGTCTGGCTCTCGCCGCTGACCGTCGCCCGCGCAATGAGCCCAAACGCGTTCAGCCGCTAACGTTCGGGCCGGCCTTGGTGATCGTGAGCTGGAGAACGACGCGCTGCTCCCGTTCCATCGCGGCTCGGTAGTCAGCCCAGTCAGGGTGCTCGCCCGAGATCCGCCGGTAATAGTCGATGAGCGGCTCCATCGCGTCGGGGAGCCCGAGGATCTCGCACGTGGCCTCGACCTGGAGCCACCTCCCGTAGAACCCGTCGGGGAAGACGCAGAGCCAGGCCCGCGGGTCACGGCGCAGGTGCTTGACCTTGTAGGCCGTCTCCCGCGTGCTGATCACCACGCGCTCCTTGTCATCGACCCCGGCGGTGACGGGAGACAGCTGCGGCGTCCCGTCACTCTTAAGAGTGGCGAGCACCGCGTGGTGGTGGGTTCGGACGTATTCAAGCGCTTCCTTTTCGTCCATGCCTTCATCCTGTCACCGGTCATGGTGACAGGCGCGCGCCTGCCGGCCCGCGCCTGTCACGGCTCTCAGTCACAGCTAAGGGCTATCAGCTCTTCGCCGTGGGGACCGGTGTCATGGCCGGGAGGGAGTCTGCGGGGTTCGTTCGGGATGCGGAGGACTCCGCGCCCGGGACAGCGTGCGCCGGCAGCAGGACGAGCACCACTGCAGACGCGGCGAACGCGGCACAGGCAGCGACGAGCGAGCCGCGGTGCAGGCCGGCCATGAAGGCCGTCCGGACCGACGCGGCGGCGGCATCGCGCAGCGGTGCCGGGAACCGCCCGGCAACATTCATGCCAGCTATGACCGATTGCCCGGCTAGGTGCCCGACAGCGGCGGGGGCGCCGAGCCGTGTCAGGCTGGCGAGCACGTGCGAGCCGTAGGCCGAGTTCAGCACGGAGCCGACGATCGCGACGCCCAGCGTGCCGCCGAGCTCGCGGGTCGTGTCGTTGACGGCCGAGCCCGCGCCGGCCTTGGACAGCGGCAGGGTGCCCATGATGGCGTGCGTGGCGGGCCCGGTGGTGAAGGCGAGGCCAGCTGCCATCAGCGCCATTGCGATGATGACCGGCCCCCAGTATGCCGCGGAGACCGAGGTCGTCGCCGCGACGAGGAAGCCAATGCTCATCAGCAGCAGCCCGAACGCGACCACGAGCTTGGTGCCGATCCGCTTCATCGCGATCATCGCCACCGGCGAGAACCCCGCTGTCACGAACGCGAACGGCAGCGTCGCGAGCCCCGCGTCGAGCGGGTCATACCCTCGCACGACCTGGAAGTACTGGGTGATCATGAAGATGAAACCGAAGAGGCCGAAGAACGCGAGCGCGATCGCCCCGCTGGCCGCCGAGAACCGCAGGTTGCGGAAGAGCCGCACGTCGAGCATCGGGTCCGGCCGGCGGGCCTGCCACCAGGCGAACACGGCCAGGGTAACCAGCGCCCCTGCGATGCCTGCCATGGTCGTGAGCGATCCCCAGCCGTGCGACGGCGCCTCGATGATCGAGTAGGTGAGCAGCGCGATCCCGCCCACCGACAACAGCGCGCCGAAGGGGTCGAAGCGTCCCGCGTGGGGGTCGCGCGACTCCGGCAGCAGCAGCTGCCCGGCGACAACCGCGAGCACTGCGACGGGCACCGACACGTAGAACACCGACGCCCAGGAGAAGTGCCTCAACAGCGCCCCGCCGGTCACGGGCCCGATCGCGACCGCGAGACCGCTCACGGCGGACCAGATCCCGATCGCAGTGGCCCGCTCGTGCGAATCGGTGAACACGTTGTTGAGGATGGCCAGCGTGGCCGGGTAGACGAGGGCCGCGGCGGCTCCCATCAGGGCGCGGGCGAAGATCAGCTCACCGGTCGTCTGCGACAGCGCCGCACCGACCGAGAACAGGCCGAACAGGGTCAGCCCGATCTGCAGGATGCGCCGCCTGCCGAGGCGGTCGCCGAGGTTGCCGCCGAGCAGCAGCAGCCCGGCGAAGGAGAGCGTGTAGCCATCGACTACCCACTGCAGGGAGGAGGTCGAGGCGCGCAAGTCGCGGCTGATGGTCGGCAGCGCGACGTTCACGATCGTGTTGTCCACCACTACGAGCAGGACGCTGAGGCAGAGAACCGCCAGAATCCACCAGCGCCTGCCCTGAAGGGCGGTGTCATTGCGGGTTTTCATGGGTCCGGCTCCTTGCTTGCTGGAGTGGGGCTGACTGAGTGGAGTAGAACGTTGTGCTATAACTATGGAACAACGTTCTACAGTCTGTCAAGTGGCAAGCGCAGCTGGCCGGATAGGGGATGATGATCCGCATGAGCGAACTCGGTGCGGCTCGGCGCGGCCGGACCCCGTCGGCCGATGTCGAGCGCGAGTTGCTAGCCGCCGCCGAGGCGGTACTGGTCCGCGACGGACCAGAAGGGCTGACCGTCCGAGCTGTCGCGGCCGAGGCGGGCATCGCCCCGATGGGCGTCTACAACCGCCTGGGCGGCAAGGACGGCCTAGTCGACGCGCTGCTCATCAGGGGCTTCGACCGGCTCGGCGCGGCCCTGGAGGCCGCCATGGCCGGACCGCCTGCGGCCGACATCCCCGTGCGGGGCACCCCGGGATCCGACATAGCTGGCCGGTTCTTCACCTGCGGTCTTGGCTACCGGACGTTCGCCCTGGCAAATCCGCACTTCTACGCGATCATGTTCGAGAAGGCCATCCCGCGTGAGCACCACCACAACCCGGATGTGGAAGAGCACGCCAGAGCGACCTTCTTCGCCCTGGTCCGGGTGGTCGAACTTACCGCGGCGGCCGGCGTGATCGCCGCCCCAGATCCTCTCGAGGCCGCCCAGCAGATCTGGTCCGCCGTGCACGGCGCGGTCTCCCTCGAGCTCAGGGGCCTAGTGCAGACACCGGACCCGGAGCGGACCTACCGCGACGTCCTGATGACCGTCGTCCGCGGCCTAGCTCCGAGCTAAACATCAAGCTCATGGCTGCTCCAGTCGTACGGATCGCTGAGGCCGCGGACGGCCCGGCGCTGGCCGCCCTGCGCCGCGCCTGGACCGCCGAACAGCACGGTGACGTCGATGACGAGGAGTTCGAGGCCCGTTTTCTCGACTGGTATGAGCGTGAGGCGGCGCGCCGGATCTCGTGGCTAGCCGAGGTTTCCGGGGCCCCGGTCGGCATGATGAACCTGGCTGTCTTCGACCGGATGCCGCAGCCCGGCCGCGACGCAGGCACCTGGGGATACCTGGCCAACGCGTTCGTCCTCGCCGCCTACCGAGGACAGGGCATTGGCTCTCTGCTGCTGAACGCGCTGCTCGCCCACGCCGACGAGGCCGGTTACGTTCGCGTCGTGCTTCGTCCGTCGCTGCGGGCGATCCCGTTCTACCATCGCGCAGGCTTCACGGCGGACGCGGGCGTGATGGTCCGGCACCGCAGGTAGGCAGGGCCCATTTGGTCGCGGTGGTCCGTTCGCTGCTCGCCGGCGCGGCCGAGAGGGGCAAGGCCTCGCTCTCGGCCGCAGACGGTGCGGATCGGTTCAGGCCGGTTCGGTGGGCTCGGACTCGTCGTGCGCTGGCTCGGTGCTCACTCGACCCGCGCTAGCTGGGCTAACTGGCTCCGGGTCGGCCGGGTCGGGGGTCGGCTCCGCCCGGGTGGACTCCGCGCGACCCGGGAAGATGCGCTCGGCCGCGCTGATCAGCGAATCGGCCCGGTCTCGCACCTGCTCGAAGCGCTGGACGACCTGCTCGAGCCGGTCCTGCAACCGGTCGACGGGGTCCAGGTATCCATGCGGCCCATCGTGACCATGGTGGTGGGGGTGGGACGGGTGCGGCGGACGAGGAGGTCGGGGCGGGTAAGGCGGGCGCGGCGCCTCATGAGACCGGCGGTTGGCGAACGGCGGATCGTCCGCGAAGTCCCCGGCCAGGCCCTCGGCCTCATCGGCGACCTCATCCGCCTGGTCGGCGGCCTCTTCGGCCTCCTCTGCTAGCTGATCGGCATGCTCGGCCCGCCGGCGGGCCTGCGCTGCGTAGACACGGGCCTCATCGGCCCGGCGCCGGGCCTGGACGCTCTCCTCGTCCGCTGCCCATTCGCTGGCCAGTTCGGCCGCCTCTTCGGTCAGGTCGGCCGCTTCCTCCGCCGCGGTGGCTGCCTCATCCGCGCGTTCCGCGCGCATCCTGGCGTGTTCCGCTCGTTGCCGAGCCTGCTCAGCCACCCGGCGCGCCTGCTCGGCTTGCCCCTGGGGCCCGACCTGGCCGGGGGCTGTGCCTTCTGAGCCGGGGCCGGGGTCGTTCCCCGCGGCGCCGTTCCAGTCGTCCTGCGGTGGGATCCTGTCGTCCTCGGGTGGCGTATCGCGATTCGCATCGCCGTCATCGTCCAGCACCGCGTGCCGCGCCACGCTGTACGGCTCGCCAGTCTCGGCCATCCGCTGGCGGATGGCACTCTTTCTGGCTTTGTCCTGAGTCATGGTCCTTCGTTTCCTGGCGAGGCTGCCCGCGTCTGCTCGCCATGGTGAATCGCCATGAACGTAGGAGGGGCACCCGAGTCGCAGACCCTTGTCCTCGTTGCCGGCAACGGCGCGGGCCGTTCGCTAGCTCGGAAGCGGGCAGGCGGTGCGCTGCCACTGACTTGAGACTAGCTCGCGATATAACGCGTGGCAAGAGATCACGGCTGGCTCGCGTCCCGGCGGCGCTAGGTGGCGACGTGTTCAGCATCCTGACGGTGTCTTCGAGGTCAGCAGCCCGACGGCAGAGCCCGCCGAAGCAACGGACCGCCTGATCTCCGGCATTTAATCCGCCGGGTCGGCTTCGAGTCCGATGGACCGCCTGAATTCCGGCACGCCTTCCACGGTGAGCGGGTGCTCGTAGCGGACGAAGTTGCGGGGTTCGAGCAGGAGCCGGACCAGGGTTGCGGGCTTGCCCATCCGGTTGCGCAGCTCGGTGCCGTTCTCCGTGTAGCCAACCTTCCTGCTGACGCCGAGCGAGGCCGGGTTGTCCTCGTAGGCTGCCGACGTGATGGACTCCGCGCCCAGGTAGTCGAAGACGAACGCGCACATCACCTGTCGCATGGCGGTGCCGATGCCTCGCCCGTGGAACTTGCGCGCCAGCCACGATCCGGTCTCCCCAGTGCGCGTGACGAGGAAATCGGCGGTACTGATTCCCTGTGACCCGACGAGCTCGCCCTCGTAGAAGGTGGCCAGGTCAGCCGACCACTTCTCAATCGAGAACCGCGACCGCGATCCCCAGTGGAACTGGGCGAAGCTGCGCGGCATGTCCGTGGCGGGCGTCAGTGACCATGGGGTGGCAAACGGCATGAAGTCCGGGTCGTGAATCCCGTCGATGGCCAGCTGGGCCATCGGCCCGAGCAGATCGTCGGTCATCCCTCGCAGCTCGACCGGCCCCGCCTTGATGCGCAGCCCGAGCACCGGCAGCGCCGTCGCGGGCGTCGTCATCGTCGGGCTCCCTTCTGTCCGTGCTGGGTCGTCATCACACCACATATACCCGGCCGTCCGCCATCGAGTTTGCCGCGCAACCACGGCCGCCCGGCAGGCGCCGAAGGTCAGGGCCAAGTGGAATGTCCGCGGGCCTGTCTGTCCTCGTGAACCAGTCCGGTGGTCCGGCCGTTGAGAAACCGAGGCCATCCACCCGATTGGGGGAGCGCCCGGCGCGGTTTACGCTGATGAAGGGAGGCAGCCGATGGACTCATTCGCTGGCAGGCTCGCCGTGGTGACCGGCGGCGGATCAGGCATGGGCCGGGAGCTGGTTCGCCAGCTCGCGGCGGCGGGCTGCTCGGTCGCGACGTGCGACGTTAACGCCGTGACCGCCGCGGAGACGGCGGAACTAGCGCTCGCCGGAGCGCCCGAAGGTACCGACGTGACCAGCCATTCCTGTGACGTTTCCGATGAGGCGCAGGTGGTGCGGTTCCGCGACGAGCTCCTCGCGGCACACGCCGCCGAATATGTCGACCTCGTCTTCGCTAACGCGGGCATCGGCGGCGGCGGAAGCTTCCTCACCGAGCCGCGCGAGTCCTGGGAGCGCGCCTTCGCGGTCGACTTCTGGGGCGTCTATTACTGTGCCCGCGCGTTCCTGCCGCTGCTGGTCAAGAGCCCGGAAGGCGTCCTGGTCAACACGAGCAGCGTCAACGGCTTCTGGGCCTCACTCGGGCCGGGCGTCCCGCACACGGCATATTCCACCGCTAAGTTCGCGGTGAAGGGCTTCTCTGAGTCGCTCATCGAGGACCTGCGGATGCACGCGCCGCACGTCCGCGTCGTCCTCGTCATGCCCGGCCACGTCGCCACGAACATCGTCGCGAACTCCCTCATGGCCTTCGGCGTCCCAGAGGCCGACGCGATGGCCGCGAACCAGGGGTTCTATGACAGTGCCCCGCTGAGCGCGGCGGGCGCGGCAACCGTCATCCTCGACGGCGTGCGGTCCGGCGCCTGGCGCGTGCTGGTCGGCGATGATGCCAGGCGCCTCGACGAGTACGTCCGGGCCAACCCGGACGACACCTACGACTACGCCAAGATGGGCTTCCTCCGCGACTAAGCCCCGGCAGGCGCCCGTCATGCGGCCCAAGCCCTGGGGTAACCCGTGGGTAGGATGTCGCACGGTACTCGCGGAGGGATGAATGACGGCTGCGCCTGTCGGCTTTGATCTGGACATGACGCTGATCGATTCACGGCGTGCGATCCTGGCCAGCTTCGCGGCTGTCGCAGCCGCCACGGGCGTGCCGATCCATGCCGATGCGGTGGACCGACGGCTGGGCATCAAGCTTGAGGACGAGCTCGCCTACTGGTTTCCCGCGGACCGGATCGAGGACGCGATACGCGTGTACCGGGAGCACTACGTGACCCTGGCCGGGGAGCTCACCACGGTGCTGCCCGGCGCGCACGAGTCGATGGCCGCCGTCCGGGCGGCCGGCGCCCGGGTCCTGGTGGTCACGGCGAAGATCGAGTCGACCGCGCGGCTCAGCCTCGATGACCTTGGGCTGCGGCCGGATTCCCTGTTCGCCGACGCGCACGGCCCGCAGAAGGCGGCCGTGCTGTCCGCCGCGGGCGCTGCCGTCTACGTCGGCGATACGCCCGCCGACATGGCTGCCGCGGTCGCCGCTGGTGCCTACCCGGTCGGCGTGGCGACCGGCTCGTTCACCACTGCCGAACTGCAGGACGCTGGTGCCGCGACCGTCCTTGACTCGCTCACCGGCTTCCCCGACCTGTACCGGTCCATCCCCGCCGCCAGCTGAGCGCAGCACGGGTGGCGTGAAACACGGGACCGTTAGAGATCTGCCGGCCCAGGCGCCGACTAGCCGGCCGTTCGCCGCACCGGTGTGGGCGGACGGGCCTCGGCGAGGATCTGCTCCGGGGACATCGAGCCAGGCGGCTGGTGCTCGGCGGCCGCCCGGTTTGCCAGTCGCTGCAACGCTTCGTTGACCGGGGTCGGGATCCCGAGTTCGCGGCCGAGCAGCACGATCTCGCCGTTGAGGAAGTCAGCCTCGATGGAACCGGTACCGCGGGTGAGAGACTGCCAGGACGAACCGCCGCCGTAGCTGGTTCCAGCGACCGGGGCGAAGTCAACCTGATCACCGCGGGCATCTCGTAGTTCGGCGGTGCTCGCGTAGCCGATACCGGCCGCGTCGAGGACCTCGGTGCCTTCGGCGGTCGTCCGCTCGACCAGCTCGCGCGCCGCGTCCGATTGGTCCCCGTCGCGGTGAGCATTGCCGCGGCCTGCGGCGGCGCGGCCGCACAGCGCCTCGATCGCGTTGCCCAGATTGCCGAGCAGCTTGCGGTACTTCCAGCGCATCACGTCCGGGCTCACTGGCGCGAGGAAGCGGCTGCCTTCGAGGTCGGCCGCGATCGCATCGATCGTCTCGTCGGTGCCCGACGGGTACCGCCCGGCGAACAGCAGCCCGGCCCGAGGACGCCCGTGGGCAGCAACCTCACCCGGCGCGAGGTGGCTCGCGGGCAGCCACACGCACATCCCGTACACCCGGGAGAACCGGCGCAGCGCGAACCGCTCGTTCGCCACGCCATTCTGCGCGCAGATCACCGGCAGGTCGCGTGCGGCGCTGCCGGCCCCGCCAGACACCGGCTGCCTGGCCCATTCGGCGAGCACGGCCACGGAATCCTGGGACTTCGTCGCGACAACGAGCACGTCGTCCGGGCTGAGGTCCAGCTCACCGGGGCCGCCGACCGCGGGGACAGGCAGGACCTCCGTGCCATCCGGGGTGCCGAACCGCAGCCCGCCCGCTCGCAGCGCGTCCAGGTGCGCTCCGCGTGCGACAAGGACAACCTCATGCCCGCCCTGAGCCAGGCACCCGCCGATCGTGCCGCCGATTGCCCCCGCGCCGATGATGATGTACCGCACTCGCCCGATTCTGGCACGCGCCGATAACATCCGCCCCGCGGTGCGGCGACGGTTCTACAGACGGCAGGCTGACGGTCTGTGGCTGGGCATCAGGGCTTCCGGGCGACGCCGCACCAGGCGGTTACCTGATCTGGGTCGTCGGCGCTCGGCAGCGGGCGCCACTGCTGCGGCTGGACCACGCCGGGTTCGAGCAGGTCGAGGCCGGCGAAGAAACGGGTGACGGCGGCACGCTCGCGCATGGTCCCCCCTGGGCCGCGCATCCGCTCGTTTACCCGCTTCGTCATTTCCGTCATCTGCGAGGGGCGGATGTCGCCGGCCGGGTGGGCGAGCACCAGGTAGCTGCCGGACGGAAGGGCATCGGCTAGGCGGGCGACAACAGCCTCGGGTTCGTCGGTGTCCGGGATCATGTGCAAGACGATCAGTAGCATGAGCGCGACCGGCTGGGTGAAGTCCAGGGTCTCGGCCGCCGCGCGGAGGATCGTCGCGGTGTCCCGCAGGTCCGCGTCGATGTAGGCGGTCGCTCCCTCGCGAGTGCTCGTCAGCAGTGCCCGGGCATGGGCCAGGACAATCGGATCGTTGTCGACGTAGACGATCCGTGAGTCCGGTGCGGCCCGCTGCGCCACCTCATGCGTATTGCTGGCGGTGGGCAGCCCGGTGCCGATATCGAGGAACTGCCGTACACCGTTGGCGGCAAGGAACCGGACGGCGCGATCCAGGAACGCCCGGTTCGCTCGCACGTCGGCCACGATTCCAGGGTTCGCTGCGATTGCCCGCTCGGCCGCCTCCCGGTCGGCGGCGAAGTAATCCTTCCCGCCCAGCCAGTAGTTGTAGACCCGGGCCGAGTGCGCGTGCGTGATGTCGAAGTCGTCGATTGACTCGGCAGATTCGGGCATGCGGAGATCCTAGCGCCGCGGCGGCGGCCCGACATAGGCCCGGCGCGGCGCTAGGCCCGTCGGCGACGTGCTCGGCGTAGGCTGTGGCGCATGTCCACTGGCCCCGGTGACCTGGTCGCCCTCATGCCGTTCGCTCAGCAGCTTGGCGTGGTGGTGGACGAGGCGAGCACCGACCAGGTGGTCGCCCGGCTGGCGTGGGCGCCGCATCTGTGCACCGCCGGAGGTGTCATGCACGGCGGCGTGCTCATGGCCCTCGCCGACACGGTCGGCGCGCTGGTGACCTTCCTCGGGTTGCCGCAAGGCGCGACGACGGCCACGATCACCTCCACCAGCCAGCTGTTCCGGCCGGTGACCTGGGGGACGGTGCGCGCGGTCGGCATCCCGGTGCACCGCGGCAGGACGACGGTCACCGCCCAGACCAGTCTCTTCGACTCGGCCAACCGGCTGGTCGCCCAGACCACGCAGATCCAGGCGGTCAGGGCCGGGGCTGCGCCCGCCCCGGGGACTTCGTAGGCATGGAGCTGGTACGCAACCGGTTGTTCGCCCGCTACTTTGACCTGTGCGGTGCGCGCAACGAGGAGCGCGGCGGTCGCGAGCTCAGGGGAGAACTGCTCGCCGGGCTGTCCGGGCGGGTGCTTGAGGTCGGGGCGGGAACCGGCCTGAACTTCTCGCACTATCCCGCCTCGGTGCGCGAGGTGGTGGCCGTCGAGCCCGAGCCGTTCCTGCGTCAGCGCGCCACGGAGGCCGCCGCGGCTGCCCCCGTGCCGGTCAGGGTGACCGACGGCACCGCGACCGAGCTGCCCGCGGGCGACGACGAATTCGACGCGATCGCGATCTCCGGCCTGCTGTGCTCGGTGGCCGACGTTCCCGGTGCATTGGCGGAGTTCCGCCGCGTCCTGCGACCGGGCGGCCAGCTGCGCTTCTGGGAGCACGTGCGCAGCAGGGACCCGCTGTTCGCCCGGTTCCAGCAAGCCGCAGATTCGGTCTGGCCGCACCTGATGGGCGGGTGCCACGTCCAGCGCCAGACACTGGCTGCAATCGGCCAGGTCTTCACCATTGAATCGTGCCGCGGTTTCCGGTTCCCGCCGTCGGCTGACTTCTCCCCGGTCGCCCCCCGGATTCTCGGCGTCGCCCGCAAGCCCGGCACCCCCGGAAGCTAGCGCCGGCCCGTTTGCCCTGTCACGGGCGGACGGGCTGTCTCGTCTCGGTAGCGAGGGCGAGCACGAGACGAGGAGGGTGACGCAATGCGAGTTTTCGTGGCAGGGGGGACCGGGGTGATCGGGCGGCGCCTGGTGCCGCAGCTGGTGGCCCATGAGCACCAGGTGATCGCTACGACGACGAGCGCGGGCAAGCTGGGGATGCTGGCGCACCTTGGTGCCGAGGGTGTCGTGATGGACGGGCTAGACGCGGCAGCGGTCGGCGAGGCGGTAGCCGCGGCCCGGCCGGACGCGATCGTGATCCAGATGACCGCCCTGTCTCCGGCGCACGCCGGCAGGCTCAACCCGAGGAAGCCCGACCGCTACTTCGCGACCACCAACCGCCTCCGCAGCGAGGGGACCGACCATCTGCTCGCCGCCGCGGAAGCGGCCGGCGTCTCTAACGTCATCGCACAGGGCGTCGCTATCTTCAACGGGATCCGCGAAGGCGGGTGGGTCAAGACCGAGGATGACCCGCTATGGCAGGCCGAGGGGACCGAGTCGGTCACCCACCTCGAGGATGTGGTCGAAAGCGCGGGCGGCGCCATCCTGCGCTACGGCGGGCTCTACGGCGCGGACGCCCTCGACGAACAGGTCAAGCTCGTGCGCAGGCGGATGTTTCCGCTCGTCGGGGGCGGCACCGGGTACTTCTCCTGGGTGCACGTCGACGACGCGGCGCACGCCACCGTCCTGGCCGTGGAACAGCGCGCGAAGGGCGTGTTCAACATCGTCGACGACGAGCCGGCACCGGTCAGCGAGTGGCTTCCCTACCTCGCGGAGTGCGCCGGGGCCAAGCCGCCGCTGCGGGTCCCCGCATGGCTGGCAAGGTTGCTGGCTGGCGAGATGATGGTGGGCATGATGACCGCGGGACGCGGCTTCTCCAATGCCAAGGCCAAGCGCGAGCTTGGCTGGCAGCCGCGCTACCCGTCGTGGCGCCAGGGTTTCAAGGAAGAACTCGCATGACCCGGGCCGAGGAGTTCGAGGAAGTGCGACCGCTGCTGTTCGCGATCGCCTACCGGATCCTCGGTAGCGTGACCGAGGCCGAGGACGCGGTCCAGGAAACCTGGCTGCGTTACGCGGCCTCCGCGACGCAACCCACATCGATCAAGGCCTTCCTGTCCGCTGTGGTTACCCGGATCTCGATCGACGTGCTTCGCTCGGCCCGCGTCCGGCGTGAGGAGTATCCCGGGCCGTGGTTCCCCGAGCCGCTGCTCGCCGACCCGTACGAAGACCCCGAGCGCTCGGCGGAGCTGGCGGACTCGGTATCGATGGCGGCGCTGCTATTGCTGGAGCGGCTGAGCCCGGTCGAGCGAGCGGTATTCGTGCTGCGGGAGGTGTTCGGTTTCGGCTTCGCCGAGATCGCATCGACGGTCGGCAGATCCGAGCCGGCCTGCCGCCAGCTCGCGGTCCGGGCGCGCCGCCACATGGACGCGGGGCGTCCGCGGTTCGAGACCGACCGCCGGGAACGGCAGGAACTGGCGGCGCGGTTCTTCGAAGCTCTTCAGGAAGGGGATGTAGAGGGGCTTCGAGAGCTGCTCGCCGCCGATGTGCAGCTGGTCGGGGACGCTGGCGGCAAGGCGCCGCAGCTGTCCAGGAGCATCATCGGCACCGACAAGGTGGCGCGGGTCCTTGTCTCAGTCTTCCCCTGGCTCGGCAAGATCGACGTGACGTTCGAGCCATGCGAGGTGAACTCTCAGCCGGGAGCGATCTTCCGCGACCGGGACGGCAGGGTCCTCTACACGTTGACGCTCGACGTGCTCGACGGGCGAATCCAGGCGATCCGCTCGGTGAGCAACCCTGACAAGTTGCGGCACCTCGGCCCGGTGGCGGACGCGTGGGCGGTCGCGCGCGAGGTGAACCAGGCTCGGCGCCCCAGCCACTTAGCGCCGCCCCTTTCCGGCTGGCGTGCGACAATCGGTCCATGCCCGAACGACTCGAAGTGCAGCGGGCTGTTGCCGCACCGCCAGGCGAGATATTCGCCCTGCTCTGCGATCCCCGTGGGCACGTCGCGATAGACAGCGCCGGCATGCTGATGGCGGCCAGCGGCGACATGGTCGCCAAGGTCGGCGACACCTTCGTCGTGCACATGGACCGCGAAGCGCTCAACGATTATCCGCTAGGGCTGTACGACGTCACCGTCGAAATCGTGACGTTCGAGCTGGATGCGGAGATCGCCTGGACCGTGCGCGGCCAGCTGGACCTCGGCCACGTCTACGGCTACCGGCTGGAGCCGATCGAGGCGGGCACGCTCGTGACGTCGTACTACGACTGGTCGGGGACCGAGCAAAGCTGGAAGGACGCCGCCATCTTCCCGGTGATCCCGGAGAGCGCGCTGCGGGCCACCCTGGGGATCCTCGCCCGCACGGTCGCCCCCGGAAAGCCGCGTCCCGCGCTGCCGGCTTCATGATGGGCCAGCCGGTACCGGCGTCGCCGCAGCAACCAGGGAGTAAGCCCTGCCCGTCCGGGAAGGCCGGGCCGGGCTCGCAGCCTGGCGCAGCCGAGACGGCACCGCCAGCAGAGGGCACTCCAAGTCTTGATAGGCGCCAGCAATGCTGGGGGGCTGCGGCCCCCTCGGCCGCAGCCCCCCAGTCCGCCTGACGGCTAGCGCTGCACACCCGCCAGTGCCAGGGCGGCTATCGCGGGCTCGCCCCGGTAACCGGCGGCAGCCTGCACGCGCTGTCCGCCGGACCGTGCCGATCCCCAGCTCGAGTTCCGCAGGACCTTGGCGAGCGGGATCCCGCACCAGGCCCCGAAGAAAATCACCATCAGCGGCGCGTTCAGCCAGAACCACATCATCGTCGATCCCTCCTCCAGGATCTGGTGCCCTGCGCCAGCGCCGCCGGCCAGTGGTCGACCCTTCCGATCACCGGCCCCGAATGACCGGCTGACACAAGATTCCCTTGACCGCCCGAACAGGGCAGTCACGTCGCTGACACCCCTCCTGTCGGCTTGCTGACACCTCGGAGGGGCCGGCCTGGCACTGGTCGCGCGAGAGCGCGAAACGACATCCGCGTCGCGGCTGCGGCCTATGTACCTCACGGTGGCAAACAGGTATAAATGCCTGGTGGACAGGTGCGCGCTGTGCGGCGCGTCCCTGGGGGCGGGCGATCGATTCTGTGGTGATTGCGGTGCTCCTATTGGGGGGTGCCCTTCCTGTGGTGAGCCGGCGGTGCCCGGCAAGCGTTTCTGCCGGGCCTGCGGGCATCCGCTAGCTGGAATTGCGCCGGCTCCGCCGGTGCGGGCGCCGGCCTCTTCGTCCCCTGCGGCCGAGCCGATGGCCGAGCGGCGGGTGTGCTCGGTGCTGTTCTGCGACGTGGTCGGGTTCACGCCCCTGTCGGAGTCGCGGGACCCCGAAGCGGTGCGGGAGCTGCTGTCCCGCTATTTCGACGTGGCGCGCACCGTGATCGGCCGCTATGGCGGGGTGGTGGAGAAGTTCATCGGGGACGCGGTGATGGCGGTATGGGGCACCCCGGTGGCGGCGGAAGGCGATGCGGAGCGGGCGGTGCGGGCCGCGCTGGACCTGATGGGCTCGGTCGCCGAGTTGGGCGCGGAGCTGAGCGTGCCGGGGCTGGCCGCGCGGGCGGGGGTGGTCACCGGCGAGGTGGCGGTGACGCTGGGCGCCGCCAATCAGGGGATGGTGGCCGGGGATGCGGTGAACACCGCGGCCCGGGTGCAGGCGGCGGCCGAGCCGGGGAGCGTGCTGGTGGATGCGGCGACGCATCGGCTGGCGGGCGGCGCGGTCGGGTTCGCGGATGCCGGGGAGCATGTGCTGAAGGGCAAGGCCGAGCCGCAGCGGTTGTGGCGGGCGGTGCGGGTGCTGGCCGGGGTGGGCGGCAGCCAGCGGGTCGACGGGCTGGAGGCGCCGCTGATCGGCCGGGATGCGGAGCTGCGGACGATCCGCGAGCTGTTCCACGCCACGGCGGCGCGGCGGGTGCCGCGGCTGGTGCTGGTGTCCGGTCCGGCTGGGGTGGGCAAGTCCCGGCTGGGCTGGGAGTTCTTCAAGTACATCGACGGCCTCGCGGAAGAGGTCTGGTGGCACCGGGGCCGCTGCCTGTCCTACGGCGAGGGCGTGGCGTTCTGGGCACTGGCCGAGATCGTCCGGCAACGGCTGGGCGTCGCCGAGGAGGATCCGGCCGAGACCGCCGCGGCCAAGCTGACCGCAGGCCTGGACCGGTACGTGGCCGACCCGGGTGAGCGGGCCTATGTGGGGGTGCGGCTGGGCAGGCTGCTCGGCGTGGCTTTCGCCGGCGCTGCCGGAGAGGCGCTGCCGCGGGAGGAGCTGTTCGCCGGATGGCGGCTGTTCTTCGAGCGGCTGGCGGCGGTGAACCCGGTGGTGCTGCTGGTGGAGGATGGCCAGTACGCCGACGCCGGGCTGCTGGATTTCCTGGACTACCTCACCGACTGGGTGCGCGACCTGCCCATCTACGTGCTGGTGTTCGCCCGGCCGGAACTAGGGCAGGCCCGGCCCGGGTTCGGCACCGGCCGGAACCGGACCGCGCTGACCCTGGACCCGCTGGACGCGGCATCGATGGACACCCTGGTGGAGGCTCTGGTGCCGGGGATGCCCGGTCCCGCCCGGGCGGCGGTCACCGCCCAGGCGCAGGGCATCCCGCTGTTCGCGGTGGAAACCGTCCGGTCGCTGATCGACCGGGACATCGTCCAGCCGGTCGAGGGGGTCTACCGGCTGACCGGCGACGTCGGGGAACTGGCGGTTCCCGACAGCCTGCACGCCCTGCTCGCCGCCCGGCTCGACGCGCTGGATCCGAACGTGCGCCGACTGGTCGCCGACGCCGCCGTCCTCGGCAAGACCTTCCAGGCCGAAGCCCTGGTCGCGGTCTCCGGGCAGGACGAGGCCGCAGTGCGGGCGGCGCTGGCCGAACTGGTGCGCCGGGAAGTGCTGTCGGTGTCGGCGGACCCGCTGTCGCCGGAGCGTGGCAGCTACGGGTTCGCGCAGGACATGCTGCGCCAGGTCGCCTACGACACGCTGTCGCGGCGGGACCGCAAGGCCCGGCACCTGGCGGTAGCCGCGCACCTGCGCGCCGCGTTCGCCGGCGACGGCGAGGAAGTCGCGGAGGTGATCGCCCGGCACTACCTGGAGGCTCTGGAGGCGGTGCCGGATGACGGTGATGCCGGGCAGATCCGCGGCCAGGCGATCGGCGCGCTGACCCGGGCGGCCGAGCGGGCCGACCGTACCGGCGCCCCGGCGCTGGCTGCCGCCAGCTACGCTTCCGCCGCCCGGCTTACCCAGGCCGGCACGGAGGACGGGCCGCAAACCGACGCAGCCGTGCTGTGGGAGCACGCCGCGGAGGCGGCCGTCACCAGTGCCGACTGGGCGGCCGCATTTGAGCAGGCCGGCCAGGCCGAGGGGCTGTACCGCAAAGGTGGCGATGCCCGCTCGGCCGCCCGCGCCAAGGCGATTACCGGGGAGGCACTGCGCCGGTGGGGGCGGCACGCCCAGGCGCGCGAGCAGCTGACCGCCGCCGTCGCGGTGCTGCGCGACGACCCGGACGCCGACACCGTCCGGGCGCTCGGCGAGCTTGCGGCGCTGGAGATGTTCGCCGGCGCACGGGAGGCGGACGCGCTGTGCGCCGAGGCGCTGGCCCTGGGCCAGGACCTGGCCGTGGATGACGCCACCCTGGCCGGCCTGCTGATCACCCGCGGGACCTGCTACTCCTCCGCCGGGCGGAACCATGAGGCGACCTCCTACCTGCGGGAGGCCGTCCGGCTGGCCCGGCAGGCCGGGGACACCAGCCCGCAGGCCCGGGCGCTGGTCAACCTGGCCGACGCGGTCACCGGCACAGACCCTGCCGCAGGTGCCGAGGCGGCCCGCGCCGCCGTCACCCTTTCGCGCCGGGCCGGCGCCCGTCACCAGCTCGCGGTCGCGGTCGCGAACCTGGCCCAGGCGCTGCTGATGACGGGCGACTGGGACGCCGCCGAAGCCGAACTGGCCCAGGCTGCCGACGCCGACGGGCTGGCCGATTATGAGTTCCTGGCCTGCTACCGGGCCTGGCTGGCGGCACTGCGCGGCGACGCGCCCACCGCCCGGACGCTGCTGGCCGGACTGGGTGACCTGCGAGCCAGCGAAGACCCCCAAGACCAGACCAACATCGCGATCGCCGAAGCGTTCACCGCCGCCGCGCTTCGCCAGCCCGCCGCCGCGCTTCGCCACGCCCACACGGTCCTGGGCTACGCGGACGCCATCGGGATCAGTTTCGAGTCGCTCCGCTGGTCCTGGCCGCTGGCCGCCCGCGCCGCCCACGATCTCGGCGACACCGCCGCCACTCAGGAACTGCTCACCCTGCTCGACGCCTGCCCGCCGGGCCGCCTGGCGCCCATGCAGCGCGCCGAACGCGACCTGTCCCGCGCCCGCCTCGCCGCCGCCGACGGCGACCCGGACGCCAGCGCCGCGTTCACCGCCGCGATCGCCGGGCTGCGCCAGCACTCCACCCCCTACCACCTGGCCCTCGGCCTGCTCGACCACGCCGAGTACCTGCTGCGGATGGACGAAGACGAGGCCGGGGGCGCGATCGGCGAAGCGCAGGACATCGCTGAGCGGCTGCGCTGCCATCCGCTGCTGGCCCGTGCCGCTGAGCTGCGCCCCGCGGAACGCAAGGTCCGGGCAACGATGGGGGCGGCACCCGGCCCAGCGCAGCCCGTAACCGCACGCGATGGCTAAGCCGGCCACCCGGGCGTACCGAGATGTAATTGCTGTCCCGGATGCCCGGGCACTGATCGCGGCCAGTGCCGCATCGCAAATCGGCAACTGGCTGTACAACGCCGCGCTGCTCGCGTACGTCTACAGCGCGACTCACTCGGCGGTCTGGGTTGGCGCCGCGACGATCTGCCGGCTCGTGCCTTACGTGCTGCTCGGCTCGTTCGGCGGGGCCGTCGCCGACCGCTATTCCCGGCGCACGGTACTGCTGACTGGTGACGTCCTGCGCCTGCTGATCATGGCCGGAATGGCAGCGACGGTCGCCAGTGCCGGCCCGGTGGCGCTGGTCATCGGGTTCGCCGCCCTGACGTCGGCCGCGGGCTGCGCCGAGCGGCCGGCGGCGATGGCGCTGATGCCTCGCCTGGTCGGCGAGACCCGGCTCGGCGCGGCTAACGCGCTCCTGCACACGGTGCAGGATCTCGGCGTCCTCGTCGGTCCGGCGATCGGAGCCATCCTGCTCGGGGTGGCGCCCGCCTGGGTCTCCTTCCTGGCCAACGGCGCGACGTTCGCCGTTTCCGCGCTGCTGATCTCGGCCATGCGTCCCGACGCGGCTCCAGCCGGCGGGTCTGCCTCCGGGGAGGCCAAGCTGGGGGGAAGTCTGCGGACGGTCGGCAGGACGCCGTTCGCACCGTGGCTGATTGTGATCGTCGCGATGGTGGAATTCACCTACGGAGCCCAGACCGTCCAGCTCGTCGTTTACGCCACGCACTCGCTAGCGCTCGGAACTGGCGGCTACGGCATCCTGCTGACAGCGGCCGGCGTAGGCGGATTGCTGAGCGCCGCTGTCAACGGCCGGCTGGCATCTAGCAGGCGGGTATCCCTCATCGTCGTCGTCACCGGCTTGCTCGCGTGCGCCACGCAGCTCGCGTACGCCGGCACGTCGGTGCTGACGATCGCGCTGGCGGTAACGGTGATCGGAACCGCCGGCCTGGTCAGCTGCGAGGTGGTCGGCGAGACGGTCCTGGCCCGGATCGCGCCGCGCGAGGCACTCGGGCGCGTGATCGGCACCTTCGACGCCGTGTCGGTGGCCGCGATGATCGTCGGCGCAGTCCTGGCGTCCGTCCTCGTGGCGTTCACATCGTTGCGGCTCAGCCTCGTGATCCTCGGCACCGCCGCCGTCGCGACCACCCTGGTTGGCCGAGTCGGCCTGCGCGGGCTCGATGCCGTCAGTGCGCAGCGAGCGGAAGCGCTCGACTCGCGGGTCAAGGTCTTGCAAGCCCTTCCGGTCACGGTGGGCGTGCCGCGGATCGTCCTGGAGACGCTCGCGGCGGCCGCCCAGTTCTGCCCGCTGCCCCCCGGGGTCGATGTCGTTGTGCAGGGGGCTCCGGCGCATGCCTTCTACGCCGTGGCGGAGGGACGCGTTGTCGTGCACCGAGACGGTAAGGCTGTGGTCCACCTAGGTCCGGGCGATAGCTTCGGCGAGCGCGGCCTGCTGGACCACGCACCCCGGAATGCGACCGTCACCACCGAGCTGGAAACGACATTGCTGCGCGTCGAGGGCCACGCGCTGCTGGACGCGCTCGAGGCGGCGCCGGGCCTCCGGCCCGCGCTCGATCTCAGCAGCACCGCGCCCGGCGTACCGGTTCCACCGGGCGAGATGCCGACGGTGGACGATCCCCGATGGGTGGAGACATGACCGTCGATGGATCGCCCACCGTGGCGGTTATCGGGGCGGGCTATGAGGGTAAGCGGCACTACTACCATCGGCTCGCCAGGCACGGCGCGCGCCTGGTGATCGTCGACGAGCCGGGACACTGGTCGCGGGCGCTCGCCGCTGAAATTCCGGGGACGAGCTGGGTCGCCGCGCCCGTCAGCGGCGATGCGGATGCCGACGCCGCAGCGGCCCTCGACGCCCTGGATCGCGCGCACGTTCACGCTGACGGTGTCCTGACCTTCTACGAGATCAGCGTCCGGGAGACAGCACGGGTGGCCGCGGCGCTGGGGCTGCCGGGCAACCCGCCGGGGGCGGTCGACACGGCGCGCAGCAAGGTCCGCACCCGGGAGCTGTCCGCGCGGCTCGGGCTGCCCACGCCGAAGGCACAGCGCGTCCGCTCGCTGGATGAGCTGTTCGCTGCCGCCGCCGAAATGGGCTTCCCCGCTGTCGTCAAGCCGGAATTCGGCGCGGGCGCGGTGGGGTGCGTCAAGGTCGACAGCATCGAGTCGCTGCCCGGCGTGTACAAGCTCGTCCGGAGCGCCCTCACCGGTGAGCACGAGGACTATTTCCGGGCCGGCAGCGATCTGCTGATCGAGGAGTACCTGGATGGCGTGGAGTTCGACATCGACCTGATCCTGCACGACGGCGAGTGCGTATTCTCCAGCGTGTCCCAGAACTGGCCGACAATTGAGCCGTCGTTCCAGGAGACTGGCCTGCACCTTCCGCCCGACCACAACAAGAAGGCCGTGGCCGGGCTGGTGGATCTGGCCGTGCGGACGGTTCAAGGGTTCGGGTTCCGCAGCGGAGTACTCCATGTCGAGGGCAAGTGCACAAGCCGCGGCCCGCGGGTGGTCGAGGTGAACGCCCGCATGGGCGGCACCAGGATCTACCAGATGGTTGAGGCGGTGTGGGGCGTTGACCTGATCGAGGCCCAGCTCCGCAGCTGCCTTGGCCTGCCGCCAGCGCTCCAGCCAAGCCGTAAACCGCGCTGCGCGGTGGTCAACGCAATGGTGTACGCCCCGGCCACCGGCCGGCTGGCTGGCCTGCCGTTCGGGCGTGTCGCCCCAGAGGGTGGCCTTGGCCTCGAGCTGGACGTCTTCGTGCAGCTCGGCCAGCACGTCGATGGTCCGGAGAGCACGTTCGCGACGGAGCTCGCCGAACTGACCCTCAGTGGCAAGGACTTGCGACGCGCCCGGTCACTGGCCGCCCAGGTACTGCGCGAGCCGCCGCGAATAGTCCCGGCCTAGGCGCCGCAGCGTCGTGCCCGGCGCCCTCCAGGCGGTACTCGGCCTCCGGCCCGCGCTCGACCTCAGCAGTACCGCGCCCAGAGTAGCTGCTTGGCCCGCCGGGCGGCGCTGGACCGTCCGCGGTGGGTGAAGGAACTAATCTCTGCTGCCGGCTAGATAGCCGTACCGGTCGCGGAAGGCCACGGGCGAAAGCCCCGCGGCCGCCGCGATCGGGCCCAACCGCCCGGGGTCCTCGAGGTCCTCGGGGTCCAGCCGGATCATGTACTCGCGGGCCACCCGGTAGGAACTCGACTCGACGTTCACCGACCGGATCCGCACCCGCCCTGTCTCGGGGTCGGTGAACGACCCGAACGGCAGCGGCACCATGTGCCCCTCCTGGATCGTGATCATGCCGCCCCGCTGGTCGGTGGTTAGCAGTTGCTTCAGGTAGTCGATGGCGGCGTAGCCGAGATCGCGGGTGTACTCGATATCGAACGGGATGGGTGGCGCGCAGCGGAGCTCGTACCCGATGTTCTTGCCTTCAACGGTGACGCTCTGGCCCCGCGCCTTGAAGCGCTCCTTGAGTTGCCTCGCAAGCAGGCGGTCCAGTTCGAGCTCGGCCAGCCGAATGTGGCCGTGCGCGTCTCGGTCGACTTCCGGCATGGCCGCCGCGAGCTCGTCCGGCGGCAGGCGCAGGCCGAGTCCCTCGGCGAGCACCGCCACCCCGAAAGGGCGTCGGTGGGCAATCCGCTTGAGCATTGAGGTCTCGAGGACATCCACCAGCCGCGACAGCCGGATGGGCTCTTCCCGGGGGAACTCCTCGGCGATGATCGTGAGGGTGGCACCTGCCGACTTGCCGATGCCCAGGGCCAGGTGGCCCGCCGAGCGCCCCATGGCCACCACCAGGTACCACCGTTGGGTGGTGATGGCGTCGGTCATCAGGTTGTTGACGATCTGGACCCCCACGCTCCTGGCGGTCTCGAAGCCGAAGGTCGGTATGCCGGCCGGCAGCGGCAGATCGTTGTCGATGGTCTTCGGCACGTGCACCACGCGCAGCGCACCCCTGGCCGCCTCGGCGAGGCGCGACGCCGAGAACGCGGTGTCGTCGCCGCCGATCGTCACGAGCGCGTCGATCTCCAGCTTCCGCAGCGCTTGGAGGCAGGAGTTCAGCCGCCAGTCCGGGTCGGCGGCGCCGGGCTCCCGCACCGTGGGGTTAGCCCGCGAAGTCCGGATGACCGACCCGCCCTCGACGTGGATTCTTGACACGTCCGTGATGGACAGCGGCCGCACCTGGTCTGACCGGCCCTCGATGAGGTGCTGAAAGCCGTCGAAGATCCCCAGGACGTCCCACCCGGAGTTCCGCGCCTCGATCGTGGCCGCGGAGATGACCGAGTTCATCCCCGGTGCCGGTCCGCCGCCGCAGAGAATCCCCAGTTTCACGGCCCCAATCGTTCCAGCCACGAGCCGAATCTGACAAGCGGGACCGCAGCGGCCGCCGGGAAGGCCACCGGCTCCGTATCGTCAGGCGTCGAAGGTGCCGTGCCGTCCCGCGCCGCCGACGAACCGGGCCGCACCAGCCCGCCCCGTCACCGTCATTTCCTCATCCCTCGCTGCCCGGGGAGACCAAGCCGGATTCGTAGGCCAGGACGACGGCTTGAACGCGGTCGCGCAGGCCCAGTTTGGTGAGGATGCGGGCGACGTGGGTCTTCACCGTGGCCTCGCTGAGGAACAGCTTGCCGGCGATCTCCGCGTTCGACATGCCGCGCGCGATCAGGCCGAGGACCTCGAATTCGCGCGGGGTCAGCGCGGACGTGTCGCTGCCCGGGAAGCCAGGGCTGCCGGGGAGCGCGGACGAGGACCCGGCCGGCGGCGACGCCGTCGGCGCCCAGGACGACGCACCCGGAGCCGCCGTGCTGCCGATCCGGCCTGGCTGGCCAGGATGGGCAGAATGAGCAGGCTGGCCAGGGCGGCCGGCGAAGCGCTCGACCAGGCGCCGGGTAATCGACGGGGCGAGCAGTGCGTCGCCGGTGCGCACGAGCTGGACGGCGGCGACCAGGTGCTCGGGGGTGACGTCCTTGAGCAGGAAACCGCTCGCCCCGGCGCCAAGCGCGGCGTACACATACTCGTCCAGGTCGAACGTGGTGAGGATGATGATCCGCGGCCCGGTGGGACCCATCGGAACGGCACCCGGCTCGCCCGGACCTGCGCCCGCCCCGAAAGCCCTGGCACCGGCGTTTCCGGCAGCGGGAACTCCGGCGCCGGAAACGCCGGCGCCCGCGGACAGCGCCGCGACGATGCGCCGCGTCGCCTCGATGCCGTCCAGTCGCGGCATCCGGATGTCCATCAGCACGACGTCCGGCCGGTGCTCGAGCACCGCCGTGACGGCCTGTTCGCCGTCGGCTGCCTCGGCCAGCACCTCGATGCCCGCCGCCTTCAGGATGAGCCTGAAGCCGCCCCGGACCAGCGCCTGATCGTCGGCGATCACCACGGTCAGCGGACCGTCGGGACCTGCACTGGCGGAGCCGGTGGCGTCCGGAGCGGCGCCGGTCATGACGCGCTCCCAGGGGGCATGACCGCCCGCAGCTGCCAGCCGCCGCCTGGCCGCGGCCCCGCGGTTAGTTCCCCGTCATAGAGCGCCAGCCGCTCCCGCAGGCCAAGCAGCCCACGGCCCGGGATTCCGTCAGGCCGGTGTCCTTCGGCACAGGTCACGTCGAAGGCGCCAGCCATATCGCCGGCCCCGCTGCCGTCCCCGTCGTCGCTGACGGTAATCACGAGCCGCTCGCCCCAGTTCACTTCCACCGTCGCCGCCGCCCGCCCCGCGTGCCGCAGCACGTTCGTCAGCCCTTCCTGGACGACCCGGTAGGCGGCCAGGTCAGCGCCCGGCGACAAGGGCCGAGGCTCGCCACTGACCTGAAGCTCAACCGGCAGCCCGGCGGCCGACACCCGGCTGACCAGCGCGTCGAGCTCGCCCAGTCCTGGCTGCGGGCGGAGCGCGGCGGCCCCGCCGCCCGGCCGCGGGCCAGCGGACTCGACCGCCCCGGCGACGCTGGCAGGACCCGCGGCGGCGGCATCCACGGCGCCGGTGCCCGAGGTACCGGCGACCGCAGGCGACCTGGCGCCGGCGACAGGAACCCCGCCGGAAACCCCAGCGGAGTATCCGCCGGCGAAACCACTCTCCCGTCCGTCAGCGGCCGGGCTCAGCAGGCCGAGCAGGTTCCGCAGTTCGGTCATCGCCTCGCGGCCGGTGGCTTCCACCGCCAGCAGCGCGTCCTCGGCGTCGCCGGGGGAGGAGGCCAGGATCTTCCGCGCCGCTCCGGCCTGGACGATCATCACCGACACGTTGTGCGTAACGACGTCGTGCAGTTCGGACGCGATCCGCGACCGCTCGGCGGCCAGCGCCCGTTCGGTGGCGGCCTCCGCTTCGGCCGCGGCCCGGCGGAGCCGGGCGTGCGAGTCGGCGAGCCGCCGTCGCAGCTCGCGGATGCCCAGGCCCGCCACGGCGGCGGGCACGATCGCGAAGATGGCCGTGAGCCGTCCGGGGAACCGGGGCAGGACGTCGCCGATCGCCAGCGCGACGGCCAGCGTCACCACCCCCACCGTGGCGATGGCCAGGTTCTTGTACCTGCTGTGCGTGACCGCGCTGTAGGCCGCGTACACGGCAGTGCCGAGCGCAACCGGCGGCACGTAGACCCGGTGCACGACCACGATCGCGGCGGCGATCACGAGCCAGACGCTGATCGGGTAGAACCGCCGCACGGCCAGCGGCAGCGCCGTCAGCGCCGCGGCGCAGAGCATCAGCACGGACGGGTGGTAGAAGGCGGGTCCGGCGAGCGTGACGCCCGGCGGCAGATTCAGCCGCTGCGGGACCAGGCTGGTGGCCGGACCGCTGAACCTGCCGCCGGGGAGGACGACTCCCTGCACCATGGTGCGGGTCGACATCTCGTAGACCGCGCCGGCTGCCGCGCCAACCGCGACGACGGCGTCGAGCGTCAGCGCCCACGCCGACGGCTCCGCCTCGCGCGATTCGGCCCGCCTGAAGACGGCGAGCAGCCTGCCGATACGTCCTGCCACGTAATCATTGTGGCCGGTAACCGTGAGATGGGCATCCTCCGGACCGCGTAATCCGGGTCTACATCGAAAGGATGATGGCGGCCGCGGATACTCCCGGTTCGTTAGGAGGATTCAATATCGCGGGCGACGCGGACCTCGTAGCGACGCGGCTACCGTCACCAACCATGGACACGATAGTTCAGCTAGTGAACGTGACAAAGCGCTACGAGGGCGGGGCCGCACCCGCTGTCGACGATGTGACCCTGGGCGTCGCGCCTGGCGAGGCGGTCGCGATCATGGGTCCATCCGGCAGCGGCAAGTCGACGCTGCTCAACCTCATCGCGGGCATGGACAAGCCGACCAAAGGCGAGGTCTATGTCGGCGATGAACGAGTCGACATGCTGTCGGAGGCCGGTGCCGCCCGGTTCCGCCGTCGGCAGGTCGGGATGATCTTCCAGTTCTTCAACCTCCTCGATGACATGACGGTCATCGACAACGTGCTGCTGCCCGCGCAGCTCGGCGGGGCGAGGGCGCGCGAGGCTCGCCGGCGCGCCGACGAGCTGATCGAGGCGCTGCGGATCACGCACCGGCGCGACGCCTACCCGGCCCGGCTATCCGGCGGCGAGCGGCAGCGGGTAGCGATCGCGCGCGCGCTGATAAACAAGCCAGCGCTGCTCCTCGCGGACGAACCGACCGGCGCTGTCGACACCACCACCGGCGAGGAGATCGGCAGGCTGCTGCTCGACCTCAACGCCGCGGGCCAGACGCTGATCGTCGTCACGCACAGCCCCGAGCTGGCCCACCGGTACGCACGCCGGGTCGTGCAGATCGCCGACGGGCGCGTAGCCTCCGACACCTCCGTTCCAAGCTCGACGTGGGGGAGCCGGCCATGAGCGCAGTCTTCCGCGCGGCGCGGGGCGGCCTGGGCGGGCGAAAACTCCAGGCCGTCATCATCGGCCTCGTCGTGCTCGTCGCTGTCGCCGCCTCGACGCTCGCGCTCGGCATGCTGGCCGACGCGCACAGCCCGTTCGACCACGCGTTCGCGCAGCAGAAGGGCGCGGACGTGTCGGTGAACGTGGACACCTCGGTGGCCTCGGCCGCGCAGATCACGGCCGCCACCAAGGTCAAGGGCGTTACCGCCGTCGCCGGCCCGTTCCCCACCGAGCAGTTCACCGCGCAGATCACCCTCCCGGGCGTCAGCGGAAAGATCAGCACGCCGCTGAACCTCGTCGGCCGGTCCTCGCCCGGCGGCCCCGTGGACGACCTCACCCTGCAGTCCGGTCACTGGCCCACGAGCGACAACCAGGTCGTGATCTCATCGAACGCGCCCGGGCAGCAGGGCAGCACGATCACCGTCGACGGGAAGAGCATGACCGTCGTCGGCGTCGCCAACTCGGTCACCAACACCGCTGATGCCTGGGTGCTCCCGGCTCAGATGAACGTCATCACCGGACCGGCCGGCACCGGTCAGGACCAGCTGCTCTACAAGTTCTCGTCGGACGCCACCAGCGGCGACATCACCGGCGACATCAACGCGATCAAGGCCGCGCTGCCCGCGGGCGCGGTCAACTCGCCCGTCTCCTACCTGTCCGTCCGCCAGTCCGAGCAGTCCAACGTGGCGCCCTGGGTGCCCTTCATCATCGCGTTCGGCGTGATCGCCCTGGTCATCTCTATCCTCATCGTCGTCAACGTAGTCGGCGGCGCTGTGGTGGCGGGCACGACGAGGATCGGCGTGCTGAAGTCGATCGGCTTCACGCCAGCGCAGGTCGTAGCGGCGTACGTGCTGCTCGTCGCGGTGCCCGCGGTCACCGGCGCGGTCGCCGGCGTGGTCATCGGAAACGTGCTCGCCGCGCCGATCTACCAGCAGAACGCGCAGGTGTACCAGGTCGGCGTGCTCGGCGTGCCGTTCTGGGTGGATGTCGCCGTACCGCTTGTCGTGCTCGCGCTCACCGTGGTCGCCGCGATCGGGCCGGCCGTGCGCGCCGGGACGATGTCCGCGGTGCAGGCAATCGCGACCGGCCGCGCGCCGAGGGCTCGGCACGGCTTCTTCGCTCAGCGGGCGCTCGCGAAGCTCACCGGGGTGCCCCGTCCGGTCACCCTCGGCTTCGCGTCCCCGGCGGCCAGGCCCGGACGCACCTTCGTCACGCTGATCGCGGTGCTGTTCGGCGCGGCGGCGGTGACGTTCGGCGTGGGGCTGGCCTCCTCGCTGAACCTCGTCTACCACGACATCTCCGGCGACCAGCGGCTGCCGGTCACTGTCCGGCCGCTACCACCAGGCGTTCCCCAGCCGGGGCCGGCGGGTGGTCCCGGCAAGCCGGGCAAGGGCAGCGGGCATGAACAGGTCCACGCCATCATCGGTCCCGGGCAGGTGAGCCTGACCGCGGCGCAGCAGAAAACCATCACCACAGCCATCAACGCCCAGCCGGGGACCCTGCATTACCTGTCGGAGGCGAATGACAACATCTCGATCCCCGGCCTGAGCGCCGCCAACGGCGGTGCGCGGATCACCGCCTACGGCGACGGAAACCCGGCCTGGTCCAACCTCGCCCTGATCTCCGGCACCTGGTACTCGCAGTCGCCAGGTGTGGCGCAGATCGACGTCAACACCCTGTTCCTCAACGACACGAACACCGCTGTCGGCGACACGTACACGCTGGTCGATGGCAGTCACAGGGTGACGGCCAAGATCGTCGGTGAGGTGTTCGCCCCGGGCAACGACGTGGATGTCTACATGTCCCCGTCCACGCTCAACAAGCTCGACCCGGCGAACGGCGGCATCGGCCAGTTCGACGTGTCGCTCAAGCCCGGCGTCAACGCCGACGACTACGCAGCCAGCCTGGGCGCCGCGCTCCCCGATTACGGCGTCAACAGCTTCAACGGCGGTGCCAAGGCGCTGCTCGCGGTGGTCACCCTGGTGGCGATGCTCACCCTGCTGATCATCGTCGTCGCGGGCCTCGGCGTGCTGAACACCGTCGCCCTCCAGATTCGCGAGAAGGCCCACGACATCGGGATATTCAAGGCCCTGGGGATGACGCCGCGGCAGACCCTCACCATGGTGGTCTGCTCGGTCGGCATCACCGGGCTGATCGCGGGCATTATCGCCGTCCCACTCGGGATCCTGCTGCACCACGGGGTGCTCCCTGAGATGGCCAGCGCGGCCAACTCCGGCCTGCCGAGCTCGATCATCTCGGTGTTCTCACTGCCGGAGATGATCCTGCTGGCCCTCGCGGGCCTGGTCATCGCCGTGGCCGGCGCCCTGGTCCCGGCGAGCTGGGCGGCGAACTCCCGCACCGCCACCGCCCTGCGCACCGAGTAAATACCAGAACCGATCATCCGTAACGGTCCCAGGCGCCCGCCGGTCATCCCGGTGGGCGCCGTGTTTACCTGCGGCAGCCAGCGGCCCGCGGTCACCGGGGGTCCGGCCTGAGCAGTCCTGTCTTGGCTGCCTCCGCGAGGACCGCGCGGAGCTCGGCCGGCCGGCGCGTCGGGGCTATCCAGAGTTCCTGGTGAAATCCGCTGCCGGTCTGTCTCCAGAACCGCCACTGATTCCAGATGGAAGACGGCTCCTCGTCAAACAAGATCTCAGACCAGATGGAATACCCCGTCCTCCTGATCTCCGGCAGCGCCGCGACGCGCAGGTCGACCCGCATGACCAGGGCGGCCCGCATCCACCGGACGGACAGGTTCCCCAGCTCCGTCCGCCCGCGACCATACACGGCCCGGCGGGCGGCCTTCCTCAGCCACCTCCGGTCTTCCTCGACGTAGATCTCCCTGATCCCGTTCCAGGGGCAGGAAAACACCTGGCTGTGCTGCAGCGGGACGACAGCCCGGCGCCTGCGCGCCTTAAGCGAGTGCCGCTCCGCGAACCTGATTCCGCCGATGGCAACCCCTTCAGGCGTTATCTGTATGCCGGTGTAACCCGCCCCGTCGCGGCCAGAACTAGCGAAAGACAAGATGAAAATAATGATGCAGGCGGGGATGAGGAGCCTGAAGAAGAACCTGCCGTCATCGATCACCCTCGCCGCGACTGCGGCGCTGAACGTCAGCACGGTTGCGAGCGACTCGGCTATCTCGACAGCACGTCTCTTGGCCGACGACTTGTCCTCGCGGTAGTGAATCGGGGGCCGGCCCTCCGATTCCACGCCCGGTGCTCCTCTCGCGCCGCCGTAAGGCGGGCTCACGGCCGGGCCGCAGCCCGCCGACTGGCAGTAAACGCCCGGATTCATCTACCACTGCTGGCTCGGGGCGGCAGGGGACCACTTTGCCACCACCCCCTCCATCCAATCGACTGTGGCGGGGGTGTTCACCAACTTGTCACACGTCGGGGTTTCAAGCGCAGATGCGATATTTGTCCCCGATCTGGGGCGCCATAGCGACCGAAATCGCAGACAAATCGATGGCTAGTCGACCGCGGCTGACTGACTGAACAAAGCAAACAGGCCACGGCGGCCGTCCAGCGGGTCAGCGGGCGCGGTCAGGCCCGCCCGGGCGAGTAGTGCCGCCTCGACGCCGTTAAACGCAGCCTTGCCAACTTGGAGTGGCCCGGCGTCAGTGAACTCGGCGGCGCGCAGCCCGGCCGCCTGGGTGGCGGCGATGCCAAGAGCGTTCCTGAGCTGGTTCTCCGTGAGCCCGAGCGTTAGCCCCGCCGTGACGGCGGCACCAATCGCCGCGGCGACCGTCGAGCCGGACCAGCCGCCCCAGTCGTTGAGGCGGGATTCGGCGAGCACGGCGGCCTGGACGCCCTCGTCGACGGCCTCGATGATCCGGTTACGGTCTACGTCGCTAGACCCCGCGAGAGCAGCAGCGGCGGCGCAGGCCGTCAGCCGTGCCGTGCCGGCGGGGTTGCGTGGGCTCGTCTCGTCGCTGGTGTCTCCTGCCTTGGCGCTCGCTGCCGCTCCAGTCAGCCACGCGGTCCACGATGTGTTCGTGGCGGCAAAAGGCGGCCGAACAGCGCGCAGCACCCGGACCACGTGGTCTGCGTCTCCACCGACAGCGGCCTCCTCGAACGCCACTACGCCGTCCGGTGCTTCGGCAGTGGGGACGCCGTGCCCGGCGAGCTCATCTCCATTCCTGCTGTCGGCTCCGTCCTTATCCGGTTCGGGCATCGGGCGGACGGCACCCAGCAGTTCCGACGGGTCGGGTGCCTCCGATAGCCGCCGGATCGCCGCCCAGGCGCGGTCCGCGGCTGCCGCGCCGAGCACCGGGCCGAACAGGTCGCGCACCTTCTCCAGCACCTCATCGTCGGTGAGCGGGCGGGCCGCGCTGCCCCGGGTGTGCTCGACGGTCACCTCGACCGGCGCGGCGGCGCGCCGGGTGATCCGCAGCGTCGCGGCGGCCCGGGGGACCGCGAGATCCGGGTCGAGGCTGATCAGCGCGCGGAGCCGGGCAACCTCGGGTGCCGCCGCGGTCTTGTCGGAGAACTCGGCCAGGCCGGCCCGCCCGTACAGCAGGCCGACGGCGACGCCATGGCGGGCGCTGAACCGGGATCCCAGTCCGTCTTCGGGCTGGACCCGGCCCATTAGCTCGGGCACCAAGGGATTGCAGTGCAGCGTGATCCCGGTAATGTCCGCCGGGTCGCCGATTTCGGCCGACACGGCGATCGCGGCGTCCATCGCCGGATGCGCGACAACGCCGCACGGATAGGTCTTGATGGTGTTGAGCTCGAGCTCCCAGCGGTGGCCGTCCGGCCAGCCGAGGCCCAGCGCGTCCCGGTCCACGGCGTCCGCCAGCACCTCGAGGACGCCGCCGGGGCCGAGGATGTCCTCGGGCCCGGCGACCCCCGCAGCCGCCAGCCGGGCGGCGAGCACGCCGTTCGCTGCCGCTTTGCCCGCGTGCAGCGGCTTGGTCATCGTGCCGAACGCCTCCCGGTGCCCGGCCGTCATCGTCGCGGCCAGCGACAGGGCGTTCGCGGTGGTGGGGGCGTCGAGGCCGAGCAGAACTGACGCCGCGACCGTCGCCCCGAAGACCCCGCAGGTTCCCGTGATGTGCCAGCCATGGTCGTAGTGCGCGGGAGAGATCGCACAGCCGATCCGCAGCTGGGCTTCGCAGCCGACCGCGAACGCGCCGAGGAACTGCTGGCCAGTCGGCTTTGTCTCGGGCGCCAGCGAAAGCACCGTGGCGAGCGTGGACGCGCCCGGATGGATCACCGTGGCCAGGTGCGTGTCGTCGAAGTCGTCCAGGTGCGCGGCGGTCCCGATCGCCAGCGCCCCCCAGTAGGGATCGAGCGTCCGCGCCAGGCCAGGCACCGTGACATTGCCGGCGGCCCCCTCCTCGGCAGACACGGTAAGCAGCAGGGCGGCCGCATCCGAGGTCGCGGCCGAGACGGCCGTGCCGAGCACGTTGAGCAGTGACCGCCGGGCCGCTCGGTCCACGTCCTGGGGCAGCGGCCGGGCCGCGGCTTCCAGCATCGTCGCGCAGAAGTCCACCGTGGTGCGAGGCATGCGCCAACGCTACGGCCGTCGAGGGCGCTTGGGGATGTGGCCCGGGAACAGTAATTCCCGTTACCCCTGTTGGGCGCCGCCCGTTCGGCAGGGGCGTCATTCCTCGTCGGCGAGCAGGTAGCGAAGGTAAAGGGCCGGGTCGTTGAGGAAATCGCGCCACGAGTGGACGATCTCCAGGTCGGCCCAGCTGACCGGGCGGATGCCCCAGTCGCCCAGCTCGAGCAGGTGCGCCTCTGGCGTGGCCGCGACGATGGGGGAGTGCGTGGCCACGACCACCTGCGAGCCAGCGCTGGCGAGGTCGTGCAGCAGTGCGACCAGGCCGAGGCACGCGACGAAGGACAGCGGCGCGTCCGGCTCGTCCATCAGGTAGAAGCCGCGCTGATTGACCCGCGTCCGCAGGATCTCGAGAAATCCCTGGCCGTGGCTGAGCTCATGGAACCGCTCGGGTGACCGGCCGGGATTCTGCTCCAGGTAGGTGTACATGGAGTGCATGGTGTCCGCGCGCATGAAGTAGGCCCACGCGGCACGTCCGCCTGCCCCGCGCTCAACGCCAAGCCGCCGTCCGGCGCCGGGCTCGGTCTCGCGTACCCGGGGCCGGTCGGCCGGGATCAGGATGGAACCGCCCTGCGGGTTGAGGCCGTACGCCTCGGCCAGCATCTCGACGACCGTGGACTTGCCCGACCCGTTCTCCCCGACGAGGATCGTGATCCCCGGCGCCAGCTCAAGCCCGTCCCGGAGCAGCTGCGCCGCGGCCGGAACGGTCGCGGGCCATTCGGCCGAGCCGGATCTGCCGCCGTCGGGCGGCGGCCGGAACGCGCGTACCAGCCGCGCATCGAGCGTCCAGTCAGTCATCCGCGTCGAGCTTGTCCACCAGACGGGCTGGCGCGACCGCACGGTAGGCATCGGCGCAGAGTTCGGCGATCTCCGCCCACTCGATCGCACCGTCTAGACGGACCCCGACCCAGCCTCGTCCGCCCACATACGGCGGGCGGAAGAACCGCTCGCTATCGGAACCGATCAGCGCGGCCTGCGCTCCTGGCGGCGCCGCGCACCACAGGTGCGGGAACTGGTGGTCGTGATGCCCGTCCGGCCACAGCTGGACAAACTGCTTCTTGTCCCGCACGTACCAGGCCGCCGCGCCGTGGGATGGCCGCTCGGTCGCCTCGGGCAGCGCCAGGCAGATCTCGCGCAGCCGCTCAACCAGGTCGCCGGTTCCGTCAGCCGCCATGCCCCCAGGGTGCCACACGCCCCGGACATTCGTGCCGGACAGCGCTCTGGCGCTCCGGCGTCAGGCGAGTAACGTGAACGAGCGTGCGGATCACGGATATCACGGTCGTTCTCCACGAGCGCAAGGCTGTCAACTCAGCCAGCTTCGGCCCGGCCCGGCCAATCCCGCTTGGGGTACTGCGCATCACCACCGACGAAGGCATCGAGGGCAACGCCTTCCTGTCCAGCCCGGGACCCGGCCCGGTCGCGATCGCCGACCAGATCGTCACGATCGTCAAGCCGTGGCTGACTGGCGCGGACCCGCTTGACATCGGCAAGCACTGGCGGCGGATGGAGGGCCTGGTCCACTACTTGTCTCCGCACGCCGTCGGGACCGTCGACGTCGCCCTGTGGGACATCGCGGGGAAGGCCGCCGGCCTGCCGGTCCACCGGCTGCTCGGCACCTGCCGGGACCGGATCCCCGCCTACTTCTCCTCCGCCCACCACGCCTCGGCCGCGGAGTACGCGGACGAGGCCGTCTACTGGCGTGAGCAGGGCTGGCGCGGCTACAAGATCCACCCGCCCCGCGGCCCGTGGATCCCGCCGGGCCAGTCGCCGCCGGTCGGCTTCGACATCGAGGCGAGCGCCGCCGTCCGGAACGCCGTGGGCGACGACATGACGCTGACCCTCGACTCCTCGTGGAGCTACTCCTACACCGACGCGCTCCGTGTCGGTCAGGCGATCCAGGACCTGGACTATTTCTGGTTCGAGGACCCGCTGCCCACGTACGACATGTACAACTACACCCGGCTGGCACGGCACCTGTCGATCCCGCTGCTCGCTACCGAGATCAACCCGGGCGGACTGGCCGCACTGCCGCCGTGGATCACCTCCGGTGCGACCGACTTCCTCCGCGGTGACGTCGTCATCAAGGGCGGCATTACCGGCCTGATGAAGATCGCGCACCTGGCCGAGGCGTTCGGGATGAACTGCGAGGTTCACGACTCCTACAACTCGCTGAACAACGTCGCCGCCCGGCACGTGATGATGGCCATCGACAACTGCGACTGGCTTGAGGTGCTCGCCTTCACCCGGGCCGGCGATCACAGCCTCGGCCACATGAGCTACGGGCTGACCGAGCCCTTCGAGGTTGACAGCGAAGGCAACGTTCACGCCCCGGCCGGCCCCGGTCTCGGCGCCGGCGTCGACTGGGACCTCATCAACTCATCCGTCCAGGCCATAGCCGCCTGAACAGGCGCCACGAGCACGGGCCCTCCGAGCACGGGCCGCCCAAGCACGGGCGCCGCAGAGCGAGGGGCCGCCGCGCGCGGGCGCGGCCAGCGCGGTACCAGGCGCTAGACGGTCGCGAGGACCGGGGACGGGATGCGCCCGGACGCGCCGCGCGGGTCGCCGGCGTCGAAGCCCGCGGTGACGCTGGCGATCTCGGCGAGCTCGTAGCTCGACAGCACCTCGACGGATAGCTGGTGCAGGCGGCGGGTCTTTGCCGCACAGCAGTCCTCGAGCAAGATGACCGGGAAGTCCCGCATAAACGCCGAGCGTGCGGTCGTCTCCACGCAGATGTTGGTGACCACGCCGCAGATCATCAGCGCGCTGACGCCGAGTCCGCGCAGCAGCGGCTCCAGCGAGGTCCACTGGAAGGCGTCGAAGCGCACCTTGTCCACGACCAGGTCGCCGGGACCACAGCCGAGCTCGGCGCAGACGTCGGCGTCCCAGGTACCGACGGCGAGGCCTTGCACGCCCGCCAGCTCGGGGCTGTTGCGCACCAGCGCCGCGCCCTCATCGGGCCGCCCAGGACGGTAGACGTGCCGGGTGAAGATCACCGGGATGCCGGCCCGCCGGGCCTGGCCAACCGCGATCGCGGCGTTGCCGACCGCTTCCATCGCGCCCTCACAGCCTCGCCCGATACGGGGGAACGAGCCGTCCGGATGGCAGAAGCCGTTCTGCATGTCCACCACGAGCAGGGCGTATCCGTCAGCGTTCATCGCGCACTTCCCTTCTGTCTTCGCCCTGTTGGCGAACACGGCCAACGTAACACCAGGTCTGGCGCGATTTCGAGAGCGTCCTCGACGTCGGTATCGTCGAGCGGGCAGGAAGCAAGCTGTTGTGCTAGGGAAAGGCGTCCATGGTCGAGATCAAGACGGCTGGCGAGATCGACGCGATCCGTGCCGCCGGCCGGGTGGTGGCCGGGGTGCTCGCGGCCGCGCGGGCCTGCGCGGCGCCGGGCGTCACCCTCAAGGAACTTGACGCGGCCGCCCGGGACGTGCTGAACAAGGCCGGGGCGACCTCGCCGTTCCTGCACTACCACCCGGACTTCGCCCCGGTTCCGTATCCGGCGGTCATCTGCACCTCGGTCAACGACGCGGCTTTGCACGGTATCCCCGGCGACTACCGGCTCGCGGACGGCGACCTGCTCAGCGTAGACGCGGGGGCGACCCTGGACGGCTGGGTCGGCGACGCCGCCATCTCGTTCACGATCGGGACGCCTCGCCCGGGAGACGCCGAGTTGATCGCCGCCACGGAGGCCGCGCTGTCGGCCGGGATCGCGGCAGCGCGACCCGGCGGCAAGCTCGGTGACATCTCGGCCGCGATCGGCCGCGTGGGCAGGTCCGGCGGGTACGGCATCTCGACTGACCTAGGTGGTCACGGCGTCGGCCGGACCATGCACGAGGACCCGCACATCCCGAACCGCGGCCGGGCCGGCAAGGGCATGCGGCTGGTTCCCGGGCTCGTGCTCGCGATCGAGCCGTGGTTCATCGCCGGCGGCAGCGATGGCATCTACCTGGACTCCGACGGATGGACGATCCGCACGGCCGACGGCAGCAGAGCGGCCCACTCCGAGCACACCATCGCAATCACGGAAGACGGACCGGTGATCCTCACCGTCGGCTGAGCAGGCGGCCCCGGCTGTGTCGCTGGCCTGGAAGGACCCGGAAGGGCACGGGCCGCGGCCGCGGCCCCTCCCCAAGCAGGGCCGCAGCCTGTGCCCGTCCAGGCTGAGGACAATCCTGCTCCGTTCGAGCGCCACAAGCGACCCCGATAAGCTGACAATTCACTGGAAATCTAATAAAGACACGACATTTTCCAAACGAGCTTCGCGCTCACCCTAATAACAGCAAGAAGCGCCGGTGCTGACGGCGGGTCAGCGCATCGGGGTGACCGGGCCGAGTTCGCGGACGCCCTGCGGGGTGGCGAGGCAGAGCATCCGGATCGGCGTGCCGTGCATGCTCGCCCCGTGCTGGAAGGCGCGCAGGATATGCCGGTCGGAGTCGGTGAGTTTCAGCGCGCCGGGACGGCTCAGCGTGATGACCACGCTGCCGCCGGGCCACGAGTGCGCGATGGACTCGGTCGCGACGTAACAGACGTTGCCGAGCATGCTCGCCGCGGGGCGCTCCGGGATGTCGTCGATGGGCACGACGAGCTTGGCCTGAGTGCCCTCGGGACCGAGGAAGACCAGCCAAAGGGTCCGGTCGCGCCGGGCCGCAGGGGCGATGATCGCGGCGACGCGGCCGAGCACGTCCTGGTCGGCGCGGACGCGGAGCGCGAGGAGTTCGATGGCCTGCCGGGTGACGGCCGGGACGCTAACGGTGCCGGTCCCCGCCGGGTCAATGCCAGTGCGATCGAAGCCGGCTACGGGCCGGCTAGCGGGGGTTGTGCTCATGGCGGACAGTCTGCCAGAGCCAGTGACTATATGATGTCACTTAAATACATTTAGTGAAGCGCGTGACGAAAAGTAGTCATTATGCGGAGCTTCCACTACGCTGGGTGGCTAGGAAGGCTTTCGTTCCGCTGGGCGGCAAGGGAAAGAGCGAGGACAGCGACGCAGACGACCAGCGCGGCGGCCGACCAGCCGAGTGCCGGGCGCAGTCCGATTGCCGCACCGAACAGTCCGACGGTGAACCCGCTACCGAGCCGCATACCGTTGGCGCCGACCCCGTAGACGCCGATGACCTGGCCTTTCTTGTCCTGAGGGGCGCGCAGCTGCACGACTGTCTGGGTGATGGACAGCGAGGCGAGAGCGGCGATGCCGCCGATGACAAGCATGGGGACCGCGACGCGGTAGTCGTGGCTCAGCGCGAAGATGACGGACGTGGCCCCGTAGACGACCGTGGACCACAACGCGGCCCGTACCGACAGCTTGAGCCAGCCGGTTCCCTCGAGGATCAGCCCGCCGAGTACGCCGCCCAGGCCGTTGGCGAATAGCAGTACCCCGTAGGCGGTGCTGCCTGAGATCCCCGGCGTGCTTGTCGCGATGTCGGGCATGACCACCTGCATCGCCGAGCCCACGAAGAACGAGCCGAGCCCGGCCAGGATGATCATCGAGGCGAGCACCCGGTCCTTCGCCACGTCGCGGAAGACCCGCACCGCGCTCAGCGCCCCGACCCGTTCCCTGGCGACGACGCCCCGCCTGGTGTGCCCGGTGAACCTGGTCCGCGCCATCAGGATCGTCAGCGGCAGGTAGAAGGCGATGTTGACCCAGATCCCGTGGACCGGGCCTAGGCCGATCAGCAGTACAGATCCGACGACCGGCCCGAAGAGGATTCCGAGCGACCGTGCGGTGGAGTTGAGCCTGATGGCGCTCGGCAGGTCCGCGGCGCCGACGAAGTCTTCGAGCAGCAACTGCTCCGGCGGCGACCAGAGCGCCCCGGCCATCCCGTGCAGGATCAGCAAGATGCAGGCGTCCCAGACCGTCAGCGTGCCGGTGGCGAACAGGATGCCCCAGGTGAGGGATACGGCCATGAACAGCGCCTGGGATCCCTGTATCAGCTTGCGGCAGTCGTAGCGGTCGGCGAGCGCGCCAAAGTACGGGGAGAGCACGAGGAACGGAAGCCAGTGGCTGATGACCTCGAACCCGGTCAGCGCCGGGGAGTGGAACTTCTGCCAGATCACCCAGTAGGTGATGACGTGCTCGATGTTGTCGGCCATCATCGCCAGCGCCGCCCCCCCGAGGTACGGCCGGCAGGACGGGTTGCGCAGCGCCGCGAACTTGGCTGGCTGCGCGGCCGCTGGCTGGCTCTCGTGCTGTTGCGGTGCGTCCAGTTCCGGGGCCTCCAGGACCGGGACATGGGTCGGAACGCCGCAGGCAGCACACATATACGGCAGTTTAGACCGGATCGTTAGAACGGCTAACTGTCGGCGGAATGGTGTACGTCTCACCCGAAACGGTCCGCGCCGCTGACCTCGCTGGCGTACCTGCTAGGCGGCATCGCCGCGGATACTCAGTGCGCTGCGCCCCACCGTCCGCCGCGGACGGGAGAGCCGGCAGGAGAGCACGACGATAAGGGGGACGAGCGCCTGGGCCAGGCCAACCAGCCGTTCTACCAGGCCCGTCCAGCCGCCCGTCAGCACCACCTCCACGACGAACCAGGCAAGCAGCACGAGTTGCACAACCACGGCGGTGACGCAGGCGGGCCGGCGCAGCCCCCACGGCACCGCCGGGCCGCGCCGCCAGGCGCCGAGCGGCCACGCCGCCAGGCCCGCGAAACCCAGCACCGACCAGACCCCGTGCCACACCGAGATCCCCGGGTGCAACGGGAACGCCGCCACCAGCATGCCGGTCATGGCACCAGCCACCAGGATCAGCCGTCCCGCGGTCCCGGCCGGGCGCAGCGCGGCCCCGGTGACGATATAGCAGACCCCCACCACGACAAGCGCCCCGCTCATCAGCCACCGGTCGGTAGCACCCACCTGCATCAGCGCGCTGACCGTCTGAGACACAGGATCGAACGGCGCCGGCTGGAGCCGGGCGGCGATCGTCCACCCGGCGACAAGCAGCACCGGACCCGAGACCGACGCAGCCACTCCCCACCATGGCACGCTCGGGACCGACGGCATGTTCAACCTGGTCATGTCCTCTAACTCTGACATCCGCCCGCGTCGCCTGGTAGGGCCGGGGACCAAGACCGCTGTCTAGAAGGTAAGGACCAGGCGGCCGCGGACGCCACCCGCCTCCAGGCGGCGGTGGGCCTCGGCGGCGCGCTCGGCGGGCAGAGCCTCGGCGACCCGGAGGGTGAGCACGCCCTTGGTGACCAGTTCGGCGAGATCGCCGATCCGGTGGCCCTCGTGCAGGTGATTGCCGACCAGGACCAGGTGAATCGTGACGTCCCGCTCTGTCTCGCCCTGGAACGGGCGAACCGCTACGAGCTGGCCGCCGTCACGGACGGCGGGCAGGATCTTCGGGCTGAGCAGCGCGGCGTCGAGGACCGCGTCGACGCCGTCCGGGTAGAGCTCCCGGATCGCCGCGGCCGCCCGCTCGCCGCGTGGCACCACGCGGTGGGCGCCGAACGACTCGACAAGTGCCACATCCTCGGGCTTCGCATCGCCGATCACGGTCAGCCCCGCGTGCCGGCCGAGCTGGATCGCGTACTGCCCGACGATCCCCGCCGAGCCGGTCACCGCGAGCGTCGCGCCCGGTGGCAGCGCCAGGATGTCCAGTGCCGTGCGGACCGTCATCCCGTTCATCGGCAGCGTCGCCGCCTCCACCAGGGACCAGCCGTCCGGTACCTTCGCCAGCTGGTCGTCGGCGACCACCCGGTACTCGGCCTGCGCGCCGCCGCCCGGCACCCACGGGGAGACCGCGGCCATCACCCGGTCGCCCGGCTGCCACTGCGAGACCTCGCGTCCGACGGCGTCGATGACCCCGGCCAGGTCCATGCCGGGGATGAAGGGCGGGGTCATGCCCTCGGGCAGCGCTCGCCCGCCGTGCCTGAATCCGAGGTCCGTCGGGTTCACCGTCGCCGCCGCGACCTTAACCAGGACCTGCCCGGGGCCGGGGGAGGGCTTGGCGACGGTGACGATGCCCAGAACCTCCGGGTCACCGAACTCGGTAAAGCCGACAGCTCGCATTTCGGTCATGCTGACCCTCCATTTTCCCGGCACAGGGACAGTAGTTCGTCGATACCACGCAGGTGCAGGTGAGGCCGCTTGTCCGGCGGCAGGTGGTCGTAGGCGTCCGGGCCAGCCAGCCCGGTCTGGACCGCGATGGCGAGGGCCCCGCCGCGGTGTGCCATCGGGACCTCGAGGAGCGGGTCGTCACCCACCACAGCGATGTGCTTCGGCGGCACGCCGAGGCGGGCGGCGGCGGCGCGGAGCGCGTCGAACGACGGCTTGCCGGTGACCGTCAGGCGGCAGCCGGTGATCGACCGGATCATCGCGGAGATCGCTCGTGAGGTGCCGAGAGCACGGCCGCCGGCGGTGGCGAAGAACGGGGTCTCCGATGCGGAGTACAGCTCCGCACCCGACCAGACCGCGTGGCAGGCCGCCTCCAGATGCGACATGGTGAACTCGCGGAACCAGCCGACGAAAACGGCGTCGACGCCGGCCGGCTCTTCGGAGGGCCGGGTGTCCTCGGCGGCCTCGACCGGAGGAACGACCTCGATCCCCGCCTCTTTGAGCGGCTCGGTGAGTCCGTCGGTGCCGAGCACCATGACCCGCTTGTAGCCGCGCTTGGTGAACATGACCACGGCGCTTGAGGCGGGCGTCATCATCTGGTCGTCGGGCACGTCGAGTCCCGCGTCCCGCAGCACCTGGGCGAAGTGGTGCGGCGCCCGGTTCGTCCCGTTGGTGAACACCACGTAGGGCAGCCCGCGCTCGCGGACCCAGGCCAGCATGTCCACGGCGCCGGGCAGGGGTGCGAGCCCGTGGTTGACCCGGTCGCCGAGCGCCAGCGTGCCGTCCATGTCGAAGATGAAGCCGCGGGCGTCCCGCAGCCGTTCAAGCACCGCGGAGTCGGCCACCCTGTCACGCGGCTCGTTACCCGCGCCGCCCGCGCCGCCGTCTAGTGCCACCGTTAGCCGCCTTTCAAAGTCAGCCGGAACCCCGGCTTGTCCACCGTTAGCTCTCGCGCCGCCGGACGGTCGGCTAGTGACCGCAGCAGCTTCAGCACCGGCACCGTGTCCGGGTTGTAGTGCGTGACCGCCGGGCCGGCCGCGACCATCGCATCGACTTCGGCCGCGGGCATCCCGAACCGCAGCACCAGCTCCTCATCGCTGATCCGGGAACCGAACCTTTGGCGCAACTCCGCCACGTCAAGCGGCGGCGGCTCGTCCGCCAGCTCCCTGGCCCTCGGCCGTCCGAGCACCTTGTCCAGGACCCACGGCTCGATCGGCGCGGTCGGCTTGCCGAACGTCCCCTGCGCGTACCTGATCACCTGGTCAGGCACGTTGTCGTAGCGGGCGTTCCCGGCCTGCGCGGACAGCAGGTTGGCGAGTGCCTGCCCGATCACCATCTGCGGGTAGGGCGTGACCATGATCGGATAGCCAAGCTCGGCCCGGACGAGGGCGATCTCGGCCATCAGCTCTTCGAACCGGTGGGCCATGCCGAGCTCGCTCAGCTGCCGCCTCGTCGTGGACATGACCCCGCCGGCGAGCTGGTGGTCCATGAACGCCGCGTCGTAGGACCGGGGCTTGCCCGGCGGCAGTCCCTCGGCGGCCGCAAGCCGGTCGAAGTACCTGGCGACCGCCTCGAGCAGCCGGTCGTCGACGTCCACGGTGTGTCCCGAGGCGCGCAGGTTGGCGACGAGTTGCTCGGCGTCCGGCAGCGAGGTGCCGTTGCCGAGCGCGCCGCAGCCGACCTGCAGCACGGTGACCCCGAGCGAGGCAGCGACCAGGCAGGTGAGCTGTGACAGCCCCAGGCTGGCGTGCGAGTGCAGCTCGAGCGGCTTGCCGCCGAGCGCCGCCTGGACGGCCGGGATCAGTGTCCGCGCCCGGTCCGGGGTGAGGATGCCCGCCGGGTCCTTGATGTAGGCCCGGTCGATGTCCGGGCAGTCCCGGTAGGCCGCGGCGATCCCGGCGTAGAAGGCGTCGTCGTGCACTGCCGAGATCGTGTAGGTCAGCGCCCCGATGACTTCGCGACCGCCGGCCTTCTTGGCGATCCGCGCGGTCGCCCGCGCCGCGTCCATGTCGTGCGACGGGTCGAGCACGACGAACCGGTCCATGCCGTTGCGCACCAGCGACGCGTAGACGAGCTCGATCACCTCCGGATGCGCCCGCTCCCAGGAAATGAACCTGAAGCCGGTCCCGATGAACTGCAGCAGCGTGTCCGGCATCGCCGCCCGGGTGATCCGCAGCAGTGCCCACGGATCTTCCCGGTGGGTCCGCACCGACACGCCCATCGCCGTGGAGGACGAGTAGTCGAGCGCCCGGAACCCGACCCGCCCCAGCACCGGCGCGATGGTGGCGATGTGCGCGGTCCGCAGCCCGGTGGCCCCCCACAGCGACTGGTTGCCGTCTCGCAGCGAGACGTCGACGAGCCTGATGTCAGCCATGGCCGGTGCCTCCCGATCTGGCCTTCGTGAAGCGCCGCCCCGCGATCCATCGTGCCAGGTATCCCGTGTCCACCTCGCCGGCCGCGAACTCCGGGTCGGCAAGCAGCGCGCGGTGCAGGTCGAGGTTGGTCGTGACGCCGTCAATGCCGCACCGGTCGAGGGCCAGCCGCAGCGTCGCCAGCGCGCCGTCACGGTCGCTGGCGCAGGCGATCACCTTGGCGAGCAGCGAGTCGTAGTACGGCGGCACCGTCGCCCCGGCCTGGACGTGGGTGTCGACACGTACACCCGGCCCGGATGGAAGGACCGCGCGCGTGACCGTGCCGGGGCTCGGCTGGAAGTCACGACCGGGATCTTCCGCGTTCAGCCGGACCTCAATCGAGTGGCCGCTGAACGTGACGTCTTCCTGTGTCAGCCGCCGGTTCCTGCCCTCTGCGATGGCGAGCTGCTCGGCGACGATGTCGACGCCGGTGATCGCCTCGGTTACCGGATGCTCCACCTGGATGCGCGCGTTGACCTCAAGGAAGTAGAACTCGCCTCGGTCAGCGTCGAGGAGGAACTCGACGGTTCCCGCGCCCCGGTAGCCCAGCTGGACCCCGAGCGCGACCGCCGCAGCGCGCAGTCGCTGCCGAAGGTCCGCGCCAAGGCCGGGAGCTGGCGCTTCCTCGATGAGCTTCTGGTACCGCCGTTGCACCGAGCAGTCCCGATCGCCCAGGTGGATGACGCGCTCCCCGTCACCCAGAATCTGCACCTCGACGTGGCGTCCGCGTTCGACGTACCGCTCCAGGTACACCCGCGCGTCACCGAACGCGGCCAGCGCTTCCGAGCTG
>Ga0123355_10000517_pt1 | contig 51455 bp, 55 predicted proteins | sample TergutEmb28metaG_3_FD_89872 | JGI IMG/M metagenome (GOLD analysis project Ga0123355, IMG submission 89872) | Embiratermes neotenicus P1 segment gut microbial communities from Petit-Saut dam, French Guiana - Emb289 P1 | ecosystem: Host-associated > Arthropoda: Insects > Digestive system > Gut ... | reverse complement strand
CACACCACTTGCTCGTTGCATTGCACCTAGCTCTTTTGCTTTTGCTTCCCATCCTAGAGGGAGTTGTTCTATTATGTTTTTCATTCCCTTATTTTAACACACTTCTTCGGTTAACGCTGGTGATCTCCAACCCCTTCCGATTTCTAATCTTTTGCGAAAATTTTTATGCCTGTTTTGAAAAGTTTGAAAAGTTTTGCTTGACTTTTCTTAGCAGGTTTTCTTGCCAATTTTTAATCGCGAATTTATAATGAATGCGCATTACAAAAAATTTTAAGGAGCGAAAAATATGCCTGTAAAAATGGCAGTTATCGGAATGGGAGGGATGTCCGGTTGGCACCATGACAAAATTCCACAGGCACGACGAGTTATGCGCGTGATTGATACCGTTTTTGAATCTGCAAAAATCGGCGCGTCAATCACTTGTGAGATATAAGTGTGAAAAATAGCCGTGACGAAATTTTTCACAAACCATTTGTGCCGACGTGGCATGTTAAAAAGGAGGAAATGTATGAAAAAAGCACTAATTTTTCAAGGCGGCTGGGACGGCCATCAACCTGAATTGGTTTCAAAGCGTTTTGGCCGTATTTTGGAGGAAGAAAATTTCTCAGTCGAAATTTACGACACATTGGATTGTCTTGCCAGTCTTGATAAACTCATGGAGCAGGATTTGCTAGTAGCGTGCTGGACAAGCGGGCAACTTCCTAGCGAATACAGCCACAATGTTTCAAAGGCGGTGGGAGCAGGTGTGAGTATGGCTGGGTGCCACGGTGGCATGTGCGATTCTTTCCGCGGTGATACCCAATGGCAGTTCTTGACAGGCGGGCAATGGGTGAGCCATCCCGGCGGCGATGAAATTACGTACACAGTCAACATTACTTCCTACTCGAACCCCATTATGGCCGGGCTAGAGGACTTCTCCGTTACAAGCGAACACTATTACCTGCATATTGACCCGGCCATAGAAGTGCTGGCTACCACACGTTTTCCGGCGGTTACATACTACAATATCGCCAATAAACCCGTAGATATGCCTGTAGTTTGGACCAAGATGTGGGGATTGGGTCGAGTTTTTTACACCTCACTGGGGCATCATGATAGCGTTTTTGAAAATTCGCCCAACGCGGAAATTATTATGCGGCGGGGCATGTTGTGGGCCGCCGAAGGCAAAAATTATGCCGCGGCCAACGGCTTGACCACTACACGCTTTGAAAATGAAGCGAAAATGTATTAGGGCGTGTTCCCACCAAAAAGTGTAAAAAATAGCCGATAGCCTTCGCGCTCGTGGTGAAATTTTTCATGAACCATTTGTGACGACGCGGCATGTTAAAAAGGGAGGAAAATTTGATGGGTAAAATAAAGGTAGGTTTCGTCGGTTGTGGCGACATTAGCGGGATTTATTTCGAAAACCTGTCCAATATGTTCAAAGAAGTAGAAATCGTCGGTGTTTGCGATTTAATCGACGAGCGTGCCGAACGTGCATCCCAAGACCGAGGTGTTCGCAAATACAAAGATATGTATGAACTGTTCGCAGACCCAGAAGTGGATATTGTATTGAATATTACTCGTCCGTATGAACATTTTGACGTTAGCATGGCCGCGATTGCTGCCGGAAAACATGTTTATACCGAAAAACCGCTGGGCGCGACCTATGAAGAAGGCAAAAAGATTCGCGAAGCTGCCACTGCCAAAGGCGTAAAATTGGGCGGCGCACCCGATACTTTCTTGGGCGCGGGTATTCAAACGTGCCGTCGCCTAATTGACGACGGTTACATTGGAACACCCGTGGGTGCGTCAGCTTTTATGGTTTGCCGTGGCCACGAAAGTTGGCATCCCGACCCAGAATTTTATTACAAGTTCGGCGGCGGCCCTATGTTAGATATGGGTCCATACTACATTACCGCGTTGGTTAATTTATTAGGCGAAATCAAAAGTGTTTCGGGCATGGCGAAGGCATCTTTCCCCACACGCACCATCACTAGCCAGCCACATTACGGTACCGTCGTAAATGTGGATGTTCCCACGTACATTACTGGATTGATGCAGTTTGCTAACGGCGCGGTGGGGTCGATTTTCACTACTTTTGATGTCTATACCGCAAATGTTCCGATTATTGAAATTTATGGATCAGAAGGCACGCTGTCTGTACCCGACCCCAACACTTTTGGCGGGTCAGTGAAAATCTTCCGTCCCGAACAGCAAGGTCATATGGAATTCCCCATTATTTTCGACTACAAAGACAACAGCCGTGGCCTTGGCCTGGCAGACATGGCCAAAGCGATTCAAACTGGACGCGAACACCGCGCCAATGACAACCTCGCCTTCCATGTGCTGGAGGTTATGACCGGCTTTGAACGCGCCGCCAAAGAAGGCAAGCAAATCGAAATCGGTTCTTGCTATACACGAAGCGCGCCTATGGTGAAATCCGTTATTCAGGGGATTTTAGATTAAATTTTTATTTTTGTTATTTTTGTTGTTTTTGTTATAGAGCTGTTGCAGAACTCAAAAGAGTTTTGAAACAGCTCCTTTTTGATGGCTTTTTCATGTCTGGTTCTAATTCACGCATTTACAAGCCCTTTCTTAAATTCCCTCCAATCGACAACTGGCTCTGCTGGAAAGATTACGTCGTTTTCTAATGCCTTGAAATGTGCTTTACCACACTTGATTTTTAACTGTTCTGGGGTACGCAGGTCAAACAGATTGGATATACCCTTTGTTTCTAGCACGAAATACAACTTTTCATCACCGTTATGCTCCAAATACACGGCCCAATCAGCATTATAACTGCCAATTGGTGTATCAATTTTGAAGCGACTAGGGATTTTGAAGAACAACTTTACATCTGGGTCGTTGTCCAGACTTTGGGCAAATTTGCTTTCAATGCCGCTATCGTAAATCACATGGTCATATAGGCTATTTTTTACACTTATGGCATTGCGGTCAAGGTTTGCTACAAGTTCTGCGACATCGAATATTTCTTGTACATAATATTCTTCTCCAGCAAGCTTGATGTAACGGATTCCATCTATAGCAAGGCTATGGCGATGTCTGGCTATTATTTCAAGGGCTTTCTCTGTGAATACCTGCGGATTGTTTAGAAAATCACTTCCACGTCCGCTTTGCTTGAGAATATAGGCAACAGTGGATCGCTTTAGTAAGGTTTCCGTGGCGATTACCCGTAATATATCCGGCAAAGAATTATAAGAAGTTTCCTGTAAATCGGTAGTACGCAATTCCCGTGTTATATGTGTCACACCTTTTTGCTGAATGTCTATATCAGCAGTTTGGGAAACGATTCTTGCCCTTGGTATTGGCGGCATGTTCCGTAGTTCCGTTATGCAATTATCGGTTAGCGTTTCAAAATCAAGCTGGATTCTATAAGTGGTTTTATGTTTGATTTTGTCCCATATTTCCATAAATTCCGGCGAAAGCATAACTTGTTTTTTAAGACGAACAAAAACTTCACGAGAATGTTCCCTGATGGGTATCCGGGCGTCGGCTTTTTCGATTGTTTTGATAATTGCCTTTTGTGCCGCCTGGCTGAATCTTTCTCCTAAATCCAGTGTTCCAGCCGCAAGCTGGGCTTTCATTGTGTCTTTTATCTTGCCTTCCTTGGTAATTAGTTTTCTGTCTTCAAGGTCGGCTATTAGTGCGGCGGCTTCTTCATAGGTTATAGCTTTTTCCTCTATTATGATTTTTTTTTCTACAACTTTTGTTTCCTCATAAGTTTGCCCAACAAATAGGCTAAGTTGGATTATGCCGAATTTCACGCCAGTTTCGGCTTCAATCTCTTTTTGGAGGTTGTCTGCAAATTCAGCAAAACTTTCATTCGCCATCACATGAAGAAGGTTGATATCTCTATCTTCAATGCGGTTACCTTGCTGATCAACGCACAAGCGCAAGCCACGCCCTACCTTTTGTCTTGCAGTAAGGGTTGATTTTTGGTCAATTAAGGTGCAAACCTGGAATACATTGGGATTATCCCAGCCCTCTTTTAAGGCTGAATGGCTAAAAATAAAGCGCAGAGGACATTCAAAGGATAATAGCCATTCTTTGTCCTTCATTATGGTGTTGTAAGTAGAGTGGTCATCTAAAGTGTCGCCTTTGGTGTTTTTGTAATTGCCTTTCTTGTCCTGCGAAAAATAACCGTCATGAGCATTTTCCACGGCTGTGGGAAATCGGTCTTTAAGTGCGGCATATTTTAGATTGTCTAATAATTCTTGATAACATTCTTCAAATATTTGGGCATATATGCCCTTATCGCCCTCAACAGTACGATACTTTGCCACTTCATCTATAAAGAATAACGACAGAACCTTGATTCCTTTTTCAACAAGGTGCAGTTCCTTATCCAGATGGGCTTCTATAGTACGCCTGATTTGCGCCCGCTTTAGGGTATACTCGTCTACACCGCCGATTGCTTTATCAAGTTGTACGCTTTCAGTATTGGAAAACTCAATATATTCCCGTCCAGGGGTACAATCAATTCCTGCAAGTAAATAGCCCTCATACAATTCTCTTTTGCCGGATAGAATAAACAAATCGTCACCAGGCTTAATTATGATGGTTTTGCGAGTTACCGTGCCTTTTTTGTTGAGTACATCTATCTCAACTTTAGCGCGAAAGCCGCCTTCTTGTGCCACGGATTTAAGGGCAATGTAAGGTTTATTAAAGTCATTCTCAACAGAATTGCTGGATACACAAATTTGCTTAACAAGCCCCATTTGATAGGCATCCACAGGGGTTAAACTATACAGAAGATTGATTTTTTCCCTATGAGTAGCCGAATAGCGGAACACACACATAGGATTAAGGCTTGTTATAGCTTCCTTAGCCTTGGGTGTATTATCCACTGACTGTGGCTCGTCAATGATTACAATTGGATTAGTTTCCTGTATATATCGCATAGCCGTTTCGCCATTTAGCTTGTCTTGAGCCTGATTTATGATATTTTCTGCCTTTTTGAAAGAATCTATATTAATTATCATAATTTCAATATTACTACTAGTTGCAAATTGGCGCACATCGGACAACTTTGCTGAGTTGTAAATGAAAAATCGACAGGGTACATTATCGTAATGACCGCCAAAATGCTCTGCTGTGATTTGTAAGGATTTACATACACCTTCACGAATCGCCACAGATGGCACTACAATTATAAATTTGGTAAAACCATATCGCTTGTTCAACTCAAATATGGTTTTGGTGTAGGAATATGTTTTACCCGTACCAGTTTCCATTTCTATGCAGAATGAACGAGAATCTATATCGTCTGTCAAGTTCAGTTTATTGCGGCGTTGGACGGCTTGCATGTTTGCGAGTATAGAGGATTTGTCTATAAACAAGGTATTGCCAATACCGAAATCATTTTGTGTGAGAGCAAGTTGCCGTTCTTCCATGATAGAAAAGGTGGCGGTGCTTTTGCCTTGTCCTTGGAACAAGTCACATACTGCATCTACAGCTTCCGTTTGGAAGTCTTGAGTTTGGAATTTAAGTTTCATTTTGGTGTATCCCTTTCCAATAAACTTCCTCATTTCAATTCCAATAATTATTTAGTATCCACTCCCGAATCTCGAATAAACTCAAAGAAGAAATCATTAGCATATTTTTTGAATAGTGATGGTGTCCAATATGTTTCACCATCAGGCAGAGCAGCATCCTTTTCTAATACGGTCAACAACAAGTAATCGTCCAATGGCAACACATCAAAAACCTTAATTAAGTGAATTCCATCACGAATGGCTAAACCATCTTTTATAATTTTATGAACGTCGAAATACATTCTTGCTTGAGGCTTATATGGTACATCAGGTTCAAAACAAACTTTGCCTATCAAATAGGAATTTACTAACAACTCACTTCCACTACCTTTTCCGTCTAACACAGCAAACATAATATAATCTAAATAATCTTTTGGCTCGCCTAGTTGTTCAACCCCAATTGCTTTTTTATTTGCCCCCTCTTTGTTTAATCGCGCTGTGGACTTCAAGCAACCATCTTTGATTATTAACTCATAGGATGTTAACAACGTACTATGAACCGCAAATGCTTGATCATTTTTCCGTACATAATTTGAAGGGTGGCGACGGTAATTCAAACTGGTTTCAATATCAAAATCAGGCGAATGAATTAAGACACATCTACCATGGAAATTTTCATATGCAATAAAATCAGTTAGTCTATCTAAAAAATCCTCTGATTGTGGATTAATAATTACTGAGAAACAATCAGATGGGCGCGTGCTATCTCGCATAAACCCATCAGCATCTAAATCAATTCTCAATATCGAATAACGGTCGGGGTTTTCAATAAAAAAGTTTGTAGCATTCCAATCAGAAGGAAGAATTATTATATTCATAAGGTTGTACTCCTTTATCATTCATTTAGACAACATAATAGCGTAAATTAATGTTATTGAAAATGGATATCCTGTATAGTACAGTGGTAGAAGATACTAAACAAGTTCTTAGATTTACGAATTGGCAAAGAAGCGGGCATGTTTCATGTAAAATGAAATATGCCCGCTTCTTAAATTTATGTACTTTTGCATTTACGGATGTTTTAGTGGATATTTTAGGGTTATTGTGGATACTTTGGATTGTCATAGATATCTAGGAATATTATAGATGCCAAGCTAATTTTTCCAGTGCTTGCACTGTTATCAATGTTTCGCCGCGTTCCACCAAGAAAGATTTGCTAACATCGGTGGAGACATGTTTTTCGCCGTATTCATACAAAATAACCTCAGCTTCGGTTAACGAACAGCACGAAGCTTCACTTTGTAGTACCAAAAAATAACGCCCCTCATACTTATATAAGGAACTTCCTCCTGAGTAAAAGCCTTTAAGACGTTTTGCAACCAAAGCAACTTCATCAACTGAAGCAAAAGAAAAAATTACTAGCCCACTGCCCTGTGGCACAGTTTTTTCATCTGAGCCATTGGCAGGGGGAGCAGGTTCCAGGGGAGGGAATGCTGTCTCTGCCGTCTCTGAAGAATCTGCTATTTTTGTTACCACAACCACAACATGACTGTTTCCTATCGGCATAGCTTCAACCATTAGCGGTATATTTTCAGATTCAAAATTAAATTCCGCGTGAGCTTGCCGCATCATATCTTGAAACAGTTGATAGGTTTTTTCTGAGCCGTATGCAAGTTCTGATATTTCGATGTTCCGTTCCTCCAAGTCTGTACGAGATAAAATGAATTTGACTTGGTTTTCACTTATTTTTTCTATCTTCATAACTATGCGTCCCTTCTGCTCGCCGCGGTATGGCGAAAAATTTCTCCTACCGGAAGTATAAAGAAGTGTTGGATGAATGTAAAGAGCCTTATACTAGAAGAGGCGCGAATTTCTGCAAATACCTGTTGATTTTCCCTTTTTGCTTTAATGTTTACCTTATTTTTTCCTTTTTTGTCGATTTATCCAGTTTGTTTATTTATGGCGTTTTACTTATGACATAAATATTAACCAATATCCATAATCTCCTGGAACAGGAGTTTCGTTTTCGCAAGACTTAAATTGCCTAAAGCCTATAATCTTATCGGCGGGTTCGTAAATTGAAGGCACACCAATATAATATCGCTTTGGCCCGTCATCGGACGTTTTTCCTAGCAGAAGGTGGCTGTACTGCCTGTACGCTTTCACTACAAATGGAGTGTTTAGCAATTCATTTGCGTATTCGGGTAAGGTTAAATCCTCGTCCAAAGAAATACGTGCCCAATGAACGCTGCGCTTCTGTTTTCGGAAGGGGTACATACGGGTGTGGCTCCGCATAATTTCCTCTACTTCAGCCTCAAATGCCGCTTTTACTTCAAAATAGTCAAATGGGCCTTCTGGTAAACGTTCTGGTGAGATTGTTGCTTCCCTCACGCCTTCACTAGAGGCTTCTGTTTTTTCTGGAGGGGGGCTCTCATCTTTACTAATGTTTTCTTTGTTAGCTTTATTAACGGCGGATTCAGTTTCCGTATGTAGCTTTGTGGACTGTTCTGAGGAAGTAACTTCTAGGGTTATTACCTCGCCTTTTGATGTTAAAGCTTCTAATTCTTCTGGTGTGATTTCAGCCATAGTTTTGGAGACAACCTTAGATTTTGCTTTTTGTTCTGGTTTTTGTTTAGTTTTGGGTTCGGCTTTAGAGTCATCTGCTTTAGATTCAGCTTTAGGCTTTGAAGTGATTTTATCTTTATGGTCAGGCTCGTCTTTTTGCTTATTTTCAGCTTTTGCCTGTTGCTCATCTCGTTTGTATTTTTCTTCATCTGGAAGTATTACTGGCGGCGGTGGGGGCGGCTTAGGTGATTCTTTTACAGGTTTGGCCTCAACAGGAGCTTTTTCCAATTTTTTGAATGTTTTACGCCACGCTATTGGTGTGTCCCTGTAGCCGCAAAGTGGTGTGGATGTTCCTGGAGCAACCAATATTGCTACAATACTGCAATTTTCTATATTGCGCCCATAACCTTCTATATCTGCCGGATTGAAGCTGTGGCGCAATTCGGCTTTGCCATTACTTTTTACTGTTAATCCTGAAAGTGGTATCCCAACAAAGGTACCTCCTTCAGGAAAAATCAAGTAAACCCGATACAAAGCTTCCGGTTTCAAATCCTGTGCCCATAACAGAAGTTTACCCTCGCCCGAACGCGATTCCAATAGACAGCGTCCAGCAGGGGTTTTACCTTTGTATTCGTATCCTGTTGTTTCGCAGGCAAGTGGCATGAAAACACGTGTATATTGCATCGTAGTACACAATCCTCTCAACATTAACATACAACTATGTCTATGCAGAAAAGGGGTTTCAGAGAACTATATTTTTTCGATATTCATAATAGCTTAAGAGCATTTTTCAAAAACGCTATTGGGTTGTCTCTAAACTTGATGTTCTCCCAATGTAATGTATTCTTGTGACACTTGAAACATCGCGCTTATCATAATAAGATGTCGAATAGAGATACCACGCGCGCCACTTTCGATTAAGCCCAAATAGCCTGGTGTTACTCCCAAAATTTCAGAAAATTCTTCTATAGTAAAAGGGTGTTTTATGCGTAAATCTCGCACTCGTTGTCCAACTTCTCTATTCACAGTTGCGTTAGTCATACTGCCCTCCTGTTCAAATTCACCGATTCTACTGAGTTCACGAGTATATGCTGGAACAAAACGAAAGAGGCCAACAGAAAAGCGCGCCGGGAGACGGTCAAAAAATCCGTCATCACCTAGCGCGCTGTAAATTACACAAACGCAACACTAGCAAACCTACATGCTGAAAAATACAAAATGTCGTAAACATCAAACATACACATGACAAAACAAGTACAACAACATCACACAAACCTTAATCAAGGTAGCAGTAAAAGTTATGAACAAAGGACAAAAGCGCGCAAGCTAACCCACGTAGGCTATATGGGATGTCCAATTGAACAAACTTTCCTTGAAAGGGAAGTATAAATATTGTATACTCAATCTGCCACGGTCAGCAGGCATAATTATGCTTGTGCTTCTAAGGTGATGGGCTACATCCCCTTGAGCCCATGTGAGTGTTTGCCGACATTCACATGGTTCCGTGGTTGTTTTATTTATCGTTTTATTTCTATTTTATTTCTATTTTATTTCTTATACTTCTCATGGTTCATTAACCACGAGAACTTTCAGTTGACCTCTATACAAAATATACTACATCAAAATAAATGTTTCAACCCCTTTTTACAAATTTTTTATTTTCAACTTGGAGTGGTCTAATGTATACAGTAAAAGCATTGTATGACGGTGAAAATTTTAAGCCTAAGCAACCTATTGCTATAAAAGGGCAATATGAGGTAATTATCACCTTTGTTGAACCTGTAAAAAAAGTCAACGCTTCCAAACTTCCTTTCAAACGTGGCTGTATGAAAGGAAAGATGTGGATTGCTGACGATTTCAATGCACCGCTAGAAGATTTTGAGGAGTATATGTATGCTAAGGTTAAATTTAAGTAATTTGCGTGTAAGCGGAGTGGCAAGCCTCACTTGCATTTGTTATATATGTTAATAGCAAACAAAACGAAAAACAAGAGGATGCCCTGACATCTCAGATGAAGTGTCAGGGCATCCTCTTGCTTTCGGTATTGTTGCTATTAACCAGCCTTTGGCACCTATTCCTTGACTGCTCCGGCTCCCAAAGACGTTACCAACATTTTCTGCGAAGCGATAAAAAATATTACAAATGGCACAGTAACAATCAATGCCCCTGCCGCAAAAACAGTAAATTCATTACGTCTATCAGTGATAAAGCTAAACAGCCCCACAGCCAATGTAAAGTTTGCAGGATTCCGCAATATTACACGTGGCAGTATAAAATCCATCCACGGCCCAGTAAAACTGGTAAGTGCCAAGAAAATCAATATTGGCTTTGCAACAGGCATGATTATCCTAAGCCAAGTATAAAAATGGCTAGCACCATCTATACGGGCGGCATCATCCAAGCTACGCGGAATGGTGTCCAAATAACCTTTCATCAGCCAAGTATTAAATGGCGTATTTCCAGCCAAATAAATCAGTACCAGGCCAAACAAATTGTCAAGCAGGCCAAACCTAAGCAAAATTACATAAATGGCAATCATGCCAACAACCGCCGGAAATATTTGCAATACCAGCATAGCCAGCAAAAAAGTTTTCTTAAAGGTAAAACGAAATCGTGAAAAAACATATGAACCCAATGAAGCCACAACCAAAGTCCCGGCAGAAGTAGCAGTAGCCACAATAAAAGTATTCATAAACCAGCGGGGATAATTTGTGCGAGTAAACAAAAATATAAAGTGGTCAAATGTAATACCGCCGCTAAATGGCACAATGGGCATATCTGCAATAGAATTCCCTGGTGTAAATGCAGCCGAAAACACATGTGCCAGTGGATACAGTACAATAAAAGACATTATCACAAGGAAGACAATGATGATTATGGCATTGACCTTGCTCATAATCCTATAAAAATTGTTAGATGTATGCGGAGCCATTACACCTCACCCTCCTTAAATGACTTTGTACGCATGAAGTTAAATATTGCAAATGGTGCTAATGCTACAAAAACCATAACTGCCAAGGCCGACGCACGGTGGAATTGTTGTAAATTTATTGTCAAGTTGAAAATCCATGTCACCATGATTTCTGTACCACCAGCAGAAGTAATGGTAGTATCAACCATGCCTGGCCCACCACCAGTTAGGAAGAAAACAGCACCAAAATTATTGATATTATGGGTAAAGGACATTATTATCAACGGCGCGGTTTGGTAAATTACCAAAGGAAGGGTAATCCTACGCAAAATTTGTAGACTACTCGCGCCATCTATTTTTGCGGCCTCAAACAAATCTTGACCTATTGCCGTCATTGTTCCTGTAATAAGCAACATAAAATACGGGAATCCAAGCCACATATTTATAGCCACCATTGTAAATCTTGCCCAGTTTACATTTGACAACCAAGGTATTCCAGCACTAAGTATGCCTAGATGTAGAATTGTTCGGTTTATTACACCAAATGTCCCGTTTAGCATTTCTCTCCAAACCAACAACGAAACCATACCTGGCACAGCATAAGGTAAAATCAAAATAGCGCGAAAGAACGGCGCGACTTTTACATTAGCAGCATTCATTATATTGGCCATAATAAAACCGCCAGTATAGCAAGTAAATGTGGCCAATGCTGCCCATACAATTGTCCAGACCACAACGCGTCCCAAAGCACCTGTCCAAAGTGCGTCGCCCCCAAACATATACTGGAAATTATCCAGTCCAACCCAATCGAAAGTATTAGCAGGTGGAATATGATGAGGCCCAGAATAATTAGTAAAAGCAACCAAAGCCGCAAACACTAACGGCACCACAACAAAAAATAATATAAGCAGAACTGTAGGCACAAGAGCCACTACAGGAAAAGCCCCCGTTGCCAATGTATCCCGTATGCCTTTAGTGATTGGCAGTTTACCTGTAGTTTCAAATTCTTTGGCACCAGCCAATGCACTTCGCACGGAAACAGCATAAATCCCAATAAACAGAACCATAAATGCCAGTGTAAGTACACCATCCATCATCATAAACAGCGAATTTTCTCGTTGACGTAGTGGCACGTCAGGCATAGGCACGCCCAATGTATACAATCCGTGCAGATTGCGGATTATTGTTGGTATAAATACAATAAAAACAACTTGGCAAAGGGCAAATAATATGCCCTTTGCACGTTGCTTTAATACTATAATATGACCAAGCCCCATAAAAAGCAGGGAAAAAACTAAAGTCCTTTTCTTTATGTCCATGGCCTAGTTTGCCGATATGATTGCATGAACTGCATCCAGCTCGGCTTGAATATTTGTGCCATCTCCGTTCCAAATATTGGCCGAAGCACTGTTCATTGCCTCCCAATATGCACCCATTTGTGGGATTGAAGGCATTGGATAAGCAAAAGGCATTTGTTGAAGTATACCTGTTGCTAAGTCACCAAATTCACCGCCCAAAGACATTTCCATGGATGGCAAGGCACCAGTAATATCATAGCGTAAACGTTGCATTTCTTCGCTTACCAAGAATTGGGCAAACAATGCCGCTTCTTCAGGATAATCGCTAAAAGATGATATGAACATTGCACGAGTACCACTAAAGCTCATTGCTGGATTTGTATTGCCTGGCAAAGCGGGCAAACTTGTTACACCAAAATCAATTCCTGCATTCCTAAAAGGACTAAAATTCCACGGCCCTGTTATGTGCATAGCCGCATGGCCTCCTTGGAAAAGTGCATCCACCGAGCCGGTGTCCAAGTCATCTGATGGTACTGGAAGAATTTCGCGCAAGCTGTGGAACAATTGCATCCCTCTTACAGAATCGGGGGAATTTATACGAGTGTTAACAATATCTGTACCGTCGGGTCCAAACAACATATTCTCGTTGCTTGAAGTGAACAGGATTGTGAAATAGGCATCGCCTACGTTCATAACAAAGCCAAACTGTCCTGGGTTGGCGGCATTAAATTGCCTAGAAAAAGTAATCAGCTCTTCCCAAGTTTGGGGCGGATTTTGCACTAAAGCACGATTATAAAACAATCCGTAAGTTTCCGCAGAAACGGGAAACCCCCAATAATTGCCGTGCATACTAACAGCACGTCTAGTTCCGCCTGCAAGATGAGCGATATGAGCCGCATTTACTTGCACAATATGCTGACCATAAACTAAATCTCCTAAGCGGTCGTGTGGTGCGGCAAATAAATCAGGGCCAACCCCAGCAGGGCCGTCCAGCATAATCTGCGAAGTAGCATCGCCTAGTTCCACATGAACCCATTCGATGTTAATACCCGGATTCAATTCAGTAAAACGTTCTCCAGCCTGCTGAATCCATTCATCAGGCCCTCCTGTGCTTTCCCATACTACAAGAGTTATACTATCATCACCACATGCGGACAACGCCGCTACCATAGCCAATGCAAATATGGCTGTTAAAAATTTTTTCATACTTCTCCTCCTCGTTTTTTAGTTACTAAAATTTTCACAAATAAAGTTTAATTCAGATAAAGAGTTTCGTCAATATCTTACTAGAAAAGTTCCTAAAAAAGTTTCCGCAGAAGGGTTGATATATGCAATTTAGACCATAAGAACTATCTCAAAATACAAAAACGCTGTCTGTGTAATCTTTTTCGCCCCATACGACTTTTTTGTTGCGGCACCTAACGAAAAAACGCTCAAAAATCTGCCGCAAGCAGGTTTCAGAAGAAGTCTATTGTACAACTATATCCGCTGTGATATATTAGCAAAATATTAATGTTCATTACATACTCGCAAACGCAATAAGGAATGGGCGGAAAAAAGACCGCAAAATTTGGGGAGTTATTTTTCAGACATTCCTAAGGGGGCTTAGTAAAAATGACAAAAGAACAGTTGCGCTTCACTATGGGCGAAAATATCCGAAATATGCGAATTGACAGAGGTATATCAATAGATGAACTGGCTTCGATGTTGGAGCTTACACCAAGTTTTTTAGGTTCGATTGAACGCGGACAACGCGGCACAACTCCAGCTACTTTACTTAAACTGTCCGATATATTTGGCTTACCTATCGACAGTTTTTTCTATCACAGCCAAGGAGAACCTCTATCCGAATCCAATAGCTTGCGCCAAAAAATCTTTAATCTTTCAACAAATTTAACCAAAGACGAATTAGACTACATGATTCTCGTAATCAAAGGCTTATATAAAATGAATCATTCCAAGATAGTAGATGATAATGGCGAGTTTCTGGAAGATATCGTTTGATAATTAATTTATACCAGATGTCAAAAATAGCGGAGTATTAAACTTTACCTTTTTCTTATTTCCCAAGAAAAAATGATTTACACTGTCTAGCGATTTCACTTTGCGTCCCTTTCTGCACTATAAGGAAAGGGGCTTTTATTGTGCGCAATTTGTGGGAGAAGTTCAGATTCAAATAGCCTGAATACCATGCACTTGCCGCCATTCTGGCACCTTTCCCACCTTTATGCTTCCAAAAACCATCCTTTACAGCCATAACACAGTAAGCGGCCGTTCCTATTATAGGAAATTCAAAAAGCCACTTTACAAATTGGTCGCGCATTTGTGGCATATATGCCTTTCCGTCCGCTCCATGAGGGGCTATTAGCAGAAGTTTTTCATAATAATTAGGCGAAAAATGACAGGCCATTGCTCCATAAGCCGCTCCACGTCCCGCTCCCACAAAATAAATTGGAGATTTTATCACATCTTCCACAAAATCCTTAACAAGCATTACATATAAAAAATTACCATAATCAGCTTCATTCTGACTGGAATGTCCATAACCCGGCAAATCCGGCGCGTACACTGTAAAATATTGAGACATTAAGTAAATCAATTCCTGCCATTCCCATTGACCGCTCCCTGGTTCAACATCATGCAATACTAATAATGGTGCCCCTGCTCCTCTTATCGTATATTTCATAAGAACTTTCTTCCAGCGATACGTACCGTATCTCACACCTTGATTTTTTTGTGAATTTAGTGATTTTTGGGATTTTTGCATTAAATTTCTTCCTTTCCAATATATATTAGGTAGTTATACCAGAGAGCAAAAACATTTACCGCACTGGCCGAGGCTTTTTCGTGCGAGACAAGGAAGGGTTACGCGCCGCGTGCTGGAGGCACGCAAGCGGAAACTTGACGCAGTATCGTGCAAAAAAGCCTCGGCCAGTGCGGTAAATGTTTTTGCTTTCTGGTATACATCATGGATAATGCGAGGTACTATATGCGTGAATTTATCGTGTTGGCAGGTCAAATTGTATTTATTGCCTTGCTACAAATGATATTGGAAGCTTTTTTGGATCCAAAAGACAGACCCTACCATGTTAAAATTTTGAATATTGCCTGCATTATGTTTAGCATGTATTTGCTTATGCAATTTGTATTTAATTACATATTGGGCGAAATTTCAACCTTTATGCCTATATGGTTTCCATAAGAGCCTGTACTAGGTATACTAGAGAGCAAAAACATTTACGAAATTTGCCGTTTTTTGCATTTTACCAGTAACTAAGGTATAATGCACAGGAATGGTTCCATATAACCAAAAACATTAAATACATAGAAAGGGCAGGGATGTGTAATGGCAATGGGTGGTACAGGCATAATCATCCTTTTTGTGATTCTTGCAATTGCTGTTGTGATGAATGTAGTCACATTCGCACTTTACGCTACAGACAAACGCAGGGCACAAAACAACCAGTGGCGAATTAAAGAAGCCACGTTATTAATTTGCGGATTTTTAATGGGAGGGATCGGTGCCTTTCTCGGTATGAGCCTTCTCAGACACAAGACAAAACATATTCAATTCAAAATCTTGGTTCCATTGGCAGTTGTAGTCAATATTGCTGTGGTTGTTGGCTATTTGTTTATTGCAGGGATATTTTAGAGCTATTTCAGGAACACTTTAGCAGTATCCTATGATTGTAGAAGGCGGTTGCCAAATGCCTCTTACCAAATTAATATTACCCAAACCCGGCATTTTTTCGATGGAGGAAAAGCGTTCAAAATTTTTAGGCTATTGCGCTCCTGTAAAGACTGAGGCGGAAGCAAGAGCTTTTATAGATGAAATCCGAAATCAGCACCGGGATGCTAATCATAATGTTTTTGCATATGACATATCTGCTTGCAATACCGTCCGGTTTAGCGATGATGGTGAGCCTCATGGTACAGCTGGAATGCCTGTACTTACGGTATTCCAAAAAGGTGGAGTTATTGATTTCGTATGCGTGGTGACACGTTATTTTGGCGGGACTTTATTGGGTGCGGGTGGACTGGTACGAGCTTATACAAAGGCCGCAAAGGGTGCTTTAGAAGACTCAAAGCCGGAAGAACTGATTATTTCAAAAGATTACAAAATTATTTGCACATATCCACGTCTGGAAAAGGTCAAGTACGATTTTGGGCAGTGGGGAGTTGAAATTCTTGACATCGTATATACCGAACATTGCGAAATGAAAGTACGTGTACGCGAAGAATTAACAGAGCAATTTCTACAAACCCCAGCACTTTTTGATGTACTTGATTAGGAATGGGCGAAAAATAACTTCCCAAATTTTTCAGCCATTCCTCAACTCGGATGAATTTGTAATTTATATGCTTGGAGGGAAACCATGGAATACGTTAAATTGGGAAATACGGGTATGGATGTGTCAAAAATTTGCCTTGGATGTATGAGTTTCGGGGATACCGAATCTGGTTTTAACAAATGGGCATTAAATGAGGAAGACAGCCGCATAATAATCAAGCGTGCATTGGATTTGGGCATTAACTTTTTTGATACAGCCAACTGCTATAGCTTTGGCACCAGTGAAGAATACCTTGGACGCGCACTCAAGGATTACGCTAAACGGGACGAAGTTGTAGTTGCAACCAAGGTATATATCAAAATGAAAGAGGCTCCAAACAGTCAAGGGCTTTCCCGCAAGGCTATTATGCAGGAGGCGGACAATAGCTTAAAACGCTTGGGTATGGATTATATTGATTTGTATATCATCCACCGTTGGGATTACAACACACCCATTGAAGAAACTATGGCGGCACTCCATGATTTGGTAACATCAGGCAAGGTTCGGTATATTGGTGCTTCAGCTATGTTCGCATGGCAGTTCCAAAAGGCTTTGCATACAGCGGATAAAAATAACTGGACTAAGTTTGTTTCCATGCAGAATCATTACAATTTGATTTACCGGGAAGAAGAACGGGAAATGATTCCGCTTTGCCAAGACCAAAAGATTGCTTGCACGCCTTATAGCCCATTGGCTTCAGGGAGGCTTTCGCGGGTTGTTCCAACAGACACTAAGCGGACTGAATCAGACCAAGTGGCCATACACAAATATGGCTCCACTGAGGCAGAAGACCAAATTGTAATCGACCGCGTTGGAGAAATCGCTGAAAAAAGAGGTTTGACGCGTACCCAAGTATCTTTGGCATGGTTGCTTCATAAGCCTACCATAGTTTCTCCTATAATCGGTGCCACAAAACTTTCTCATATGGAGGATTCAGTAAGTGCCGTAGGCATCGCGCTTTCTCCAGAAGAACTAACTTACCTTGAAGAGCCGTATGTACCTCATAAAATTGTGGGTGCTTTGCCTCCAGAGCCTAATTGGATACATGGCCGTGAGGTTCGTAGGTAGTAATGGTAGAACCATAAGGCGTGTAAAAAATGGCGTATCTCTATCAATGAGAATACGCCATTTTTCATTGATATATAACGCGATAAAAACCTCTAAAATTCCTATTGACTTTGGAACTGCTTAAATGTCATATTTAAGCAGTTCCAAAGTGAGGTGATTTTTTGGGAACTAAAAAAATGGGGGCGTCCAACCGATAACCCAAAACCGCATCAACTGACTATAAAATTCGACGAAGAATGCAAGGACATTATTAACAACTATAGTCAACAAGAAAACGTTTCAAGGATGGAAACGGTTAGAAGAGGGGCTGTCTTGCAAAGCGAATATTATGAATAGAAATGCACTCGTTATCTGAATTGAATGATAACAGGTGCATTTTTTATTGAATTTTCATCAGGGTTTGCTAACCTATTTGCATATTTATGTAAGTAAATGCTTGACGAGACAGCCCCCCTTATTTATATGGTTTCTATATTTTCAAAGTTTGTTTCAGAAACATATTCCCACTAAACCTAACCTACTTTGTCATAAATTCACATCGGATACCCAGTATTGCCAATATAGTATATAATTGAAGCAGTATTTGAAATGAGAAATAACAGAATATAAGAGTCAATGCAGATTTTCAAAATGATTCAAAGGTAGCGTAAGGCATTCAATATAGGAGGCGTATTTATGACAAAAGTGACAAAAATGACAAAAAAAGCACGCTTACGTGAACTTTCAGACTTAACGCTTCCGTTGCTGGTGGAACAATCATTTATTGTTTTAATGGGAATGGTTAATACGGCTATGGTTGCTTCCTTGGGGGCAGAAGCCCTTGGTGCTGCCGGACATATTAATAATACAGTGCATTTGGCCATTGGATTGTTTTCGGCTATGACAACTGGGGGTACAATTGTTGTATCTCAAGCTATTGGCGCAAGAGACAGAAGTAGGGCGGCTTCCGCAGGTGGGCAAGCAGTTACGACTACCGTGGCTTTCTCCGTGTTATTAACAGCGTTGATGGCTATTTTTCAATACCCACTTATTAACGCGCTTTTTAGTGGTTCAGACCCAGTGATGATTGAAGCTGGGCTTGTCTATTTCGTTTATATAAACATCTCCTTGCCTGTATTGGCGATTACTCAAACATTCTTCGGTGTGATGCGCGGCGCAGGCGATACGAAAAGTCCAATGAAGATTAGTCTTTTTATGAATATAATTAATGTGATATTAGGGTATTTACTGATTATTGGTTTGCAGATTCCATTTACCCCGATTAACATTCCTTCTATGGGTATGCACGGTGCAGGGCTAGCACTTTTGCTAGCACGAGTAGCAGGGATGATATATGCTTTGTGGGCTATTACATCCAAAAAAAGCGTAATCCGATTGAATAAACTTTCTCTATACAAACCGACACTTGATATACAAAAGGCAATCCTTTATTTGGGCGTGCCTACCGGGATAGAAAGCACCATGTTCCACGCTGGGCGGACGATTACACAGATGTTTATTGTAGGAATGGGAACTGCTGCTATGGCGGCTAATACTGTGGCGAGTACTATTTCGGGGCTGGTAATGGTGCCTGGAAATGCTATTGCCATTGGGATTATGGTATTGGTAGGCCAACGCGTGGGTAGAAGAGAAATTGACGATATCCCTAATGCTACTTTTTTTGCCTTGGTGGTTTCGTCTGTATTTATTGGTATGCTTTGCTTGATGCTTTTACCGTTTATGGATATTTTGGCTGTTGGTTACAACTTGTATGGGCAAGAAGTAATATATTTTAGGCAATTGATGATTTCCTTTTTGCTTATGGCACCATTATTTTGGGGCGTATCCTTTTTGATACCTTCTGCGTTAAGGGCGGCTAAAGATGTACACTACACCATGATTTCAGCCATAATAACAATGTGGCTTTGCCGTATTGTAATGGGATATGTTTTAGGAGTCTTGCTGGGATGGGGCGTTTTGGGTGTATGGGTCGGCATGTACTCAGATTGGGTTGCCCGCGGATTATTGTATGGAATTCGATTAAAGAGAAAGCGTTGGATGAAAAAGCTAGTAAAAGAACAAGAGATATGAGTTTGATATGAATTCAATCGCAAAATTTGGCCTGCCGTATCGCATACCAGTTGCATTTATGGTAAAATCCACAAAGGAACAAATATCATGAACTGTTACTATACTCGTGAACTGAAACATTTTCCGCCCATGTGCAGTCTTTTTGCGCGATTGCTTCGTCAGTACCGCCTAGCGTGCCTATAGCACGCGTCGTTGGTGCTTCCTTGCACTCACGCAAAAATCCTCGCACCTGTGCAGAAAATGTTTCAGTTCACGAATATATGAATTATTATTATGAAAAGATACTGTGAGGGATTTCCATGAATGACCATATCCATACTATTCCTGTACTGGACGCGTTACGCGCTCCAGGCTATTGTCCTTTTTGCGAAATGTATAAAAAGCTAGATAAAGATGCAGTGGATTTTATTATGGGGCCTGCCTATATGGATGAAACCATACGCCCCGAAACTGATAAATCCGGCTTTTGTGCCGAGCATTTACAAAAATTGTATGCTGCTCAAAACCGTTTGGGCATGGGTATGCTTATACACACACATTTGCGGCATTTTAGAAAAAAATTGGATGATATTGATGCCGCTAATATATCAAAAAAATCTGGCGGCGTTTCAGGATTTTTCAAAAGCAAAAAATCCGCTTCAGGAGAAAAGTCTGCTATTGAGAAAATAGCCACTCAAATAAAAGAACAACATGAAAAGTGTTATTGTTGCGAAAGAATTAGTTCTACATTTGAAAGATATATGGACACTTTTTTCTATCTGTGGAAAAAGGAAAGCGACATGATAGACCTTGTAAAGTCCGTGCCAGGATTCTGTATTTCCCATTACGGAGCAATGCTACAGGCCGCAGAAAATACCCTATCTCAAAACAAACTGGATGAGTTTCTTAAAATAGTAGTACCATTGCAACAACGCGCCATGGAAAAAATGGACGAAGATTTAGAGTGGTTTATATTAAAATTTGATTACCGAAACGCTAACGCATCTTGGAAAGACTCTAAAGACGCTGTACCACGCGCTATGGCAATGCTGAAAGGGGTCGAAGAATGAACCAAGACATAAATCAAGAAATAAACCAGGAACTAGAAAAAATCAAAAACTTAGAAGGAAAGGCACGTTATCAATATATTTGGGACTATTATAAACTGCATATAATTGCGATATTGATTGCATCGTTCCTGCTAGGCAGTTTTATAAATCATAGGTTTATCAATCCGCCGCCAGTATCCATATTAACAGTAGCATGGATGGCTAGTTTTGAGTTTAACGAGACTTTGCAGTCCATTTCTGTAGGACTTTCGGAACCATTGGTAGAATATCCAGGACGGCAGTTGGTAGATGTTCAATCTTACTTTCTCACTGGATTAGACCCTCAATTTGATATGGCAATGCAACAACGTTTTATGGCCATGGTTATGGTTAGAGAAATAGATTTGGTTATTGGCGCGATTGACGAAAACCTTATGGGAATGGAGCCAGCAGGGAATTTGCGTGATATTCGACCCTATCTTAGGGAAGCTGGAATTAACTTAGAAGAACATCAATTACTTTACGCGGAAGACCCTGATGGTATTACCGTGTTCTATGGCATCAATTTGGAAGGTAGTCCATTTTTTAAGCAGTTGGAAATTCAAATGGAGGGACGTTTTTTGGGGATAATGATAACCTCGGCACGTGAAGATAACATTATAAATGCTTTAAGAGTTATTTGGGATTTGCCATGAATAAGAATAATGTGCGTCTTGCCAACGCTTTTATGCTCTTTTTGATGGGTTTTAACATGTTGCTTGTTGTAGTTTTGCAAACATGGTACTGGGAACACGGGCAAGGCACCTATTTGGGGGATTTGTTAATGTCCCCGCTTGCTATGATACCGTTGCAAATATTGATGTTTATTGTCCCATTGCAAATTTTTATGAAAATTACAGGACAGGGTTCTTTGCGTGCCAGTATCCCTTTTCGCTTTAGGGAACGGAGGCTGGGTGCCACTAATCTTGTGCTGATTTTTGGCATTTGTTTCTTTTTGCAACCTGCTGTAATGCTTATTGCTGGTATAGCCTCCATGTTTGTTACAAACCCAGCTACGGGAGTTCTTGGGCAAACAACTAGTCTCCCTTTTTTTGTAGGATTACTTATAGTTGCCGTAACCCCCGCAATTTGTGAAGAATGGATATTTAGAGGATATATACAGTCCCGCTATAGCGAGCTGCCCATAAGAAAAGCAGCCTTTATCAATGGCGTGTTTTTTGGCATTATACATCTAAGTCTGCACCAGTTTCCGTATGCGTTTATTATGGGAATGGTATTTGCATATATGGTTTATTATACTCGTTCTTTTTTTGCAGGGGTATGGGCGCATTTTTTGGTTAATGGAATGCAATTTTTTTTGTTTTATGTTTCAACATTGGCACCAGAACCCCCGCCACCTACGACCGATATGGATGTGATTACAGCAGTTCTTATACAGTTGCTAATGGTAGCGGTAGTTTTTCTGCCAGGGGCGATTATTTTGTACAATGTATTTGTTTCTTACAATCGTCAGCGTAATATCAAATGGGATTTGCAAGCTGTTTTGGCTTCTCCTAGGATAAGACCTGCTGAAATTGAAAAAAAGAGGCCTTCTCCTTTTGATTCGGTTTTTTGGATTATTATTATGATGTATGCAGTTTGGATGTTGTTGTTGTAAGAGCTGGGCTTTAAGAGCCTGTTGCGGTTTTTATGAATTTGTTATAAAAATCTGATAAACCAGAAAGGGTTTGGTTTTCGATGTTTAAGAGGATGTTATTTTTCACGGGATTTTTGCTTGTTACGGGATGTTATTCACCTTATCAGCTTATATCAGTGGTGGAACAACCAGTGGTTTCGCCTTCTCCCACGCCAATGCCCACAATTGCACCTACTCCTTTGCCAACACCTGTAGCCACACCTACGCCAACACCCGAGCCTACTCCTGAACCTTATGTATTAAGGCCGCCTATGGTAGCTCTTTCATTTGACGATGGCCCAAGCTCACATACCGAACGAATATTGGATGTACTGGAAGAACACGGTGGACGAGCCACATTTTTTGTGCTGGGTTATCGTGTGGAGCCACGCAGAAATACGATTATTCGTGCCTTAGATATGGGCAATGAAATCGTTGGTCATACTTGGGGACATCCTGATTTGACTTTGATAAGCGAAGCAGATGTCATATGGGAGATTCAAGCCACTAGTGCGGTTATCGAATCAGTTACAGGCCATTCTCCAAATTTTTTTCGTCCGCCTTTTGGCCGTACAAATGGAAATGTCCGTCGCATTTCCGAAGAACTTGGTTATGCTATAGTAAACTGGACGTTGGATACTGTGGATTGGCGCGACCGTAATGCGGATACTATATATGAAACTATAATGTCACAAGTAGAAGATGGTGCCGTTATACTTTTGCATGATATACATGTCACAACTGCTCAAGCAATGGAATTGGTTATTCCAAGTTTGATTGAACAAGGCTTCCAATTGGTAACAGTATCGGAAGTGTTATCATATGTGTACGGTGAATTGGAACCAGGGTTGATATATGGAAAAGTTTACGATGATGAATTGGTGCCACTGGAGATTCCGTCAGAGCCGACTTCAGAAGATTCTGAAGAAAATTAAAACCTATATGATTTACTCATGATGACAGAAGGGACTTATACATTAATGAATCGACAAGATTTTTTCTACGAATTGCCTGAACACTTAATAGCACAACAACCAATTAAAGACCGTGCCGCGTCGCGCCTAATGCTAATAGATCGGCGTACCGGCTCATATGAACACCGCATTTTTAAGGATATTCAATCAATATTGCGTCCTGGTGATTGCTTGGTTATTAACGATACCAAGGTAATTCCAGCACGATTACATGGAACTCGTGGCTCTAGCGGCGCGTCAATAGAAATTTTACTTCATCAAAGATTAGGTGAAAATCGTTGGGAGGCTCTTTGCAAACCAGGCCGCAAATGCCAAATAGGTGATAAAATCATAATCGGTAATGGTGCGATTATAGCAGAAGTTGATGGTATTTTGGAAGATGGTTTGCGTTCTCTTAATATGACTTATGATGGCGATTGGGAAGAAATATTAGACCAATACGGAGAAATGCCTTTGCCGCCATATATCAAAGAAAAATCCGAAGATAGCCGCTATCAGACCGTATATGCCGCCCACGAAGGTTCTGTAGCGGCACCTACCGCTGGTTTGCATTTTACAGAAGAAATATTGCAAAAACTTGAATCCAACGGAATAAACATTGCCCGTATCACTTTGCATGTGGGACTTGGTACCTTTCTGCCAGTCAAGGCTGATGATATTACCAAACATAACATGCACAGCGAATATTATCGCGTTACATCAGAACAGGCTGATAAAATCAACAATACCAAGGAAAACGGCGGGCGAGTAATTGCCATTGGTACCACAAGTTGCCGTACCTTGGAAAGCTGTGTTAACGAAAACGGCCAAATAACCCCCGGCACGGGGTGGACGGATATTTATATCTACCCCGGCTTTGAATACCGTGCCATTGATGGACTGTTAACCAATTTTCATCTACCGGAATCCACTCTGATTATGCTGGTGGCAGCTTTTTGTGGGCGCGAAAATACACTTGCCGCATATCAAGCGGCTGTTAAAGAAGAATATCGATTTTACAGTTTCGGCGATGCAATGCTGATACTGTAGGAAGGAGACAATTTTATGAAACTAGGCATCGTTGGCCTTCCTAATGTAGGCAAAAGCACGTTATTTAACGCGATTATGCAGGGCGGAGCAGAAGCTGCAAACTATCCATTTTGTACAATTGACCCTAATGTGGGTATTGTTCCTGTTCCCGACCCGCGTTTAGCTGTATTAGAAGAAATATACCAGTCCAAATCAACAATACCTGCCGTAGTAGAAATGGTGGATATTGCAGGATTGGTAAAAGGCGCGAGTAAGGGCGAGGGAATGGGCAATCAATTCTTGTCACATATTCGTGAAGTGGATGCAATAGTGCATATGGTACGCTGTTTTGAAGATGACCAAATTGTACATGTTCATGAAAGCGTAGACCCCTTGCGTGATATTGAAATAATCAACCTGGAGCTAGCTTTGGCCGATTTAGAATTGGTGGAAAAACGACTAGCCAAAGCGGGTAAAGGCGGAAAAAACAATGATAAGCTTTATGCTCGTGAGCCAGAAGCTTTACAAATATTACAATCAGCATTGGCAGTTGGAACCTGCACCCGCCATATAAAATGGGAAAATCCTGATGACCATATTTATGCGGATAGCCTTAATCTTCTAACTGGAAAACCGGTGTTATACGCCCTAAATGTGCTGGAACATGAAATTAATGAAAATAACCTTGATAAAACTGACAAAAAAACAAACCCCTTTGTGACAACGGCTAAAGCCTTTGCAGAAGAGGAAGGTTCCAAGGCTTTTGTTATTTGTGCGAAGATTGAAGAAGAAATCGCAGCACTTCCGCCAGAAGAAAAATCAATGTTTTTGGAAGAATTGGGACTAAAACAAGGCGGCCTAGATAGGATAATATCAGCCGGATACGAATTATTGGGGCTTATTAGTTTTCTAACCGCCGGGCCAAAAGAAGTACGCGCTTGGACAATACGTCAAGGGCTAAAAGCTCCACAAGCCGCCGGGAAAATACACAGTGACATGGAACGCGGTTTTATTCGGGCTGAGGTTGTTGCCTTTGATGATTTGGAGCGGTTAGGCACGTATAATAAAGTCAAAGAAAGCGGGCTAGTTCGGGTAGAAGGCAAGGATTATATTGTAAAAGATGGCGATGTAATACTTGTACGATTTAATGTATGACAAAATGCCACCTATCACACCTATACTCGTGAACTGAAACACTTTCCACCCATGTGCAGTCTTTTTGCGCGATTGCTTCGTCAGCACCGCCTAGCGTGCCTTTAGCACGCGTCGTTGGTGCTTCCTTGCACTCACACAAAAATCCTCGCACTTGGGCAGAAAATGTTTCGGTTCACGAGTATAAAACTCCTAATATAAGGATTCGCAAATCCTTATGTTAGGGCATGTTGTGATGGGTGGCTATAAATGTTATGGATAAAATACACAAGTTTAGCTGTTATTCAATCGCTATTAAACTGGCTATTAGTGTCCTTCCATTTGCTCTGCAATTTCCTTCGTTGGATGAACTGTACCCCAAGGATGATTGGGAGGAGCATAAACGCTATATAGCTTGAGGGGCTTACTGCCCACATTAACTAAGTTATGCCAAGTCCCTGCCGGAATAAAAATAGCATCGTCATCAAAAACAGGACGCCTAAATGTGAGATTATCTTCTTTGTCGCCCATTAAGGCAAGCCCGTTTCCGTCCTCAATACGTAGGAGTTGGTCTACATTAGGATGTACTTCCAATCCAATGTCGTTGCCAACAGGAATATTCATTGTGGTAAGCTGTAAATGCTTCCCTGTCCATAAAGCAGTTCGGTAATTGTCATTGTTAAGTGTTGCCTTGTTTATATTCACTACAAAAGGTTCGGCACCGAAATCAGTTTGCATATGTGGTAGACATTGAGGTGGACACATTTTCCAAGTATCTTGCATAAAATAAATCTCCTTTATTCAGAATTTTACTGTCGCATACTTTATACCATATGCAAAAAAGGCCTTGCAGTTGACAAGGCCTTTTTTGAAGCTTTGAAATCTTCAGTTTTTTAGAAGCTGTATTCAACACATCTAAGCTAAAGACTACACATGTGCTGAAAATGTTTCGGTTCACGAGTATAACTCAATGCCAAAATGTATGCTTGATTTTTTGTTTTTGGATTACCGATAGAAATCTACTGCAAATTCAGGCTCTTAGGATGGTATGGCTATTAAATCACCCTAATGGGAGTATTGCTAAACACCTCTGTACCGTCTCCTAAATAAGCCCGCAAGCTTTCATGGGTGCTTCCACCCCATGCGTACAAAAAGCCGCTATCTGTTACAGCAAATGCTTGTGTAGCAAAGTATGTTTGATTTTGCCGTATGACTACTTCGTAAACAACAGAAAAGGAAATCACATTGTTCATGATTCGTGTGGGGTAAAGACGTGGCAATGTTGTTCCATCACCAAGTTGACCGGCGGCATTCATACCCCATGCCCAAAGCGTGCCATCTGTGGTAATGGCAAAAGCGGAACTGCCTTTTGCAGTGACACAACGCACGTTTTCCAAAATTATTTCTGGCGTTTCATTACCCTCTTTAGTGCCGTTACCAAGCAATGGTTCTAATTCGTCTGGATGCCCCCAAGCCCATAACGCGCCGTTTGTATCTATTGCAAAACCTCCATGCCGTGTTCTTTCTGCTGTTACGATATTTTCCAATAAAAGTACAGGCACTGTTTCAAGTTGCCATAATCCACCGTCTGTGGTTACGGCAAGTGCCGGAAGTTCAGCGTCCCCTGGTATATATGATTCATTTAGTACATGCACAGAAGCTACGTTTTCCATCACTTGTACAGGTTTTAGTTGCGTTATGCCCCATTCCCAAAGCGTTCCATCTTTTTGAATAGCAAACCCACCGAAAATCGTAGGTACAATCTTAGCTACATTTTCCATAATCGGAACGGGCGTGAATTGGTCTTCTTCCGTGCCATCACCCAAAATACCAATAATATTTCTATACGAGCTGTTTCGCCCCCAAGCATACAAAGTACCACTTGTTGTAATAGCATAACTTCGTGCGCCATAATGTCCTGCGTTTACCGCCGTGTAAACTACGTTTTCCATTATTACTACAGGCGATGGAAAGATATCATTCCATTCAAAAGGCACACCTACAGCACCGAACTGGCCTACCCCCCATGCGTATAATGTACCGTTTTCGGTAATAGCCAAAGTATGACTGCCACTGGCAGTTACAGACACCACATTTTCTAAAACTCGTATAGGCGAACGACGAATACTGGAAATAGCACCGTCGCCCAATACGCCAGCACCGCTACGACCCCATGTCCATAAACCGCCGTCTTCCGTAAGTGCGATAGTGCGCCATGCCGTAGGTGCAGTTACATACACGGCATTTTCCGGTTCAGGGCCGCGCCAAGGCCGCCAACGGGCAATCCATTCGGTTATATGCTCAAGGTAAATAAAAATATCGTCATCGCCACTAATGGTAATTGAAAGGTCTGTTATAAAAGGAATTGAATAAAATGTGGGCATCATCCGTTCAGCTCGTATCATGTCTCCCCAACCAACAAACCCTAATCCGAACATTCTAGGGTATAAATCTACATATAGTTTTTCGCCATCAAGCCACATATCACGAATTGCCACGATTTGCATACGATGGATAAACTCTGTACCAAAGTTTTCGCCGGAAAGCACTACTTCCTCGTAGTATAGCTCCCAAGTGTCTATGTCCATATTGTAGAAATGCACGGTTACGGTTTCCATATCGGTAAAATGCCTATGTGCCGGACGCGGCGGTGGCACAATACGCAGTCCCGGCCACCAATCACCGACACAGTATGCGTGAGCTTCCCATGTAATTTCAAAAGTTGCGGGACATACGATGTAGGAAAGCAGAATTTTCGGGTAACGCCAATTTGGTCGCCCCACCCCTTCCAGCGTCAGAACATTACCTGTAGCAAAAATATAGCGTTCATTTACAAGAATTTGACCTTCGCCAAATTCAAGTGCTACCCCAAGGAAATCCAAAAAACTTGCGTGCAATTCGCTGTTTTGCAAAAAAGCTTCAGTCACTTCTGAAGCGGTTAAGCCATGATAAAATTCCGTTTCTACAGCTTCCATGTCTATTTGCGCAATAAGTTGCTCAAGAAGTTCAACTGTGTCCGGCTCTTGAGAAAATTCAAACCATTCGGTCGGCGCGTAACGGAATCCGTATCCCCTATCATAAGCCACAACCCGCCAAAACGCGGCAATTTCCTGCCTTGTCCCATTTTCGTTACGTATCCATCTTGTGTCATAATCCAGCACCGCAAATTTAGAAACTCCAGGGCGGCTATCGCTAAGAAACGCATATAAATAACGTGAACACATAATCATGGTTTCAAGGGTAAGCTCCATAGGTGTGCCAAAAATCCGTGTAAGCTCCGCCGATAGTTCCGTGTCATGCAAAAAATACAAACGTGTTCTTTCTGCTAGGATTTTGCGCGCTTCTTCCATTTGGTCAAGTTGAAGTTGACGCTGTAAAGCCTCAAGCTGCATTAAATGTGAATGTTGTTTTTCTTCCGAATCGTCAATATACTCGTCCTCAACTGGCGGCGTATACTCAATGTATTCGTATACGCTTATTATTTCATGTGTTCCGGTTACATCTAGTGTTTCGTATGCTTCGGTTTCTAAGAGAGTTTCTTCATCACTGCCGCATGATGAAAGCAAAATCATAAAAACTAATAATATTGACAAAATAATTTTTTTCATAGGGCTTATCCTTTCAAATTTTTTACATTGCTCGCGATATATATCTACATAGTCTTGCGTTACAATTATAAACGAAAAAAAGCCCTCTTGCGAGAGATTGTAGTAACTTACCTTAGAAGCTGTACTCAACCCATTGAAATACGGCTTCTTATTTTGTTGACAACACAAGGAGATAGTCATATGATATTTATCAAAGAGATGGAGGAACTAAAATATGTTAAGAAGCCGTGAAATTTATATCCGCGTTGCTGGGGTTGACGATATTGCTGTTGCCGCTGAAATTATAAATGTTAGCTTTAATGATGACCCACCTGTAGTCTGGATAGTTTCAGACCCCATACAACGTTCCAAAGTTATGATTAATTATTTCAAAGCATATGTAAAACTAGGTGTCGAAAAGGGTGTTGTATTACTGGCTTATACCCCCGAAGAAGGACTAGCAGGGGTAGCCATATGGGGGCCACATGATGCTGCTAACAAAGAATTTGCTACTGAGCTAGAAAGTGCTATTGGTGCCGAATATGCCACAAAAATCCGCCAGCTTGGAGACTCACTACATGCACATTGTCCCCCTGTTGATTCATATTATCAATTAATGACTATGGGTGTACTTCCAGGTGCCCAAGGTTATGGCATTGGTAGTGCGTTGCTTGCTCACCGTCTTCGTGAACTTGACGAGCTTGGCATTCCTACATACTTGGAAGCCAGTACGCGCCGTGCCGCAGGTGGTCTGTTTGAACGTTTTGGATTTCAGCCAATAGGTGACTTAATTAGCACTACTAAGGGAGTTGAGCATTTTCCTATGTGGCGTCCTGCGCCCACACCTAACCCTGAATTGCAAATTAACAAATATATTGCAAACAAATCATATCCCATTGTAGGAAGCATCCTTTGCTTTGGACGTTATAACTGGCGTGTGTTGGATGTGCAAGGCGGCAGAGTTTTGTTACTTAGCGATAAAATATTGGAAAGGCGTAAATTTCATGAAGAATTTTGCTCAATAACTTGGAAAGACAGTTCTATTCGCAAATATCTAAACGAAAATTTTTATAATACATTTGATGAATCTGAACAGGATCGCATAGCAGAAATCCGAATTTCCAACTACAATAACCCTTGGTTTGGAATTGAAGGAGGTGAACCCACAAACGATAAAATTTTTCTTTTAAGTCTTGAAGAAGTAGTAAATTATTTTGGTGACAGTAGACAGTTGCGTGGTAAAAACCCAATCACTAGGTACTATATTGACGACCATTTTAATAGTGCGCGCAAGGCTCTGGATGAAAATGGCTCTGAAGCTTGGTGGTGGTTAAGAACTATTGGTAACAATATCGGTCTTGCTGTTGCTGTTATTTCAGACGGCAGGATTACAGTAAGTGGTGAGTTTGTTAACCGTGGAATAGAGTTTGACAGGGGAATGCGCCCTGCTTTATGGTTGAATTTATGAGTTTATAAAAAGTCGGGGGATAGGAGATGCATATTATTTTGTTCGTCATTATAGCTATTGCCGCTATAATTATTGGTGTTTTGTGTTTTTTGCTGTATAAAGCTAATCTGAAATCGACGGTTTTGACCAGGAAATTAGCGAAAATTCACAATGATATTACAATATTAACAAATGAAATTGACCTTGTTGAAAGAGGAATTTCAAAGGGAAACTTTAATACTTATGCAAATACGTCTTTATTACAAGAAGAAACATATAAAAATATTCTTCCAAAAGTCAACAAGTTGGTAGATATTATGTTAAGTTATTTGCATAATGTACCATGTAGCCTTGTGGTTTTTGATTCCCAATCAAGATTCTCTTTAATAAACAAGGTTGCCCAATCACAGGGTTTTAATCCAAAATCTTTGATAGGGAAAACTTTATATGAGGCTCTGCCTCCAGATGAGGCTAGAGAAGTAATAAATCATCTTGAACATGTGAATCGAACAGGCGAAACCCGCAATTATCAATTGACTATGGCATCAAGTACTGGGGAAGACCTTGTCGAAGAACATATTATATCTGCGGCAAGAGATTCAAACGGGCAAGTGTTTGCCACATTAGAAATCACTGTTGATGTAAGCGAGTTAACAAAATCCAAAAAGAAATATGAAAAAATAAGCGAATATCAAGACATAGAAGTCAGCGGTATTACAAAATACCTTAATGAAGGACTGGGTAAGGGCTTTTTGCAATTCTCTTATGAACCAAAACCGCATGACCCTGATACTGCTTCCACAGCCATTATGTATAAGCAGATTGGCGAAACCTTGGGTGGAGCTGTTGCATTCACCAAAGGATATGTTGATGAAATCTCGCAGTTTTTACGTCAATGTGCTGATGGTGACTTTAATGTAGAAACTCGACATAACTATATTGGTGATTTTGGTGCCATAAAATACTCCATGGAAGAACTTGTAAATTCAGTGAGTTCGTTAATATCAGAGATACAGTTAGCCTCTGGTGAAATTGAATCCGGCGCGGCATATTATGTGGATTCAACCAATATGCTAATGTCAAGCTTTAGCAATCAGGCTAACACTATTGATGAAATGCGCAAGGCAATAATGCAACTAAGCGAAAAAACCGAAAAAAGTGTACAGGAAAGCAAACAAGCAGACAAATTTGCTAGTGAAGTGCAGGATGTAGTCCAAACAGGTAGCCAACATATGGTTGTAATGTCAACAGCCATAGGAGAGATAAGCAGTTCTGCAAGAAAAATTATGGGCATAGTCAAAGTTATCCAGGACATTGCTTTCCAAACAAACTTACTTGCTCTTAATGCGGCGGTAGAAGCCGCTAGAGCTGGAGAACATGGTAAAGGGTTTTCGGTTGTAGCTGAAGAAGTGCGTAATTTGGCCAATCGTAGTGCCAATGCAGTCAAGGAAACTTCTGCATTGCTGGATGAATCCATAGATAAGGTAAATACTGGCGTAACAATTACCAATCAAATGGTTGATGCTCTACAAAATATTGGCAATATTACAAACGATACAGCAAATATTATTGCTGGAATTGCACAAGTTTCTCAGGAACAAGCAGAAGCGATTAACCAAATCAACAGGGGCATGGAAACTATATTTAACCAAACCATGGAAAATAATAACGTGATGCAAACCAATACAGCAACAACTCAAAAACTCTATGCCCAAGTGGAGCAATTAAGCACGATGGTAGCAAAATTTAAGGTGAGACGAACACACAAAACGTATTAGGTTGCAAAATTATCGCATCATTGAGGATAAATTAGTGCTATCACTTCATAGCACGGGAACACATGCTGATTTACTTGACGATTAACATAAAATAGGGGCTATACCAGACTGGCATTTGCCAATCTTGGTACAGCCCCTTTTATAATAAGAAAGGAAAGGAATGCAATTCAAACTTGCTTTTTAGAATAATCTAGCAAAAAGCTAGAAAAGGCTTAGAAAAAATTACCCTTGTTGCCCTGCAAGCATTTGTTCATATCGGTCGGACATTTTTTTAAGTACTAAATCTTGCACAGACTGCCCTTGCGTCAAGCCTGCATTAGTATCGGATTGCAACTTATACTGCAATGGCGAATTTGAAGACATTGGCGGCCTAACAAATCTTGGTGCATTTTGCTCATTGTCCTCAGCCGTTTTCCCACCAAAATTAATAAGGCTTTCATTTTGTTGACTTGCAACGAGCAAACGCAACAATTCTTCAAATTTTGCGACTCTCTTATCAATTTGCTCCTGTTCTTGCTCAGTTGGATTTTCGGGAGTAATGAATGCTCTAAATTTGGCTATACGTTCCTGAATTTCGTCTTCACACCAAGAATTCAGCCCTTTTAGCATGTTTTCCTTGTACTCCCGCGCCGCTTCGGCAAGCATCTCAATCAGACATTTACCTTCTTTATCTGCCTGGTATGCTTTAATCTCACTTATACTCTTTCTTGCCTTTGAGCCTTCCCAATCAAAAATCGGAAAAAGCCCCAAACTACTTAATGACATTTTTTTACCCCTTTGCTAGTAGATTTTCCGTAGTTGTAAAGCACTACGTTGTAATAGGGGCGTGTCCTTACGCATACTAAAGAATGTCTGAAAAAAACCCTCTCAAAAATTTGGGAAGTTATTTTCTGTCCATTCCTTAGTGGGAATCCTTTCCCACAAATATATCGGATAGATTGAAAAAATTCTTTAGCACAAATCTTCAGAAAAGGTCTAATATATAAACAATACAAAAAAAGAGCAGTTATCTCAACATGCTCTTTTTTTGTTGCTATACATATTATTATTACTTTACAATTTGCATTTTAATTCAACTTGCTGGTGAATCTACCAAACATCTACAATAACCGTATTGAAAGAGAGGTAAAGCGATTGCTTCTTCGTCTGCAAGTCCGCCGTTTCCAGTTATTACAGATACTCCACCATTATTGCCATTGGGATAGTCATTATAGCTGTTGTACCCATTATAACCATTGTGCCCATTATATCCGCTGTTTGTTGACCCAGGGCTTAATATAACTACCCTTCCTGCGGCACCTTCCCTAACTGGATAGGTAGAACGCCAGGAATCGCCGCCTTGCCATAATAGCAATTCGGAACCAACTTGAATATTATCAATGGTCGCAATATTACGCGTTAAAAATGGACTGATTGGAGTATCATGGGCAATATCCATTTGTAATGCGCCTCCATGCAGGGTGACAACTTTTATACCATCTCTTGTGTCAATAGCTTCTACGCGGCCAAAATCTGGCGGCCATTCGTATTCACCCAATTTGAACACCATTAAGGCATGACCCTGCGGCGGTTCGCTAAGTGCTAGCATAGGCCCATATACCACAGCTACACGGTCATAATGCGTAAGGTTTTCCAAGGCCAAAGGGAATCCTGTAGTGCCTTCCACTAAATAAGTGCTTTCGCTAATATGAAAGATTATTGGGCTATCGTTGGGATATTCCCGCATTTCTATGCCTTGAATGCGCCCATACTCCGTGCCGCCTTCCCGGATAAACTTAGTGATATAACCACGTCGGGTGGATTGAGTTAATGCTGTGGAACCGTTAGGATAGCCGTTGTAACCATTTTGGCCGTAATGACCATTATATCCATTGTAGCCGTTATAACCAATGGTTCCATTGCTGTAAACACCATTATTATAGGTGCCATTATAGGCTCTGGCTCCATTGCCATTAACTCCATTGCCGTTAGCCCCATTGCTATAAACCGTTCCACTGTAAGTTCCGTTGTAAGTGCCATCGTAGGGCTTTGCTTCTTCGTCTGCTATTGCTTCTGCGGCGGATACTATTACTGGCGTTGCTATTACCAATCCCGCCGAGAACATTAATGCCAGTATTTTTTTCATAGTCTAACAAAATTCCTTCCTTTGGTACTACACATGACGCTTTTGCATTTCGTTTGCTGTATCTTGCGTCAAGTATATTATCACCACACATTCTTGATTTCATGTGTCCATGAATTTACCAAAGTACCTTTTTTGCCGGAATATCAAGTTTTGTTATTTTATTGCACATTTTTGAAAAACGCTCTGTATCACCGCTAACATAGAATTCTTGATGTATTTTCCCGCTTCCGTCATTAAACATATCTTTTGCTTTAAGAAGATTTTTTGTCACCATTACTGCTGTTTGGGCAATATCCATCATAGTGACACCAGGCAAAACCTTGTGTACCATCTGTTTAATCAAAGGGTAATGGGTACAACCCAAAATAATCATATCTATGCCTTTTTCACGCCAATCTTCTAAATATGCTTCTGTTACAACCTTAGCTATGCCACTGTCTGCCAGTCCTTCTTCAATTATTGGTACAAAAAGTGGGCAAGCCTTATAATATAGCTTTATTCCAGGTATCGCTTCATACAAGCACTTTGTATACATTCCGCTACGTATAGTTGCTTGTGTGGCAATAATACCCACTTTGCTTTTATTATCACACATCAGCGTACAAGCTTCTATACTAGGTTGAAAAACATCTATCACAGGCAAATCAATGCTACTCCATAATTCCTTCATATATGACATATTAGAACTAATTGTACCACAAGCAACTATTATAGCTTTTACATCTTTTTGTATCAAAAAATTCACAATTTCCTTAGCATACATCTCCAAGGTATCTATATCCTTGCCACCATAGGGTACTCTGGCCGTATCTCCTGCATATACAAATGATTCGTCAGGCAATATAAGCTTCATACTATTGACCGCTGTAAGTCCGCCTAAACCAGAATCAAATATTCCTATTGGCCTATTATCCATACATAAACATCCTATCTATCTTGTTGCGATATCTATTAGTTCATCTAATAGCTCAGGCCATGGTACTCCTGTGGCTTCCCACATTTTTGCAAACATGCTAATGCTAGTAAATCCCGGAACCGTATTGATTTCATTAAAAATAATCCCGTTTTCGGTTAAGAAAAAATCTACCCGTGCAAACCCTTTGCCATCCACGGCCTTAAAAATTTTTGCTGCCCAATCCCTGATTTCTTCTGTTTCTTCAGATGAAATTGGTGCAGGGATAAGTGTTTTGGATTCTGCATTATGATACTTGGCGTCAAAATCATAAAATTCTGCCGCCGAAATAACTTCCCCTGGTACTGATGTACGTATGTCCATTCCGCCGCCTAATACACCGCATTCGATTTCACGGCCTACCACGGCTTTTTCCACAATGATTTTTTCGGAATAAATAGCGGCTTCCGGTAAAGCACTTTCCAATTCTTTTTTGCTTGCGGCCTTGCTAACCCCAATGGATGAACCGGCAGTTGCTGGTTTTACAAAACATGGATAGCCTAATTTATAACGGATTTTTTTAGCAACCTCGTTAAGCCCCTCTGGAGTAGCGATTTCTTCACGGCAAAATTCCAAGTACTCCGCCTGTGGAACTCCGATATGTTCGGCAATCATTTTCATAATAGCTTTATCCATACATACTGCCGATGCTAACACTCCACATCCCACACATGGGATTCCAGCTAAAGCACATAATCCCTGTATGGTGCCGTCTTCGCCGTTTTCGCCATGTAGAACCGGAAAGACCACATCCACTGGGATTGTTTTTACTTTATCTCCAACTATACGCAATAGTCCGCGATTTACCCTATCAGGACTTAAAATGGCTGGTGTACCGAATTTTTCCCAGGCAATATTTTTAACTTGGTCTACGGTTCCGTCATATAATAGCCATTTCCCTTCCACGGTAATATAAACCGGAATAATGTGGTATTTTTCTTCCGACAGGTTTTTTATCACTGAATCCACAGAAATTTTTGAAATTTCATGTTCAGGTGAGCATCCTCCAAATAAAACTAATACATTTTTTTTATCCACAATGCCAAATCCTTTCCTTAATTTTTTTCTTTTCTTTTTTGCATAATTCAGTTCACGAGCATATCACTAATATATGCTTTTTTGCCTTTTTTGCCATTTTTGCCAATTTTCCTGAAAGAAGTCTGTACCAAAATGGGTCATGCTTCATATGATGGTACAAGACCATGTAATAAGGAGGAAAAAATATGTCTGGCGAAATCTCGTTGCAAAGTGCTAGAAACAGGCTTAGAGAAGACCCTAACATTCGATTGGTTGATGTCCGCACGCCTGCGGAGTATCAGCGCGGGCATATCCAAGGAGCAGTTAATGTCCCATTGGATTCTATTGGCGAAATAGTATTCGCGGCTCCCGGAAAGAACATGCCGATTTTTGTATATTGCAAAAGCGGATTACGCAGCGCGCAGGCCAAAGACGCGCTTGAAGACTTGGGATATACCAATGTAACCAATATAGGAAGTCTTTTGGGCTGGCCCATAGTGCAATAAACCACTTATGCAAGTTTCTATAGATTGACAAGTAAAATGATGTCTGTCAAAATTGCCCCGTATCATTATACGGGTTCCTTGGAAAAAATACAGTAATATTTGTAAAAAAAAGCAAAAAAGCAAAAATTCAATGGAGCAAAGGAGACAGACATGAAAAAATATTTTCTAGGGGTAGACGGCGGCAATACCAAAACAGATTATCTGCTATGTACCATAGAAGGAGCATTCGTGGACATGTACCGTACCGGTACATGTAGCCACGAATGTTTTGATGATGGATACGATGGAATGGAACGCGCAATGGGTGAACAACTATCAGCATTATTAACAAAAAACGGAATAACAACCCAAGATATTGCGGCGGCAGGTTTTGGTCTAGCAGGTGCGGATTTGCCCGGACAGGTAAAAGAACTCAAAAATCGGGTAGAAAAATTGGGGTTTGATTGTTACGGGCTATTCAACGACGGTTTGCTAGGCATTAAAGCCGCTTCCGATAGCGGCATAGGTCTAAGCGCGGTCAATGGTACAGGTACCGTTGTTATTGGTGCCGACGAAAAAGGACAGCTTTTGCAAGTAGGAGGCGTTGGGCCAGTATCCGGCGATAATGCAGGGGGCGGGTATATTGTACAGCAGATAATGTGCTTGCTTTACAGTCACTATTTCCGTTGTGATATAGGTTCGCCGCAATACCCAAGCTCCGCAATGTTCCCCAAATTGCTAGAGTTACTTAACGCAAATCCAGATGATTTATTATCTGTGATAAGCGACTATGATTTGGTACAAAAAAATGCCGTTGATATTATCCAAATTGCAAATCAGGCGGCACATGCCGGGGATTTACTTGCAGAAAACATATTCGACAACGTAGGTTCCTCTATTGGGTTTTCGGCATCAGGTTGTATCAAACGATTATCATTTGAAGGAATAGGTACTCTTGATAATCCTCTTGAAGTAGTACTGGTAGGAAGCATTTGGAACAAAGTCAATTATTCGGGTATGCCGGCAGTGTTTTCAGATACTATTTACCATATAACAGGAAAGGAATGCCGCCTGATATATTTGAATGTGCCTGTTGCAATAGGCGGCGTACTTTGGGCAAAAGAAATTGCAGATAACGCGTCGGTTACGTCAAGCTATCGCCAAAATTTGACCAACTCAATAATAAATGAATTGAAGGATGTATAAATGAGGTATCTTGAAGAGATAAAAGAAAACGAACGGGTCATTGAGCATTACTTATGCAGACAAAAGCAATCACTCAAAACAAAAACCGGAAAAACATACTACTCGCTAAAGTTACAAGACAAGACCGCCACTGTTGATGCAAAAGTATGGGAGCTACACAGTGATATTGGGGATTTTGAGGAACTTGACATAATCAAAATAGATGGCGTCGCGCTACTATATCAAAATGTTCTACAGATAAAAATCAATCGCATTCGCAAAAGCATTGAAGGCGAATACGAGCCAGACGAGTTTATCCCAAGCACAGATAAAGACATTGAGGTATTGTATGGGCAATTACTAGACTATATTGACTCTGTTACAAACCCTCACATGAAGCAACTGCTAGAACATATTATTTTAGACCATGAAGTCATATCAACTGCAATAAAAAGCCATTCGGCGGCAAAGTATATGCACCATAGTTATTTGGGTGGATTGCTGGAACACACTGTAGCAGTGGTTGATATTTGCGAGTTTATGAGCAAGCAATATCCTTTTGTAGACCGTGACTTTCTTATTACTGCGGCGGTTCTGCATGATATTGCAAAAATATTTGAATTGACTCCAATGCCTTCTAATATCTACACCGACGATGGGCAAATGCTAGGGCATATTTACCTTGGAGCAGAACTGATTTCTCAAGAGGCTGCAAAAATACCGGAGTTTCCGTCAAAGTTACAAAGTTTGTTAAAACACGCTATTTTGGCGCATCATGGAGAATATGAATTTGGTTCGCCCAAATTGCCTGCCACCACTGAGGCATTTATTTTGCATTGTGCGGACAATATGGATGCAAAAGTCAAAACATATCAAGAAACCCTAGCTAATGAGGCAACCTCTGGGCCTTGGACAGGTTTTAACAAAATGCTAGGACGCTATTTACGAAAGTCGGGGTACGGTGACTAACTATGGAAAAACAAATCGCTATATTGGGGGACATTCACGGGAATTTGCCCGCATTGGAAGCGGTGCTTGACGATATGCCAGTTGTTTCACAAATATGGGTGCTAGGGGATATGGTTGGAGAGCTTCCATTCCCCTGCGAAGTTATGGACAGGCTACTTAATTTGGATGTGCCTGTCCATGCGGTTATTGGCAACCGGGAGGAAAGTTTGCTTATAGCACGAAATGGTGGGCATAAAGAATGGTGGGAAGGAAATCAATACGCGGCATTGGCTTGGACAAGTGATACTTTGAAGCCGCCTCATTGGGACTTTATTAATAGCTTGCAAAAAACTTTGTATGTGGATAGCCCGTTAGGAGGGGCATTATTGTATCATGGTATGCCCGATGATATACGCGGCGCGATGTTAAAAGAAGAAGATGCAACAAAAGCTATTGGTGCCGCAAAGTCAATCATAGCAAAAAAACAGAAAATACAATGGCTGGCTGGCGGACATAGCCATCATGCACGATTATTTAGTTTAGATGATATAAGGATAATTGGAGCAGGTTCAGTGGGGCTTGCGCTGGATGGAATCGGCGGGGTCGCCTGTTATGCCTTGATAAACAGCGATAAACGAGTGACATTTAGAAATGTGTCTTATGATACTGTAGCGGTTATTGATAAAATACGCGAAAGCGGTTTATCTGTACGCGCCCCGGGTATTGCACTAGCTACCACCGCCGAATTACTTACCGGAAGACATTATATGTCAGGGCTTGTGGAATTTGCAGAGGCTTATGCACGTCGTAAGTTGAGTAATAAGTCAGGGCATCTTTCTGAAATACCACTTGAACTTTGGAAACAAGCCGAAAAAGCTTGGGATGTTTCAGAGTGGATGGAAGGAAGGATGCGTTAAAAATGGTTCGGAAAGGCTGGAAGAAAGAACGCACTGAGTTAGTACGCAAAAATGATGTAATAACTTTGAATATACATGACATACATCGTGATGGTATGGGGGTAGGGCGGTATACAGTTGATACGGCAGATGATACGAATAAACAGGGGATTGCCGTTTTCGTGGAAGGCGCGCTACCTGGTGATGTTTTGAAGGTAAAAATTCTTAAGGTAAAGAAAAATTATGCCTATGGAAAAATTGAGGAAATTACCACTCTTTCTCCAGGTCGCTTACCGCCCAATGGTGACATATGTTGGGATGCTAAACGTTGCGGTGGCTGTATCTTTCAGCACTATGCCTATTCTTATCAATTGGAGTTTAAGACAAAAATAGTAAGGGACGCGCTTACCCGTATAGGACATTGCGAAAATCCGCCAATGCGGGATATTATCGGCATGGAAAATCCTTATCGCTATCGTAACAAGGCACAATTTGTGGTGGACGAGCATGACGGTCTGTTAACCCTTGGTTTTTATGCCCCACGTAGCCATGATTTTGTTTGGATAGACAATTGCCCAATTCATCATTCTATTTGTGATGTGGTTATACGTGTAGTAGGAGATATGCCCGCAGAATTGGGCTTGCAAACGTTATCGGGCTTACTGCTACATGTAATAGTAAAAGTAGGATTTGCCACAGGAGAAGTAATGGTGGTACTTGTTGTGGCCAGCGATGATTTTCCAGAGCAAGATAAAGCTAAATGGGTGAAAGCACTTTCAGTTATTTCGGGATGTACTTCTGTGGTGCTAAATATAAATACCACGAAATCAAACGTGATATTAGGCTCGACATTTGAAACATTGTATGGAGGCGGATATGTTCATGAAATTATTGGACATATCCGCTATCGCATATCGGCGCGAGCGTTTTTTCAAGTAAATCCAGTGCAAACCAAGGTTATGTACGATACGGTGCGTGAATTTGGGGACTTCATAGGAACTGAATTGGTAATTGATGCGCATACAGGTATTGGCGGCATAGGGCTATATGTAGCAGAACATGTAAAAGAAGTAATTGGCGTAGAAATTATACCCGAAGCGGTAGAAGATGCAATTTATAATGCTAACTTAAACGGTATTGCAAATGTACAGTTTCTTAAAGGCGCGGCAGAAGAAATCATCCCTGAAATGCTAGGTAAAGGCACTGTGCCTGATGTTCTTATTTTTGACCCGCCCCGCAAAGGTTGCGCCGAACCGCTAATAAACGCCGCCATAAATGCCAAAATTTCAAAAATAATTTATGTATCCTGCGACCCCGCTACTTTAGCGCGAGATATAACCTTGTTAGATAATGGCGGATACCAACTTGAAAAGGTACAGCCTATTGATATGTTCCCTATGACGGGGCATGTGGAAACAGTTTGTTTGTTGGTGAGAAAGTCTGCAAACCCCTTGGTTTAAGGGGTTTGTCTGATTTTGCGTTTGTTAAATTTATGTTGTTTTGCTTGGGATTGCACCAACTTTTTGAGCTTGTTGCAGTATTTGTTACAGTAAACGAGCTATCTATCCGAGGTATGAATTGACAGCTTGCACTATTAATTCTGTTCGCGATAATCCGTGTTTTCTTGATTTAATATCCATGATTTTTAATTCTTCGACAGTAACTTTTATCCTAATCTGCTCCGTTCGATTGGTGGAAGGGTCTTTGCCCTTCCACCGCGTTTTGCCAGCACTTCCTTTTTGTCCCGCGGCACTCCCGGTTTCTGAGTTAAACGACATATCCATTGACCGCTAGTGCATCATGCGCTTTATTAATTAAGGCGCGAATTTGCTCAATGTCAAATTCTTCATCAATAGCCTGCTCGAACTCTGATTTAATCATATCAGCAAGCTCGCGGCTTGATTTCTTTGTGATTTCATCTTCTGTTAACTTGAACGCCCACGAAACATCGTAACCATCATGTTCGTTGCCGGGCGTCTCGCGCCAATAATCGTTTTCGCTGGTTGTGTAAAATTTGTATTCATCCAAATCCATCCATTCTTTTGATTCTCTCGCGAAAGCTAAGCAACTTACCAGATAATTGTTTTTCATTTCAAATTCCTCCATGTTTTATTGTATACACACACTACAAAGTTCAAGCCACAACGCACACCGACTTCGGAAACCAGCGCACTATGCTTCCATAATCGCTTTCAAAACGCACCATAACTGCTTTTTCTGTTTCTTTTTTAACCTTGTACTCGCCGCCAGCCACGGCACATTCAATAACATACCGCTCGCCTTGGCTGAAATTTTTGTCAACAAACCATGATTTAAAACCACACAATTTTTCTGCGAAGCTAACCTGGGTTTTTGCTTCCGCCCAGGCCGCTTTGAGAGCTAATCCAAATTCTGCGCGGCTACTGCATCCGGCGACTTTGTACATCTCCCATGCCCTTTTCATGATTTGCTTTTTCATCTTTATATCCTCCTTATTATTAGGTGCGCTGGCTTTCTATGTTTTTAATGATACACCATAAAACATAATTAGTCAATACCCTTTTGAGGATTTTTTTTGAAATTATTTTATCGTTTTTTCCATCATCACCCTCTTTGATTTCAACTCCATCACGGAATCCTGCTCCATTTGTGTTTTCACAACCGACAAAGCCGTTTCGGTAAGTGCGGCGGCATGACCTAGTTCTTGCTTTGCCAGTTGCCTAAACATGTCGTTGCCAGTTTGCTCATAATAATTCCAGTATTTATCAGCGTCTTTCAGTTCATCTTGTGCCAAATCAATATATGGAATTTCGCCTAAGTTGGAAGCGGGGGCGGTTTTTTCCTCATTGTGGCACGGTCTTTTGCCTTGCTTTGGTTCCATGCCTGGAATTGCCTTATCGTCCACACTTATCAAATTCAACCCTAGCAAAATTAGGGCGAATTCTGCCGCTTCTTTGGCGGTCTTCGCATTGTAGTCTTTTGATAACTCTTCTCCGGCTTCCTTGAAATACCGTTCGATTATTTCCTTGAAATCTTTCTCAGATTTTTTTGCCATTTTTCCATCCTTTGCTTTTTCTTTAATAAAAGCGGCACGTTGTTTTTGTGCCGCTTTTTGCGATTGATGCGTTATAGTTTTCACCCAAGATTCCAGTCAAGGGCATCTGGATTGCCTTCGTTTTTCTCCAACCAGTCATGGATTATCATGGATATGATACCCAAGTCGTGACCGCCGTAATTGGTTAATTCTAAGCGTTTCATGCAAAATTTAATTCTCATACACTCGTTTTCAACGCCGCTGAGTATGCAAGCTAATTTTTCATATACACACATGTCCACGGAAGCCGCCATTCTTACGGCTTCGGCAAGGACTTTGAAGAATTCTTGTTCGTTAGCTAACCAATGCACTAGGTGGGGTTTGATGTCAGCGGCACTTTCCATTGAAAGTGATACCGCATCACCCGCGCTTGATATAGATATGTTGGGGATGTAGTCTAGGCGGTCAATAAGGAATTTTTCAAGGCAAATGCGTTTTTTATGGTCGTGACAAGAACCTTGTTCATGCCAACGCCCAAATCCGCGCAAGCCAATTTTTCTCATTTGGTTGGCGGCTCGCAGGTGCCATGCGCTACCAGTAAAGAGGTCGGTGGAAACGCAGTCTAGCAGTTCGTGGAAGCTTTTATGCTCTTTTTCGTGCGTGGGGTTAGCCATAGGTTGCCTTTGTCCGGGTTGTGTTGTTCTGTAATCAGGCATAGTATCCCCCTTTAAGATGCTGGAGCCGCAACAGGTGGTACGGGAACAGCTACAACATTTACTGTGGTTTTGCGGCATCCAAATCCGCGACGGGCATAGAATCCACTGCCGGCACCAATAGCACCGAATTGAATTCTATATAGGTTTCCGCAGAAATGTTCATCAACCGGACGTGGGCGGCGCAACATTTGGCTGGTTACGAATAGCCCCCAGTTATCTACAAGCGGGTAATTTACCCCATCAATATTTATGATTGTTTCTTCAGTACCTGTGATTCCGCTAAGGTCTTCCAAAAGCGCGAACGTGAAGCATTTACCAAAAGCAGGCGGGTTTGTTATGCTGGACGGAAAAACTATAGTTACAGAGGTACCGGGAACTATAGTCACCGCAGTTGGACGCACAACTATTTCAGGGCAACAACTCATCATTTATCTTCCTTCCGTTTTGTTTTTTGGTTAATTTCACATATATTGCGGGCTGTTACAGCCCCGTTGTGTACATTTTGACGGTTTAATACGAGTATCTGATAGGTCATGTAGGCTATGACGATATTAGCACCTAGGTTGAGCCATATGGCTATATCGTCATTCCTCTGATGTCCCATCTCCATCCTCAGCAACGTATTCACCGCCCTTGAAGTTAAGCAGGTCTACACCCTTGGATACGACCGTTTTTGTCAAAGTATCAAGTTGTTCCCTAAAGGCGGGATTACCGATATATAGCCCGGTAGCGACTCCTATAATTAGAGCTGGCATTTTACATTCACTCCAAATCAAAAGACGGCTTACGCCGTCTTTATTTGCCAGTTTGACGGTTACTGGTCAACGAAAATATTTATTTTTGTTAGGCGAAAGCGAAATCGCCGCAAACACTTCCCCGGCGGGGGGTGCCGCATCCGGTTTCAATGCGTCCAGCGCATGGAGTGACTGTATCAGCCCATACAGGGCGACGTTTTGGAAGTTCGCAGTCAAGGTTTTCGATTTTGCCTTTCAAATCGTTAAACAAAGCCAATGTGAACGCTTCGCTTGACTGCTTCGCGATAGTCGCGGCTTGCTCTGCGATTTTATCGCGCAAGGTTTCGCGGTCAAGTTTTTCTATTAACTCACGAGTTTTGACATTTTCTGCTATTATGCGACGGTCGTGTTCGTTTTGCTCGCGAACGAGTTTGGATTCTTGTTCGTAGTTACTTTCGTCGTAGCAACTGGGACGAACGCCGTTGACGTGTCCACTATGACCGCCTTCAAAGCCGACTCTGTGTCCATCGTGGCGGAAGAGTAACCACAAAACTATTACAGCAATAAGAACCCCTAAGCCGCCGCCACCAAATCCCCAGCCGCCGTGACCGTGACCATTGACAATATCGGTGGTTTCTGAATAAGTTGCCATAAATATCAGTTCCTTTCTTCATAAAAATATTTTTATGTGAATTTGCGCAAATTCCTTGACTAGACTTTGTGATATTTCTTTGAATTCCAACTAGAATTCGCCTGAGTTGCTTGGCTTTTCTGAGTTCTCTGTTGTTCCCTGCGGGTGCGTCTGTTAGGCTGGGGGTTATCCAAGGCGGCGGTTAAGCTACGATATTGACTATCTAGTACCGCCCTACCAATACCTGGCACTTTGTCGGCATAATGCCCGTATTTTTCGTACATATCATCAACGAATTTTCTGTCTATACCAAGGCGTTTTATTAACGCTAATTTGTTTTTTCTGGCTTCTGGGAGCAATTTTTCTGCTTCATCAAGAGCTTGTAAGAGTTCATCTTCTGGCTTGCCGATTACTTGTGCAATTTTTCCTGCACTTGATTTCGCTAATCCTAAAAAAATATCAGGTATCAATGGCTAGCCCTCCTTTTTTGATTTTTGGCTAGATCTTTTGGATTCGCTTCGCTTAACGGGATTGGCATTGATTTTATTTCGGTTATTTCGGCCTGAAGACCTTGGATGGCACTCAATAATGCTTGATTGATTTTTGCCTGTTCTTCTGCTTGCTCTTGAACGATTCGCAACTGTTCTTCGGCGGCTTCCTTGGCGATTTGTTCAGGGGTTTTTTCTGGAACAATAACCCCTAATTCAACCAGTTTTTGATAGTAATTTTCTAAAACCGATTCCATTTCCCCAATTTGTGTCAAAAGTTCCTGTTCGCGTTGCAAATCCACACCAATAACTTGCCCTTTGCGTCCGCTAATGAAACTATATATAGTGCCATCCGCGTCCGTAATGCCTACCCATGGTTGCGCTTGTCCGTATTCCATAAAATCATCCCCGTTTTTTATTTTCATCCCCGAATTGGATAAAAATATAAGTAATTGAAGTTTACAATTGTACCTGTTGAATACGTTAATGATGCGTTCACAACATCCCCCGCTTTAATCGCAAGGATTGGTGAATTGCCGTCATATATGCCAGTAGAAAGCGTTGCAACAGTCAGCGAATTGACAACAACGCCGTTTACGGTTGTAATAGATTTGTAATAATTGCTATCTGCAGTGATTTCAAAAAAAGAAACCATTTGCATCTTCGCCCCCGCTACTACTGGTCATATCTTGCATTATCGCTATGAGCCGCGGGCAACAAAGCCAGTGGCATTTTTTACAACATGCGCAAGTATACATATACGTCCCCTAGCTACATCCACCTGTAGAAGTCCCGCAGTCCAAACAGATATAGCACCTTCCATTAGGCATTAACCGCTGACTGGAGCAGAATAGGCAAATGCCGTATCTTGGTTGATTGCCTGTTTCGCCTTGTTTTTTGTCTTGGTTAGAATTATCAAGTAGTGCATTCTCCATATGTATGTCCCCCGTTCAAAAATACCTTTGCAACGGAAGAAACGGGTGACTCCCGCCGCAAAGGAAGGTATTGCTTTATTTTAGCAAAAAAGCAAATAAATAAAGGATACACTTTGGGCAAAGCTTCAAAGTGTATCCTTTATGGCGTTGACGTTGCCTATGCAGTATACCGCACGGCAAGTTCCTTGATAATTGTGGTGTAAATTTCCTTTAACCTTGCATCTCCTTCAACAATGTCAAGCTTTGATGCAGTTTTTAGTTTTCTTTAGTGGCACCTGCTTCCTCCAATCGTCTTTTCGGGAAGCGTAGCCTTTTATTCAAGTCGTAGCCGCCGCGTCTTTCTAGCATTTCGTATGTTTCTCGCCGTAACGCCTGGTAATCACTAGAACCGCTGGCTTGAACAATCTTGCTAAATGTTTCGTTGACCCGACGCCGCCAGTTATCGCCCTGTACCGAAAACACTTCTTTGATATTGGTAACGGCACCTTGAACAGCTTCAACCTTTTCCGTGGTTAGGGCGAGTTGCCTTTGCATCTCAGCCTGTTCGAGTTGGGTTTTTGCCATAGCGTCAAATATGTGTTTGAATGCTTGTAGTTCTGGGGATAGCAAAGATAGGTTGGGGATGTGGCTTTGTTCCAACTCATGGAAGCGGTTAATGTATGCGGCGGTGAATATAGTCCCCTTTTGCCCGGTTAGCTTGTTGGCTATGAATTCACAGCCCTTGCGGGTGATTAGGTAGCAGGGCATTTCTTTGTTTTGAGTGTTAACAAAACTTGACTCAACGAAAAAATCGGACGGCTGAATATTCAGCTCTCCAAAATCGGACGGCGCAATTTTGCGTTCTCCTAAAACTTCCATATTTGCGATACACCCGCGAATATCTGCAAGTAGATTTTTATGACTCTTCTCAACCAGCTTCGCCGCTTCTCGACTGTCGATAGTCTGAGTAGTCACCGTAGAAATCTGTAGTTCGTTCATACGGACACCTCCAGAGCAAAACTAGCCTTTTCCTCTATTAGCCATTGGTGAATCAATTCAATGGCACGCTCTAGTTGACTTCAAGTCATAGTGCTGATAATTTGCATGACTTCTGCGCGTTCGTTCGCGTAGTTCATAAAAAAATCCTCCCTCAAATTTTTGACATTAAAAGAGAATCCCTCACGTAGTACAATATTTACGTGAGAGAAGTCTCTAGGGGAGTAGTCGCGGTATCTTTGGACGGATAGCGACTACTCTTTTTCTTTTGCCCAAATAAGGTGTATCCCTCTTCTGATGGCTTCTGCACGGCTTACGGAATGGTTCTCGCAGTATTCATTGAGTTTATTTTCGGTTTCTGCGTCAAGCCGTATTGATAGCTTTCTAGTAATTGGATTCTCCACTTTAGGTCTCCCGATTTGTGCGGGCAATTCATCACCTCGCTTTATGTCGCACATTTAATATAGTTTATGTCGCGCAAAAGTCAAGAGGTTTTTCAAAAATATTTTTTTCATAAAAAAAACCACCCCGAAAGGTGGTTTTTATCGCGATTCAACTTTTTTTGTCAATCTGCTTTTGCGCTTGCTCACTCCTGACGTGGTGAGATTGTACATATCAGCCAATTCAGCATAAGAAAGCCCAGACTTGTGAGCTTTGACTAAAAAATTTATGCTTTCATCGTCAAATCCGCACCGAGTTGCTCGTTCTTTGATTTCTTCTTCTGTAGCATTCTCGCACCGAAACGGCGGCTTTCCAAAATGAACTTTTATCAAATACGAGCAGTAAACAATCGTAGCCGCCATAATGATGGGTATAATCTGCGAGTAGTATACAGACGGCACAACCCTAGCTGCAACGAAAAACACGACAACACTGATTTTAGTGCAGTGCGCAAAATGACTACGGTATTGAATGATGCTTCCGAGCATCACATAGCCAAGGGTAATGATTGCCGTTTCCAGCAAAACATTACCCACAAAATGACCTATGACTAGGATTAGCATCCAAACAAGAAGTTGTTGACCCACCCAGATTAAAGGTACTAATATACCTAGTTCTGAGAGTTCTTTAGCCGTCTCGCTATCGACAGGGTCGTCTGGGCTAATTGTTGGTTCAATGGGAAAAATATCTTCCATGAACGCGGCGGTGTTGATGTTGGCTCGCCCCAAAAACTGAACATGTCGAACATACATATACCTCCTCACAATATAAATTATTAGTAACAGCATCAACGAATCCAGAGATAATATAATTTGTTGATACAATGTTCCCGCATCGAAAGTATTAATTAGTATTTCGGTTCTAACCCAATTTACTGAAGTGATATGCAGATTATAAAACACAAATATAAAAAGCAATCGCTTCACATTGTTTTTCCACGACGAAAACACTATTACACCAATAAGTAAATAAACAAAAGGGGTAACAAATTGGATTAAAGTAGGGGGAAAGTGTAAAATCGAAAACACAACGTCAATTATTGTATAAGGAATTATATATATGAGCAATTTCCGCCCATAAACATTCCACAAACTTCCCGCCAATAAGAAAAACTTTATTGAAACAAGTGTTGAGTTAATTAACCATGCGGCACGATATCCAATATAAAAAGAACCTTGCAACAAAAAGAAATCGAACCCTAGCAAAACAGAAACGTACATTGCTAGAATAATTATGACGAGTAAATATATCGTTACTTTAAGTAACCGTTTTGGTAGTCCCACAAAATCACCTTATGTTTCAGCAACCCGCCACTTGTTCCACGTAATTAAGATGTTTTCTTGCAATTTATCCAAAGTTTTCATGATTTCCGGTATTTTCTCAAGAATTTTCGCACATTGGTTAATGCTTAACGCCATTTCCTTTAGTGTGGAATTAAATAATTCCATCGACTTTCTGTACCCGTACATAATTTCATCAAGTTTCTTAACGTAATTATCACGTTCTTTATCTCGTCTGTTTTTCTCGGATTCGAGATGCATACTTAATTCATGTGCTTTGTTGGTTAATATGGCGTTCTGATCTTTAAGGAGTTGAACAGTTTCATCATGCTTTTTGTTCAACGTCGCTATCAATTCGTTTCTAGCGAAAGAAGAGTCTTCTTGAATTTTTTTGCTATATCTATCCAGCATACGCCAAAGAAAGCCAATACCAACCAATAGCGTTCCTACGAACGAGGCATCTCCAATTGTCAATGTATTTAAGTCCATGCTCGCCACCCCCCCTCGTTGCGTGCTGCAATTACATCATTTATCAAAATATCTGGACCCATTTTTGAATACTTCAAAACTGCAAACCGCAGTAGCCGCACACAATATCCCTTGTATCGCAGATTCAAACAACATATAGTACCAAGCCGTGTTATGTTGGCTATAAAACACCATCAACCTCAGCCCGGCAAAAATTATACTGATTACTATAAGCACCACAGGAATAAACAGCTTGTGTTGAGGCGCAACCTTTTTTATTGACTGTCCTATAAATACCAAAATTGGTATCAGTATTAGCAAGTCCGGGCGAATATAGGCTACAAAGTCCATTTACGTCACCTCGTTTAATATTGTACTTATGCGCCCCCACATTTCGGGGGTTATTTGATTAAAAAACTCCGCCGAAAAGAAAAAATTACCCGCTTCAGCAACCCCACAACATTTTTCGCATTCGCGCCCGGGGATGATTACGGTTCCGCTTTCTGAGTCCCAATCAACCTGCAACCCTAACGCTTCAGCAAAGCGGCGTGTTTCTACAAAGGACGCACCATCAATCAGATGATTTTTTAGCGAAACGTTTTCACCAAAAATATTGAATTTTGTATTACCTTGCATTTTTTCCATCCCCCTCAATCTTTCTATGACCTCGTTAAACGGAAAGTCTTGACCAGGACAATTTGGTTTCCAGCGAGGTGCAATATCGTTATGTCCCACTATGCTTTCGCGGTTGTTGGGTATTTCGGTGCCGTAGATGCGCTGAACTTCTGTTTTGATGTGCTGTATTAGGTCAACTGTGGCATTAAGTTGTTCCGGCGTCAAGTTTCCGTTAGTAGTTCCCGAGCGTCCTTCAAAACCTATGCTAATTGTATAAGCATTTGCGTTTGTTCTACGTTCACGAACGGCCTGTAACCGTGAATGGCGGTTGTCTCGTGCGTCGTTTGAGTTGGTGGTTCCGTTTGCCCATGCTGTGTCCGTTATTGGTACGGACTGTACAATCCGCCCGTCTTTTACCACCACAAAATGATAGGACACGCTGGAAGCTGGGTTTGTTATCCATGATACCGCACCGTCAAATGCACCTTCTGTGATGTGGCATACAATCAGGTCGGGAACCCAACCCGAACGACCTTGGTTCCTATTGGGACTTGGGCGTTGTTGTATGACCATTATTCGCTCCTCAAATAAACGCACTTCACGCCATATTGGGATGCAATAAAATGCTCAGAACGGCAACCATCATAATTTTGCCAGTCATCCATTAGAACCAACTCGTCACAAATTGCCAGTTCTGCGGCTATGACATTACCCAATCCAAAAAGCCGTTTTTGGGTGGAGTTTCCGTCAAAAGAGTTTGACACCCCGTTACTTTCAGTGATTTCTATTTCTTCACTCTTGCTGGCATAATAGGCTTTAACGGCGGCTACACAAAATTCGTGATACTGCTCAGGATTTTCCCTGCCCCGTAAGCCCTTTGTCACCATTACTTTTTTCATAAATTAAATACCTCTTTCTACAAAAATAACGCCCTATGGCGTTTATTTAAGTTGCTGTTCGAGTTGTATAATTCTCTTCTCTTGCTCTTGCACTATTGCCAGTAGAATCGGAATAAATTCGTCATACCTCAAGCCTAATCGTTCGCCAATTTTGACTTTTTTCATAACTGGTATTCTTTCTATAATGGGCTTTTTGACCATTATAGGTTCTGTGGTAGAATCAGGATTATAGTTACCATTTTCGTCAAGCAGAACACCCATAGGCTGTATCTCTGCAAGGACTTCTTCCTCACCAACTGTGATT
>Ga0123355_10000516_pt1 | contig 51529 bp, 37 predicted proteins | sample TergutEmb28metaG_3_FD_89872 | JGI IMG/M metagenome (GOLD analysis project Ga0123355, IMG submission 89872) | Embiratermes neotenicus P1 segment gut microbial communities from Petit-Saut dam, French Guiana - Emb289 P1 | ecosystem: Host-associated > Arthropoda: Insects > Digestive system > Gut ... | reverse complement strand
TTATTCCTTTACCTGCAAAAGTGATAGCGGCGGACGGCTTATTACCATAATCACACCGATAAGCGCACCAAGCCCAACACTTCCTAAATATAGTCCTACCGCCATAAACAGTGCCGCATCAAAGGTGACACCCATTAGCGCAAGTATTATAAGCCCAGGTAATACCCCTCCAAGGCATACGATATACTGTTCTGCTAAGAGCATCAGCATTGTCTTTTTCTTGCTGGTGCCTACCACATGCAAGATTGCCGCGGCCTTGGCATTTTGAAGCATTAGTAGCATAGATAGTCCACCAGCAATAATAACCGATGTCCCAAGTGCAAGTGGGTAGATTAGCTCTAGCAACAATAATGTTTGACGGGCTATTCCTATTATATAGTTTAAGGCTTCGTCCCAAATCGTTAAATCATAGCGATTTCTAAGAACATCTTCTACGAACTCTATAACATGGTTTATATTGTAGTTGTATTGTGGGTCAATAGTAAACCGGAAGTCATTGTACATAACAACTACCCCAAGCAAATACTCGATTGCATCTAGTGGCAGAAGTGTTGCCTCCCTGGCAGTGTGGGGAGTTAAAAACATATTGTGTACACCGATTATCTTGGCATATGCATGTTGTATCGCATGCATGTCGTATGTGGTATGTCCTAAATAAACATAGTCACCCAATTCGACATCCCGCCGGGCAAGCAGAGTTTCTGGCACGATAATGGGGATTACATCCCCACTCGCAAATACAAAATCGTCGCCACTATATCCGGGCAGGAAGTCAATTTCCAGCCCACCAACACCTTCAAGGTACTTATCTTCCATAAATAGATCAAAATTATTAAAGGCATATATCGTATCCAGAGCCTGTACCGAATGCATTACATGCATCGTGATATCATATCCAATCACATCGTACCAGTTTGATGGAAACCCTTCATCTTGCGTGGGTATAATAAATGACCGCGCATGACCTCCAGCCATAACATACTCACTAAAATACCCACCCTCTTGTATGTCAAGCGCTATGTGACGAGCCATACCCCATGTGACATGAGCTTGATCTGACACCCAAAAATCAGGAGTATGGACTTCGCCAGTTACTGTAGTATTTAATAAAAGCAAATCTACATTTATGTCTGCCCGGACAATAGATTCATACAACCAACCCATTACCATAATAAAAAACAGTGCAACGCCAAGTCCAAGTGTTGATTTTATTGGCGCACGGCGGATTTGCCGCATGATCCATCTAAGTCCGCCAAAAATAGCTGTCATTACAGAGACAGCAAATTCCATTTTTGGTAATACGAAATTAATAGACATGTCCAATGTGTCATCATCATTTACAACAATAGGAGAGGGTTTTTTGCGCTTGTCGCGTGGCCTACTAAACACCCCTTGGAGCTGACTAAGCACGGGTGCTTTGGTCATATATACAGTCCCAAAAACCACCATAATCATCGCAATCGCAAGAACAATAAATGCCATAACTACAAACCAAATCAAGGTTAGCTGAACATCAAGCACAAACCCAGGTATCAAATCAACTACAGGCGCTAGGGTATATGCAGTAGTATCAACAGCAATCTGCCAACCGATAAACCCACCAACAAGTATTGCAGGCACGCTAAAAATCAACAAAGCAGTAAGAAGCCTAGCCAAGACACGCTTTGGTGTAAAGCCAAGTGCTTGCTGGATCGCAATATCTTTACGCCGCTGATTCAAAAACAGGAATACAACTAGTGCCAAGACAAGAAGCAAAACAGCCCAAAACACAATGGCATTGAATGTAACCATCAAAATCATAGGCTGCGCCACTGCCCAAAAATCCCCAGGGCGGCTTTCAAAAATAACAAGTTCCAAACCAAGATCATGCATAAGAGGGCCATATTCGAGCATAAATGCCTGTTCATGCCTTGCGTCATCCAGCTCGAAACTAAACCACGAACTTGGGATATGGTTATCATTGTTCCAATCTGGGATAACATCCGCTTGAGGTGAGGCTATAGTAAGCCCATCTGGCAAAATAGATCCTGGTATATGCATGTAAGCAGCAGTCACTGTTCCCGGCACATGAGGAGGAGAAGCAAAGAAGTCCATAATTATTCCGACTACTTCGAGTTTTAATACTTGGTATTCAGCACCAGGCACACCCCTTACAACAAAGTCTCTATGTTCGGTTGTAAGGCCAACTATCTGCTGCTCTAGCGGTATTGCCACTTCGATTATATCGCCTATATCTACATCCCGTATCCAACCAAATCTAGAATCGATAACCACAACGGGATTAGCATTTTCGTAGTCATGATATGTCAAAAGTCTGCCGTTCCTAAGCATATACAAGTATTGCCCTACTGGGTTGCCTATGCCAAGTCTAAACGGCGCTCCGCGCTGCACTGTAGGCAGGGCTGTCATGTCACGAGTAGTTTGGAGGTACACGGTTCGCATATGTCTTTCTAGCATTTCGAAATCTGCTCTGGTTTCTTCGGGGACAATAGACATAATATCATCGTTGTTTTCGAAATCAGCAGTCCACATTATAACTTCTTCTGGAGTAAAAAATTCTAAAATGGGATGCAACTCAGGTGTCATATCCTCAGTAAGTGGTTCTAATCGTTGGTAATGCGTTTCAACCATAGTCGCCAACACAAAGTCTTGAGTTATACCTTCATAATCAAGCAGTTCGATTGCTTCGGATAAATCGGGAGCATACAATGTTTTGAATAAAGGGCCATCCTCATACAGTGGTATCGAAGCGGCAGAGCCGGTTGAATAAACCGTAGGGATGTGGGTGCTTCCGTCTGCATAAGTGCTAGCATATACAGCGCCTCTAAATAAATGGACACTCCCTCTTACAGTCAAATATCTTAAAAAAGACAGATCTTCTCCATATGGTACCGAAAATGACATCCACATGCTATTACCACGGGAATATACATGCTCGGGAATCCCCAAATATCGGTCTTGCAGCCTAAGTGATGCATTTACAAATATACTTAGACCTTCACCTTCTTCGTCACTTTCAAATTCCCATATCCACAGTCTTTCTACTGTTGCAGAAAATACCGCTTCTGTAATCCGCGGTCTATCTTCCCGGGGGATATGCCACATCATCCCAGCAATATCTGGTGTATACATATCTGTAAGTAATGCTTCTACGCCAACGCGCTGGTCGACAAATCTTATATTTGGGTTTTGAGATAAAAGCTCTGCACCTTGTGAGACATCCCCCCAATAATCAGGATGCATAATTACGCCAATAGGGCGGTACTGCCCGCTTAGCTCGTTGATTTGACTACGGACAGTCAAAAATTCCGCAGTGCGAAGGAAAAATGCAAATGTGGCAAGACCGATGAGAATAATTAAAAGTGCTGTTCGTAGTGGTTGTCGCAACATCGACTTGAATAAAATATTTTTCCTCATTGGTTAATGCCCCCTTATGGTGTGTATGTAAAAAATGATATTAAACGCCAGGATATCATGGATAGCACTATTGTTACAAGCAAAAAAGCGCATTTATGCATATGCGGTCGAACAAATGCAACATTTGCACGCAAAAAAACGCAAAAAGGGACTACCACGATAAGCATTTTTTATGTATATTTATGCACTTGTCCCGTCGTTGCGAGGAACGCAGTGACGAAGCAATCCAGTTTTCGCGCAAGTCTTGGATTGCTTCGTTTATGCTCGTAATGACGAGCGTTGCATATATATACATGTTTATGTTTAACGTGACAGCCCTATTTTCACGATAAGATTGATACAATGCACGCAGTGCATCAATCTTGTCGTGAAAATGCCGGTTTTTGCGTTGATTTTGATATAATGCGCTAGCGCATCAAAATCAATAGCAAAACACCCCGGTCTTTGCAAGGAATTTATTATAATTGCAAAGCCTTCTCCATCTTTTCTACAAGTTCATTAAATACTTGTAGTGCCAACCTAACCGACTCTGGCGTACCCATATCCACACCGGCCTTTTTTAATATATCAATGGCATAATCGCTGCTGCCTGCCTTTAAGAAACCGAGATAATCCTCTCGTGCTTTTTCTCCACCACTTTGCAACAATTTTGTAAAAGCCAAAGCGGCAGAATATCCTGTTGCATATTGGAATACATAAAATGACCTGTAAAAATGAGAAATTCTTGCCCATTCCATGTCTATTTCTTCGTCTATAATCATGTCTGGACCATGATATTTTTCGTTCAGGTCCCGGTAAACCCTTTTTAGAGCTTCCAATGTCAGTGGTTCGCCGCTTTCTGCCATTGCATGAGTTATCATTTCAAACTCTGCAAACATTACCTGTCTAAATACTGTACCTCTAAACTGCTCCAGATATTCGCCCAATAGATATGTGCGGGTTTTATCATCTGTTGTAGTTTCAAGCATATGTTCCATCATAAGTGTTTCGTTGACAGTGGATGCAACCTCTGCCAAAAAGATATTGGGATGCCCATACACAAGTGGTTGATTTTTGTTGGTGTAATAATCATGCATTGCGTGACCCATCTCGTGAGCCAATGTCAACATATCAGAAATTGTGTCTTCATGATTCAAAAGCACATATGGATGGGTGCCGTACACATTCCAGGCATATGCGCCACTTTCCTTGCCTTCATTTTCGTAGACATCAATCCACCCTGATTCCATTGCTTTGTTCATTTCTGATATATATTCGCTGCCTAATAGAGAAAGGCCTTCTCCTATTTTTTTCTTGGCTTCGTCATATGTGATTTTTGCATCAGCTTCTTCTACAAGAGGCGTATATATATCATACATATGAAGTTCGTCTACTTTGAGAGCTTTCTTACGAAGACTCATATAGCGATGCAGGGCAGGTAATTGTTCGTGTACTGCCTTTATTAGCTCTTCATAAACTGCTCTTGGGATATTGCTATCAGACAACTCAGCATCCAATGTACTTGCATAATTACGTGTTTTTGCAAAAAACATATCCTTTTTGATGCTAGAGTTGAGCATTGTAGCCAATGTATCATCTAATGATTGATATACACTATAATACGCCTTAAATGCATCTTTCCTGACACGGCGGTCTGGAGATTGCATTAGTGGTATAAATCGACCGTGAGTTACTTCTACTGTGTTGTCATTAGCGTCCTTGATTTCGCCAAATTTCATGTCGGCACTCTCTAGCATATTATATATATTGGAAGCGGCATTACCCATTTCTGATGCATTTGCCAATATTTCTTCTACTTCTGCGCTTCTTATGTGAACCTTTTCTCTCAAGATATTTTTCAGATAATGTTCGTACGGTTTTAAATCATGTGTTTTGCGAATAAAGTCATTGATCGTATCTTCATCATGACACAATATTTCTGGCACTATAAACGAAACCGCAGCGTCATATTTTGTTTCTGTGCTTTCCGCAATATCAGCCATACCCTGAGAAGACGAAACATTGGTATCTTCATGAAGTCTCATTGTTGCATAAGCATACATGCGATTCACCTTTTGTCTTGTATCATAGTAAAGATTTAAACAATCGGCTAAAGCCTGACCATTTACGAGTTTCCCTTGGAAAGAAGAAATTTTTTCATTCATAGCTGGGATAGCGTCAACTTCTTTGCGCCAATCCTCTGGAGTAAGGTATAGGTCTTCTAGTTTCCATTTAAACTCATTTGGGATTTCATTTCTCTTTTTTTGTTTGTTTTCCATTAGATATCACCTTTTTGATTTTATTGTAACATTGTATCTAGCGTTTGCAATTAAACGGTCATATATACGGTAATAAAGTTTGTATATAGTCTTTGGTGCTATGTCATATCAAATTTTTGCGACAAAAAAACCGGTATGGTGTCATACCGGTTTTTTGTTGTAAATGCTCACTTTTTTCCCATTTTGCTTTATTGATTACATTGGGTTTATAAAACAAAAATCAAATCCTCTATTTTGGACAATATATTTTTATTTCAATACTATCAGGTACTTCACTAAGTGCTTCCAAGGTTATGGAATGCACGCCAACATTGATCCCCGAGATCACCATATTTGGGTCAAACAGCTTGCTTTTTTCTGGATGGTTTACATATGGGTTTGTACCGTCATAGGTATTGGTTCCATTGAGCAATGATTCAAACTTGTACTTAGCGCCAGGCGCAAGCCTGTCCTTCGTGTCTTTTTCATTGTCATACGCTACATGAAAGGTAAATGACTCTTTGTCCAAATACAAAAAGTTGCCGTCCAATATACCATGCGCGTCTGATTTGCCTTCAAATCCTCCCTTTGTACTTTCTGCGCTATACGAAAAGACCTCATTGCTTTCGTAGCTATTTAGGGTTATGGTAAAAACTTGTTCTCCAGGCGCTTTTTTGTAAGTTATTATACCTCGGGTGGTTTCCATGCCCCTGCGTTCCCCTGAGCTGATATAAGCATCCAAGATATCGGAAGGTTTTTTCCCGTCTATTAATATATTGACTGGTGGGATTTTACCGTTTTGCGTGATGATCTCAACTCTATTGCCATCAAAAGGTATTGTGACTTTGCCGTTTGTCCAATTTTTTGATGTTATTGGTATGGTTTTTTCCCGCACTATTTCTTTGCCGTTTTTGTTGCACACAAAATATTGTTTCATTATTTCTAGCATAAATGTTTGACCGTATTCGTTTAGGTGTACATCATCGGTTAGTAGCACCAATGGGTTTAGGTTGTTTTCTTTTATATACTTTTCCCATGGAGTCCTTAGATCACATAAATAAGCGTCGTACCGCTCAGCAATTTCTGGCAAATATTCGTGTGGCATTATTTGCATGTATTCATTTTCGCCGCAGTAATGATCTGTTTGTAGCATTATTTCTGCGGTTGTGTTTTCTCTGATCCACTTTACCATACGTTCATATTCATCTTTATCTCCGTAATCAAGCATCACTACTAGATCTGGATAAAACGACGCCATATCATTGGGCATCCTTTTTAATAGATAATTGGTCGAAAAACCACCAATGGCAAAGTTTTGGCACACGATTTCGGCGGTTGGATATTTCTTTCTTAGCCATGCCGTAAGGTCTACTGGCCAAGTATTGTTGGTGTCTGTAATTGATTGCCCTGTAAATGCAATTTTTAACCAGCTTGGGTTTTTTGTGGTACTTTCATCAAGCAATCGCATAAACCTGCTGATGTGCATACCAAAACCAGTGCTGTCCATTACCGGAATAGGATATTTGTTAAAATCTACTTCCCTGACAACCTCTTTCGTGTTATTAACCTTCATTTTGTGGCCTCCTTTACTTCAATGTTTTTGTGTAATACTATCTACTGTAACTTTTATTACACTATAACACACTTGTGTTGTGATAAAATGACTTTACTAGAGACTAGGTATATAAAGCGGTGTAGATAATCATGAATTACATCAATGACATCAAAAACTACGTCCCAAAAGACGTACAAGAAGCACAGGATAAGAAAGTTATTTTGGATTGCATCAAGTTATTTCCACACAACATTTTACTTAGAGATAATGAAGTTGCTCATATCACAAGTTCTGGTTTTATTTTAAACAAGTCCTTGGACAAAGCCTTGATGATACATCACAACATTAGAGATTCATGGGCATGGACGGGTGGACATGCAGACGGGGATGAAGACTTGCTAGCCGTCGCCACCCGCGAAGCATTGGAAGAAACGGGTGTACGCGTATCCCCAATATCTGAATGCATTGCATCTATTGATATATTATCCGTATTTAGGCACTTCAGAAAAGGTGAATATATCAACAGTCATCTCCATTTATCTATAGCTTATCTGTTTACGGCAAACGATGAGGAAAAAACAATTGTAAAACCAGATGAAAATAGCAAGGTTGAGTGGTTTCCTATAGAAAAAATTAATGAAGAACTATTTACAGATAGGGATGTATATCTATATACAAAACTTGTTATGCAAGCAAAGAAATGGCTGTCCGCATAAGTTGACACCCATACACCAATGTGAAATACTGCAACGATTATTCATATAGTCATTAGAGTTGTAACGAAATACCGAATGGCGACCATAAAAGCTCGTTAAAGCCCGAGACTTTTATGGTCGCAAATGTAATTTCGTTACAACTCTATCGCCGATGACTATACAATGGGGGACTCATGAACACGAAAAAAACCAAATATGATCTTACTCAAGGTCCAATTTTGCAAAAATTGCTTGGGCTTTCTCTGCCCATTATGGCTACATCTTTTATGCAAATGGCGTACAGCCTTACCGACACCTTTTGGATGGGGATACTGTCTAGGGAATATGGTGCCAGCGGAGCAGTTGCTGCTGTTGGCACTGCGGCACTCTATCTTTGGCTATCTATGGGGCTAATTTCTCTTTGCCGTATGGGAGCCGAAATTGGGGTGTCTCAAAATTTTGGCCGAGGGGATCCAGAAGCCGCCAAGGGATTTGCTCAAAATGCAATCTTTTTATCAATTATTTTAGGTCTTATTTATTCCGTTATAATGGTTGTATTTAGGCGACCGCTGATTGGCTTTTTTAATATAGAAGACGCGCAAGTGGTTTTGCAAGCAGAACAGTATTTAGCTGTCACCGCTATCGGCTTACCTATGATGTTTGTACACAACGTTATTACTGGGGTGTTTAATGGTTTTGGCAATACAAAGCTGCCTTTTTATATAAACTCATTGGGTCTAGCTTTAAATATTGCTGTAAGCCCGCTGCTTATATTTGTGTTCGACTTAGGGATTATTGGTGCTGCCATTGGCACAGTTATTGCCACAATCGTTAATATTATTCTTAAGTTATGGGCAATGAAACGCTATAGCAGCCGCCCGTTCGAAGTCTTTTCGTTTAGGTTTAATATATGTAAAGACAAGCTCATGCAAATTTTCAAGTGGGGTGGCCCTGTTGCCATCGAATCTATGACTTTTACATTTTTGTTTATGGTTGTATCCAGGCTTATTGCAGACTTTGGGACCGAGGCCATTGCCGCACACCGCGTAGGCTACCAGGTCGAAGCCCTTTCTTTTATGGTTGGAGGCGGGTTTGCGATGGCTTATGGTTCTTTTGTAGGGCAAAATTATGGCGCAAAAAAATGGAGCCGCTTGCATAGCGGCTATAAGACTTCGTCATTGGTAATGGGGATTTATGGGCTGGTGATTACCTTTGTGCTGTTTATTTTTGCGGAGCCGTTGGTGAGTATCTTCCTTAACAATATGTATGAAATACAAATGGGTGGGGATTATCTTAGAATCATTGCGCTTACTCAGCTTTTGTTTTGCATGGAAGGTGTTGCAGTCGGGTCCTTTAGGGGACGGGGACTCACAATGAAACCAACCATTGCCAGCGCAGGCAGTAATATATTGCGCGTAATTGTAACTTACGCGCTAGCAGCAACAGCACTCGGGATAACTGGCGTATGGTGGGGTATCGCCATTGCGATGACTGTAAAGAGTGTATGGCTATTGGTTTGGCATTTCATAAATGGACGGCGATTGCCTGTTGTGGATACGATCGAAGTTTAGGATGTAATCTGTGAAGGGTGGAAATAACAGTATCACTTGCCAGAGATTAGGCAGTTGCAGATGTCAGATAACGTTATTGCATTTAATTGATCTCCCCAGTGGAGCTTTGCAAAATATATAAATGTGTATATAATTTATACATCTTAGAAGGGGATTAAGTGTGAGACATCTGCGAAGCGGATTTTCATACCAACCTATTTGTTCCGCCGACGAAGGAGGCATGTATTAAATCATGGTTAAAGATAAACAATTAGTTTTCAAGTTGTATGAACATGAGCATGAACAAATACAGGAGTATGCTAAAGGGCAGGGCAAGACCATAACTGGATTTATTATGGATTTAATACGTGAAGAAATAGAAAGCATCGAGGATGAAAAGGACGTTAGAGCTGTATTGAATAGCAATGAGCCGAGTATTAGTTGGGCGGAACTGCGCAAGGAGACGATTTAATGACGTATTCAGTTCAGTTTGCAAGCGCGGCGGCAAGGCAGTACCATAAACTAGAGACTTTTGCAAAACGGCAGATTGATAACTATATCGCAGAATATTTGGAGGGAGCTGTCAACCCAAGAGTACATGGGAAGCCCTTAAGGGGTCGCTTAGTCGGTTTTTGGCGGTATCAAATAGGCGATTATCGTTTAATTGCGGATATCCAAGATAACATATTTACAATCTGGGTTATGAAAGTAGGACACAGACGGGAAATCTACAAGTAAGAACCTGTGTTCAATAACCGCAATGACAAATGGGAATGGCAATATTTCGCCAATCTAGCAACAGTGCGCTTAGCTTATAAATCCGCGCCTTGATCATTGGCTGATTTGATAGCTTTGGTGATAGTATCTTGAAGCTCTTTTAGTAACTTAGAGTCATCGTCTGCCAAAGCCTCTTTTATGCCATTTTTTACGGCTTTTCTCATTTGGACATGATTATATAGTTCTATATCGTTGTATGTTTCACGACTGCCATTTGCAACAGCTATCTTGATTAAAAAATATTGTATCACTAGTCCCAATATACAAAACAAAATAACTAGAAAGACCTGCATCTATTCCACTCCTTATTTTTTACATTATAATAGCACATTTTTTTGTCGATACATAAATAGTAATTATTATTCCAATCGAAAGGAAGAGTGCTGTGAAGATATTTTTGCTGGTTCTACTAACATGCTCTATTTTTTTATTGACTGCCTGCACTTTACTGTATCCAAATCCTCAAAACAATCAAAACACAAATCATCCCAATGGCAATTTGTCAGGTTATTATGAATCAAATATGGACGAAATAAGTCAAGAAATTGATGATCTTATCCTTTCTACTCCAGAATATGATCTATCTGCCTATATTATTAGTGCAGTCTGGGCTACCTATAGCAGAATCAACGCCTTTGACGATGTTATTGACTTTAGCGAACATGGTAATGGTCATCAAAATATTATTATTATTCCTGGGATTGTGATCACAAATTTTGCTTATATATCCATCGGTTTATGTAGTGATAATTTTTATCTATATGAAGACAATGTTCTGTTCACCTTGGATGAATTACTACCAGAGCAACCATTTTTGGTAAACTGGCAAGAAGATGGCTATACTCCACACAAGGGTGTGCGCTTTGTTGATCATCACAACAGAACAAGATATTTTTTTATTACCACTGATATAAGCGACGGCAACATACTCATGATTGAATTTGAACCTGGAGAGAGCATAATTTCAGGTTGACACAATCTTTTAAGGGGCTGTCACGATAAGCATTTTTCTGCATATATATGCACTTGCTCTGTCATTGCGAGGAACGCAGTGACGAAGCAATCCAGTTTTACACAAGTCTTGGATTGCTTCGCTGCTCTCGCAATGACAAACGTTGCATATATATGCATGATTTATGCTTAACGTGACAGCTCCATTTTTTTTGCAAAAAAACTTGACAATGACCTTAACGTAAGGGTTTATACTCTTATCATCAGAAAGGAGAAGCGCATGGATAAACATATTGCAAATACCAATGAGTATATGCGCATTGGCGAAATCGCAAAAAAAGCTGACGTAACTGTCCGCACCTTGCAATACTACGACAAAGAAGGCTTGCTTGCGCCATCAGCTCAAAGCGAAGGAGGATATAGGTTATATTCGGAAAAGGATATGGCAAAGCTCGTCCAAATCCTGATGATGAAAGAATTGGGGTTCCCGCTTAACGAGATAAAAAAACGGCTTACATCTCTTGACAACAAAACAGATGTGGAAAATATCCTCACAGAGCAAGCTGCCCATATCCGTGACAAGGTCAAAATTTTGTTGGAGTCTCTTGATGCAATCGAAGCGTTAAAAGAAGAAATCATTCAAATGGACACGATTGATTTCAAAAAATACACGGCAATTCTTATCAACTTGCAAATGAAAAACAAAAATTCTTGGATGATAAAGCATTTCGAAGGGGATGTTCTCGACAAATTAGCCGAAAGCATGGATAAAGAAGCTGCCAAGAGCATAATAAACAAAACCAACGATTTATATGACGAAGCGGCAAAACTACAAAAAAAAGGAGTGCTTCCCGAAAGTAAAAAAGGACAGGAATTTGCCAAGAAGTTTTGGACACTATTATTAGAGATCACAGGAGGAGATTTGGAATTGATGCAAAAATTGTACAACAATTCTGCAGAAGATCTTGCATCTGACAAGACAAATGGAAATAATTTTATGGAGCTACATCATTTCATCCGCCCAGCAATAAATATCTATATCGAAAAACAAAGCAAAGGAGCTGTTATTAATGATTAGTGTAACAATGAAAAATGTAGAAAAATCATTCGGGGACAATAAAGTGTTAAAAGATGTATCTTTCGAAACCCGCGAAGGCGAAATTTTTGGGATGCTGGGCCCTTCTGGAGCAGGCAAAACAACAATTATAAATATCCTTACAAAACAGTTGACTATTGACAGTGGTGAAGTTTATGTAAATGCAGAAAGTCACGAAATAGGGCTGATGCTAGAACATGACGGGTTGTTTACCCGACTTACTGCTTTAGATAACCTGATTGTATTCGAAGACATATATAAGATCCCTCATAAGCAGACAATCGAAGTGCTTCAAAGGGTCGGGCTAAATGATGCTAAAAATACAGTGGTTGATAAACTTTCTAAAGGGATGCGCCAGCGGCTAGTATTAGCGCGTGCTGTACTCCATAAACCCAAGGTGCTCTTTTTGGACGAACCAACGAGCGCACTGGATCCTATGACAGCTCGTGGCATCCACCAACTTATCAGAGAACTACGTAAAAACGGTTCTACTATTTTTTTGACCACCCACAATATGGAGGAAGCAACCCATTTATGTGACCGCGTTGTTATGCTTAATCACGGCAAAATTATAGAAGAGGGTCCCCCAAAAGACATATGTGAGCGTTATAACTCAGTCAAAACCGTAATGGACTTAGAAAGCGTATTTATACAGTTGACCGGAGGTGGTCTTAATGAATAGTGTAAAAGCAATTTTTAAGAAACAGTTCAAGGGATCGGTAAAAAACCCCGAAACGCTTATACAGTTTATGATTTATCCAGTAATGGCTTTGGTGATGAATGTCATGACCAACATTGACTTCGAGGGGTACTACTTACCCCAAGAATTTATTGACACAATGATGAACAACATGCCCAATCTAGCAACAATGATGGCTACAATGTTTGCTGGTATGGCATTAATACCCACTGTTGCCGGGATCATTGCCGAAGATATAGAAAAGAAAAGTCTGCGGTTTTTGGTTATGGCAGGAGTAAAGCCATCCGCATATCTAATCGGTGTTGGCAGCGTAATTTTCTTGGTGAGTATATTCACTAGTGCTGCTTTTGGTTTTATTGCTGGATTTTCAGGCATAGATTTCTTAATCTTTTGTGCGTCAATGCTGTCTGGTGTAGCGGCCTCTATTGTACTTGGTGCCACAATCGGCATTTTGACAAAAAACCAACAAGCTGCAACGGCACTATCCATGCCAGTTGCTTTGGTACTAGGTTTTGGGCCTATGCTTGCGCAGTTTAATGATCGTGCTGCGAGAGTGCTTCATATTTTTTATACCCAGCAGCTTAACGTTGTTGCTGACAATTTGAACTACCCGTATCTAGCAACAACCCCTTTATGGCAGTCCTTTGTTATTGTTGGTGTTAATATTTTGGTAGTTGGGATTTTGTTTGTAGTTGTGTTTAGAAAAAAGGGGATGGGGGAGTAAGATATAATCTTTTTTTGCATATCCCATAAAATACCGAAATCATGTGATAATCCAAATACCTCATATCTTCGCCAAAACGGGCTGTCATGCTAAACATTTTCTCTGCATATTTATGCACTTGCCCTGTCATTGCGAGGAACGTAGTGACGAAGCAATCCAGTTTTTACGCAAGTCTTGGATTGCTTCGCTGCGCTCGCAATGACCAGCATTGCATATATATATGCGTGATTTATGCTTGGCGCGACAGCCCCTTTTATTAAATAAAATGCATAATTTTTCACATATATTGCATATGTATTCATTGGTTGGCATTTATAGTCACCGCACCCCAAAATCAGCCTGCCTGAACTGACCCCAAAAAGTTGGACAGAAATTAGGCTGCGATTATGAAAATTGATTTACTACATACAAATATCTACTTTATTAATCCGTACTAACACAGCAATCAGTGTAAAAATAGGCAGTGCATACAGTACGCTTGGTGCAAAAATACTTCCTGGGTTTGAAAGCATCATCCCCCTTAGCCATACACTTGTTGGCAGTAGATTTGTATCTTGGATAAAAGCTAACGCAGGCTCGATGGCTCCCCACTGGTTTATTATTGTAAGCAAAAAGAATACCATAAGACCTGCCCGGATTGTTGGTAAAATAATAGAAATAATTATGCGCATTGTTCCAGCACCATCTATAGACGCATATTCTAATATATCGTCAGGCACTTGTCTTATAAACTGGCGCAACAAAAATACACCCAATGGCGCAAAAATACCTGGGACAATAACCGCCCAATGTGTATCCAATAACCTTAGGTGGTGCAATATCTGGTTTAAAGGCACTACTGTCACATGAAAGGGTAATACCATTGATGCAATAAAGCAGAAAAACAACACATCCCTGCCTTTAAATGTTGCTTTGGCAAACATGAATCCTAATATAAATGCAATAGGAAAATGCAAAACAGTAATAGCTGCCACATGAAGCAGGGAAGTAATGTAAGTTCTAACAAATATATTATCAAATGCAGCAACAAATTGCTCAAGCGAAAATTGCCTGGGTAAAAGATACACTGGCACAAACCTTACTGCAGAGCTTTGTACATGGCTTATATAGTTGTTAATATCAGCTATTGGTCGTAAAGACAAAATTAGCATTTGGTATAAAGGGTAAAAAGAAATAACAAGCAAGCCAACAAGGATGACACATAACATACATCGATTAAATAATTTATTCACCTTTACCCCACCTTTCCCATAACAGTAGACCAGCTAATACAAACCAAATAAATATGGCAAGTATAGCAGCCCCGGCGGCGGCACGTTCGTATTGTAGGCGAATAAAATTATTAAAAACAAAATGCTGAACCATGTACAACTGCCGTGGTGGATAATGAGCCCATACAGCATATATTTCTCTAAAAATACTATTAGCGAAAATAAGATTAAGCAGCAATACATAAAAAGTCCGAGAACGTTCGTGAGGGAGGACAACCATTTTGATTAAGCGCAATCGGCTGGTGCTTTCCATATAAAACATATCCAATTGTTCTTGTGGTATGCGGTTCATGCCAGCTTTATATATAAGTATGCTAAAACCTGCATATCTCCATAAAAACAAAACCATTAAAGATAAATATAAAGAATACCCCGCAAATAAATTAACATTTATACCAAATAAGTTATGCAACCAACCACTTAATAATCCGCGATGGTGGAATAACCAAAGCCACACAAAGGATATGCTAACAGTTGGTATAGAAAGAGGCAAAAAAAATAGGCCGCGAGGTATAATGCGGCCTATTTTACTAAAATGCAACAAAAATGCGCCTCCAAAACTTACAACAAACATTAACCCCAATGATAAGAATATAAATCGTGCAGTATTGGCTAATGCTGTACGAAAAAGTACGCTATTAAACAGTGCCGCATAATGAGAAAAGCCAATAAACTGCCTGTTATCTAGTATATCAATCATGCTATAGTACACACCCAAAACAAATGGGAATGCGTAAAAAGTTATATACCCAACTAACCCAATAACAAAAACAAACCATATAAAAGGTGATTTTATTGGCTTTTTTATAAAACTAGGCATTGTGTTACTCGTTAATATATAACCACATAATATCAGCTATGCGGCTTACAGCAGCATCTACATCTATTACGTCATGAATAAACTCTTCAACTATGACAGAAATAGCTAATGAAACATTGGAAGGCAGTAAAAGCAGGGTGTTTACTTTTTCTACAATTTCGGCATATGCATTATATACATCCAGGGGTAGACGTTCTTCTATAACTTCTGCAGAAGGGCGCACAACAGTAAATGGATTCCTATAATGCCCTACGCTATCACTGCTGCCATGGGCATCAAGAAATTCTAACAAAAATTCTACTGCATAATTAGTTGCTTCACCTGTAGATAAAACTGAGTATCCGTCCATATATAAAGGACGCTCACCTGCTATGGTTGGAAGTGCGAGGGGCGTATGAGAGTCTATAAAAGCAGGGTCGCTTATAGCCCACCGTATACGAGCAAATGTAAATGTGCTTAATCTCGTATTTGTATGGTTATATTTGGGGCTTGTCAGATATTTATATATTTGCAAAGCCTGGGCAAAGTCCTCCCTATAGTTATCCATGTCAAATAAGATATTTTCGTTGTGTATATAAAAAGGGGTTACTGCTGATATTAAAGGTTCTCCTGTATCAATTACTGCATCTGGTGCTGATATTGGTGGAATACCTGTTTCTGCCTCCATTTCCCGCACAATACTCAAGAAATCTGCCCATGTCCAATTTTGAGATAGGGCTTGCAGGTTCTCCAAATCTGGGTGATTGTTTGGTACAAATACAACTGGGGCTTCCATGTTAAGAGGTAGAACATAAAGCCCTCCATCGATCGTTAAAGTTTCTATAATATTAGAAAAATAAATTTCGTTATCTTGGAAGCGGTTATTAGTATATGGCAATATGTCTACAAATACACCCCTTTCGATGCTATGCAAGATATCCAAACTGCCGCCTCCCCTATTAGGAAGAGGTGTGTTTACAATATCCCACACTGCCATGCCAGAAAATAGTTGTAGGCTAAGCCGTTCTATATAATCTACAAAAAATGTATGAGTCGGGTGATTTGTTATAAATTCGAATTCGAAACCAATATTTGCTCTTCTTGCAAAACCCATTAATGCAGTATGCATATACATATCTGGCGTATAGTCAAACATGCGTAAAATAGGACGCTCTGCCCTTGCTTGGGCAATTTCTGCTTGACGTGCTTCAGCGGCGTCACCTTCGTAGCGGTTTAAAACCCATACCAAGTAATTTTCATACTCTTCATGATCAAAAGCAAGATGCAAAACACCAGGTGATATAACAGTAAACGAAGTCACATAAACATGAAACCCCGAAGACTGCCTAGAAGCAGCATGGATATCACTGCCGTTTAAGTCTCTAACCATTTGTATATTGTTGGTAGCGCCACAATATGTGTGAATACTGTCAGGTCTAAAAAGATAGACTAGGCCCGTTGATGCACAATAAGCTACATCCCATATTTCACCAGTTGTATAATGTAAAGGCAAATCCCACACAACATTGCCTGTAGCTAAATCTACCTTTATAACATTGTTTATAGGCCAGCTAGAAACTCCAATAAAGTATCCCCCACTTACTGTTGTGCTTGCATAGAAATTTTCTGGGGATCTGCGGCGGATGATATTGCCATCTTTAGATAATACAATAAAACCTTGAGTACCTGCCAATACTATATTATCATCCACAATATAGGCTCTTTTTCCAACCCAAATATTCATAGATATATGGCTCCAATCGTATTGGTTAATAAGATTGGCATCTAAATCATATATATACAAATATATAACGCCGCTACTATCTGTACCCAGTATATGTAGCAGATCATTTTCACACATAGTAGAAAAATGCATGTTGACCCATGGGGTGTAGGTAAAAATAGGTTCATATGTTGACATGGCACTATCCACAAGAACAAGTTCGTATATAGCCTCCTCAACTTCAGTACAAGTTAAACATATGTCATTTCCAAAATGGATACATTCTGAACTTTGACTAAATAAAAAATCAGCTTCTCTTAAATGTGCAGATTGATTTCTGCCAATGCTTACAAAAGCAACAAAGTTTCCACTGTTTGTTTGCCCAAGTATACTGCGGACAGAAAATTCTTCTTGACTCATAAATATATCATCATAGTAAACATTTGAATCAATTACAGCAACAGGCCTACCAGATTGTCCATTGCCAGACTCAGCATATTCTGCTTCTGTTGGGCCATTGTTATTGCGCCCTCTCGAACATGCTGTCACCCCAATAGTCATACACAGCAGTAAAACAAATAGCGAAAAAATGCGCTTCATTAGATTCTCTCCTTTTTGTAACTTCTTTTGAAACCTGATTTGGGGTTTCGAAAAAGTTACATTGTTAATCTTTTGCTTCTTCTAGAATCACTTTATTGTGGTTTCAGAAGAACTCTAATAGAAAATGGGGCTGTCTCGTAAAGCATTTTTTCTGCATATTTATGCGCTCGCTACGTCTTTGCGAGGAACGCAGTGACGAAGCAATCCAGGAAACTTGCGTATTTCGGCATTCTTGGATTGCTTCGCTGCGCTCGCAATGACGAGCAGTGCATATATATACATGATTTATGCTTAACGAAACAGTCCCATAAAATTTTGCAATTATCTAACTTAGGTTACACCACGGCATGAAGAGCTAAAAATGGTGCCACTAAATGAACCTGTAATAGATCTGGAACGTGTCAGTGGAAAGCCTGAAACTCCCCCTGGTGATTCCCATGGACTCCATTCTCCGCGTGTTACAGACGTTTGGCTTAAGTTGCCAGAATGATCAAAATTAAATATGTTTCTTGTCATGTTATAACTTGCTGGTGGGTTAAATGCTGTTGTTGAAGCACTCCCATTTCGGAAGTGGGTTTCACTATTAATGCCACTCACAGATGTGCTTGCTGGAATAGTACAAGCAACAACCGGCACAATACTACCAATAAGTAATGCAATAAGCAGTACCATAACAACGGCAATTTTTTTAATTTTCATTTAGTGCCTCCTTAGATTTATATTAGCAATACCATATTATAGCAATTCGCCTTTAAATCGGCCTCATCTGTCGCCGAAAACGCGTTGAAACGTTCGCGATTTTCGGCTCGGACGAGACCGTTTAAAGGGAGAATTGCTATACATGTCCATTGCGGCAGCTAAATCTATGCATACAGATGCAAAGTTCATAACAAAATCACAACATGGTCAAATGCATTATGTGGCGATGCGTTCTGCTTTAAAAAAATGCCATAATCTGCTATTACCCTAACAGAGTTGAGGGGGGCGTGTCAATATGTTTATAAAAATGTCTATAAAACGTTTATAACCTTTCTATATGTCATAAATAGGTTATACGAATCTCAGAAAATCACGATGATAACTGAGGGGAAAATCGGCGTCTCTAAGCCGTTTTTCTCGATGTGTTGCCGCCGATGATTTTTGTAAATCGTAGGAATACAGATTCCAAGATATAATCATTTTTTTGCATATCCCGAAAAAAACCGAAATCAAGTGATATTCCAAATAACTCATATTTTTCGCCAAAAAAGCGGTATGACACCATACCGCTTTTTTATTAAATAAAATGCATAATTTTTCATATATATTGCATATGTATTCATGATCAGCGTTTTATCATAAACGCGATAAAACTCAGTTTTAATCATTTGTATACAAACACGATACAATATGTATTTTTTATGATATTGTATCAACGCATACAAATCCGCACAAAATGAGGTAGATCATGAGTTTTAGTCATCCCAATATATTAATAGGCAACCAACCTTTATGGATTAGGTGGACGGTAGTGCCTTTTGCTGTCATAGTTATTTTTGTTATATTGATTGCGTACAAAGGCATTGTTAACAAAAACAACAATTTATATATAGAAATCCGCTTCCTAATTCGTAAATCGATGACCCGCATTTTAACTTCATTCGCAATTTATATTTCGACAATACCAATATATTGTTTTCGCGATGCACTTGTTGAACACAACGAGATATTACAGCGCATAACTGCTAGTTATACTAGTCTCGGGATCGTTATCACTATTATAATGATATTTACACTTGTACTAGGACTATCATATAAGAACAGATTCACCTTTCTAAACTTTTATATGAGGGTCTTATCTATAATCCAAATTACATATATATACGCACTGTATATATCGCAAGAAATATCTCTTATATATCTACCGTGGAATATTTTGCTTGGCTTGATATACATCATGCTAAATGTCGCAATCTTTTCACAAAAAACAATATCTACAAATACAAGACATAGTGCAAAAATTAAGTACGACGACATTTATCCAAACAGGAAACATCAAGTCATCGAACTTATTGATGTCATATCATCTGATTTTAGTTGCTCACAAGATTCTGGATACTCTATATGCATAGATGGGGAATGGGGATCTGGCAAAACTTCATTGATAAATGCAGTAGTAGACAAAATAAAAAGTGACAACAAGATTAAGGTACACGAGATTAGAATCAATGCAATGGAGCTAGATGACGCAAGCTCTCTTATTACATACTTCTTTGCGTGTATCAAAGAAATTTTTAAGAAGACCAATATCTATACGGGTATTGCAAGCGAATACAAAAAACTTGTAACGTCAACAACAGGTATACTAGTAGACGAAAAGATTGGAGATTTTGTATCAAAACTAACTTCTGGCGATACAAATTACAGAGACAACAAAAAGCATCTAAGCGATGCTATTGCACACAATCTAAATGATACTCGTATACTGATAATCGTAGACGATATAGATCGCTGCAGTCCCGAAATAGCAAAAACCTTTCTCTTTTTCGTCAAAGAAGTGGCGACAATGAGTCATTGTGTGAGTTTGTTTTTAGTCGATAGCAAGAAACTAAAAACGGAATGTAAACTCGAAAGCGATTTTTGCGAGAAATTTTTCAACCGAAGGCTGACGCTTGCTAATTTTGATATTGATGACTACTTAAAGTCTAATGATAAAGAAGTGTCTATTCAAGGGCTAAATTACAAAGAGGCATTGAAAAATATACTTACTGCATTTGATAATCAAATAAAAACAGTAGAACAACAACTAACATTTTCGGATGATCAAAAAAAGAAGAAAGAGCAAGATATCGAAGAAATAAAAAAACGGCAAGAAACCTTTATGAAAGACATCACTAATCCGAGACGTATTAATATGTATGATGAACAGTATTCTTTTTTACAAAAACGATATAATAGACATAAAAAAAACTTGTCAAAAGACAAACTTGATATAATCGAGCAATACCAAAAAAAAATAGAACCTGACGTACAATTTGCTCTACTTTCATTGATATACGCGCTATATAAAGACCAATACTCACGAATCGAAAATATTGGTATGGATAAGTATCTTTCTTTACTAAAATCAAAGAGTAGTAAAATAGATCCTGATGAAGAACAGGGTCCTTTAAGCACTGATGAAGAAATAATATTATTGCTATTAAAAGATAAATGGGGTGACACCAATGTGTGGTTTAACGATTACAAGCATATTGAGATCATTGATTTTATTAAATGTATCTGCACCAACCCCAGCAACCTCGCAGCTATTGTCAATATCAACGAAACATATGCGGATGAATATGCACAAGCAATTATTAACGGACAACTACCAAGCGACATTAAGTTTGCGGAACTAATCAAGGTCATATATACCGCTGACCACATACCTACGGATCGTCGCCAATCCTTGATTGAAAAAGCCATTGATCTTTGTGTCACAAATAATAAAGATTATATAACTAGCATATTCACGACAAAAGATTCTTTTGGATACTTATTTAATAATCCAAATATCCGCTTTTTCGACAAAATCGAAGATGTAATAAAAACCAACAAATTATTAATACCCGCTAATAAATGTGAAGACATAACAACATTTGTATGCAGGTACAGTTCAAGTAATGCAGAGTATATACTCGATTATTTACGGATTTTGGTCGAATATAAAGATCTCACTATGTGGGATGATTTTTGCCACAATGTCGGTGATATATTTCATTATAAAGATGTGCCAACTGCTTTTAATAATTTTTGTACGAAAATTGAAAATTACATTGGCTCTCCTCGTACAGATGATGATAAAGAAAACATACAGCTACGACTACAAAACATAGTGGACAAAGCCAATGCAGCGTATAAAAATTCAATTGTTCCACATGATGTTCGTTTTATATCATTTACATTATCCGCATATAATGCATTATCAGAAATGCAATATTTGATTGATATTTATAATTACATGAAAACCATTCCCGATTCCCCTAGTGACTTACCTTTCGATTTGAGCAAACTTACAATCGAGACGTTATCACATGCAATCGAGAGCTATAGCAAGCCTATTTCTGATAATCATTGGTACAAATACAGTGATTTGTCTAGTTATCATCTTGGCAGTCTGCTACGGTTTATATGTGAAACTGATTGCATGATAACGAAGGATGAGTATGAAAAATTACACCAAGCAGTCATCAACTGGTCTGATAAAGCCGATAAATTTAGATTCTATTTTTGGAATCAGTTGGTTCATATAGAAAAATACAAGGTAATAAAATAACCGATTATATAAAACAAAATATTGAGAATCCATCCCACATGTCACCAAAATTGTGCTAAACATATCAAAGGTATGTGTACGTTTTAAAGCTACTGGTCAGGATTGAACTGGCGCTCTTGTTCTTACCAAGGACCAGCCTCTGGTTTTTATAGGCCAGGAAGACTTTATTTATGGAGCTTTAGTGTGCGCTAATATGACACTATAGCAAGTTGCATCAATTATGAAGCTATATAACACCATGCTCGGAACTATATCTACACTACGTTAGCAAATAAATGGAAATTATTTGACAGAAAACGCATATACATGATAATCTGTCAATGTATCAAAACAACACAATTTGCATACGCTATTAACAGGTGGGCTAACACCTTTATCAATCTGAAACTCATGCCGAACTTCGTGTGTCGGTGGGTTGGCGGGCAACGATAAAACCCGAAAGGCATGTCAGACTTCGTGTGCTGATGGGTTGGCGGACAACGATAAAATTAGTCACTGAAGGAGGAGTTTACCGCTGCGGCGGTGGACACCTCCTTTTAAATATCTGGCGAAAGACATGTCATAAGAATCCATCCTAATCGACGGATTAAAGTCTAAGGTAGATATTAAACATTGACAGGATTTTTACTGTTATATTCACTAAAGAATGTTGTGTTCCGAACTCATTATAATGTGTGTTTTGGGCTTATACTACTATACATAATCTACATAATGTTGCCAGGGTCCCATTTTCTGCGTTTCTTGGCATTTCAAGTATTTTACTTTTTTGATACTATGATTAAAAGCAAATGCGTTTCATACGAGGTGAGTTTGGCAAATGGAGATAGCAATATGCGATGACAATATATCGATTCTCAATGGAATAAAAAAGCAACTTGAATCATTGAACATGGCAGACAGCATCTTCCCCTTTTCTGATCTCGATTCATTTTTGTTTTCAATAGGCCGTGGTAGGCGTTATGATGCTGTGTTTATGGATATAACATGGGATGAAAAATCCGCTGGGATTGATATCGCCGCCGAGCTTTACAAGCTATGCCCAAAAACAAAAATCATATACATAACCGGCTATGTGGAGCTGTCTCAACAGATTTTTTTAAACCGCTCCAATTTAAGTGGCTTTTTAACAAAGCCTGTTGATATAGAGCTTCTGCGGGCTAACTTACAAAAAGTGAAGGATGCATTACCTTATGAAGAACAACCCTCTCTTGTGCTTCGACAAAAAGGCATACCCATTTCTGTTCCAATGCGCGAGATATACTTTATAGAAAGCCAAGGGCATACTGCCCATGTATATAAGGCTGATGAAACCATAACGGTCTACGAACGGCTTACAAATATCATGCATTCATTACCTCAAGGATTTTATCAATGCCATAAGAGCTATATAGTTAATATGAATCAGATACGCCGTTTTAGGTCAGTTGATATCCTTTTAAAAAATGGTCAAATTGTGCCAGTCAGTAGGGCAAAGTATACACAAACAAAAGAAGCGTATTTCAGTTATATGGGGCAGAAGTTTTAGTGGAGTGAAAATTTATGTTAATCAGTATATCCATAGGCATTATTGGTTTTACTACATTTTTTTTGATGTACTATACAATAGCCCAGTTTGTACCGATGCGGGCGAAATGGTGGCAATTTTCAACAATAGCTCTGTTTTTAATTATTCATTACATGCTAAGAAGTTATGCCATGAATAGTGGCAACCTAAGCCTATTTCATTTTATGCATAATATTGCATTGCCTAGCGTTACCATTGCTCATGTGCTATGGGTTTTTGGTGAGCAAATATGGAAAAAAATATTGCTATATATTCTTCTAAATGTAGTCACACTTGTATGTGACCGCCTAATGATGCTACTGCTTTTATTAAACCGTGGCGTTGTAAGTGACTTGCCTTATTTAGACCCAAATTCAATAGATACATTGTATGGCGCAGTTATTTTTACATTGCTTATATCCGTGGTTTTTGGTCTTTTGATTTGGATGAGCAGGTCAATAAAGCTACGCCATTTTAATCTATCTTTTCTAATGTTCCCAATTTTTCCGGCTGGTATTGTTATGTTTATCACCGGAGCTGAGGATTCATATTTTGTTAATAACACGTTAGCTTTACTTGGAGTATTATTTTGCTTTATTGCCATTGTGGCTTTAATGATTATTCTTCTGGAACAAGACAAGAAAACGGTGCTCCAAGACGAACTGCGCGAAACCCGCTATGCAATGGAACTTGAGCAATCACACTATCAAGAAGTAGAAAAGCGCCGGGAAGAACTATCAAAAATCCGGCATGACTTTAATAATCACCTGGCATCTATAAGCCAGCTTATACGTACAGGAAATGAAAGCTCTGCACAAGATATGATAAGCGCACTATCAAAAGATATAATCGAAACCAAAGAAAACCCATATTGCAATATCCCTGTTGTTAATGCCATTTTGATAGAAAAAATGCAGACTTGCGAGGACTTGGGTATCGGCCTTGCTATAGATTTACATTTGCCTGCCTCTCTTACAATAGAACAGATGCACTTATGCAGTATATTTGGCAATCTATTGGATAACGCCATCACTGCATGTAAGCAAATGCAACATACAAAAAACACACCCACAATTCAATTAAGCTCTATGATAAATGGCGATTATTTATTTATCAAAGCAACCAACCCATCGAATAAGCCGCCAAAAAATCCTGCTCCAGGCCGTGGTTATGGCTCGCGGATTCTATCAGACTTAGCGGCACGATATGGCGGCGATTATCAAACGGAATACAAAGACGGGGTTTTTAGTGCTGTTGTTTCGTTGTTGGTTGATAGTGCTTAGTAGCACTTCGCTTTTTACTGTTTGTGACGTTTTTTCTACCAGTTTTGATGAGCATGTAAAACATTAAAATTTATTTGTTATGATTATCTAAATAATTCTAAAAGGAGGTTACTCATATGAAATTTACCAAAAAGCTGCTTACAGTAGCATTAGTAGTTGTGTTTGCTTTAGCAGCAGTGCCTTTTTCGGTACTAGCCGCCGATGTCACCGTAACCATTGACGGACAAGCTATTACATTCACTGACCAAAAACCTGTTCTGGTAGAGGGCGGAACCCTTGTACCTGTTCGCGATGTATTTGTAACATTAGGCTTTACACCCCGTTGGGATGGCGCAACAAGAACAGCCACATTAGTGCGTGATAACCACACAATTGTTATTGCAATTGACAGTTACACTTTTATTGCAAACAATGTGCAACATACTCTTGATGTACCAGCGCAAATAATGAACGGACGCACCATGCTTCCCTTAAGAGCTATACTAGAAAGCGTAGGTTATGAAGTGGATGAAACTGTGACTGGGATTGTTGCAATAATGTCTCAGGATTTAGATGAACCCACTGACACGCAACTGCCTCTACCGCCTACAGATGATGAACCGGAGGATGAAGTGGATGTGCCTGAAGATATAGCAGGTTTTCTAATTGGAACTTGGGTTAGATATACATCCCACTGGAGAGAAACGCGCATATTTAATGCAGACGGAACAGTTATAGAAATTGCTGAAAATATATCAGGGGATCCTGATTTTGATCTTTTAGCGAGACGGTCGTACAACACATGGAACTTTGAAGATGATATTCTTCTATTAACAAGAGGGGAATATACTACGGCTGATTTTGATGTGCGTATAATTGATAGCAATACGAAAGCAATTAGATCCAGGAGATTGGATACTGACCCTTATGCTACATGGTATCGTTATGTCGATAAATAAGCATCTCCTCCATACTACTTATCGAAAAGCCCCTGTTTGCAGGGGCTTTTCGATTTTCGATTTTGTGATGTGAAGCAATATTGTATTATGCCAACTACTCAAACAATCCATTTACAGTTACGTTCGTTATGCCCTCAATCGTTCTCGTAGTCGCAGTTTTTGTGAATATCGTGTAGTAATAATTTTCATATCTGGGCAGTAGGCGGTTTTTATTAGACAGGTTGCGAAGTTCTGCCTCCCCCGGTGGTGTATTTGTCCATTTGCATTCGCACAGCAATGCAGACTTTTCCTGTGAGTTGGCAGCTACAATATCTATATCTGCTTGCGTGCGAACTTTTGCATCCTGCCCCCACCATGTCCCGTATGCCAATGCCAAGAAAGGCAACTCCCCCATTTTGTTTCGGCGGATAAGATATTGCTTACATATTTCTTCAAATGCTGGTTTCCCCACAAAAGCCGACATATCAGGAAACACAAGAGCATCTGCCAATTGTGCACCAGTGCCTGTTTCTACCGCCTGCATATGTGGGAACACATAACGGTACCAAAAACGGAAACAATTGTCCGATAGCTGATATATGCATTTACGGCTACGCTCTGGGTTATCGCCGAAGGGATAGACGCGGTGGACTAATTTCAAGCCCATTAGCACTTTGATATACTTTATCGTCTTGGATGTGTTTTCACCAATTTTCGATGATATTTCATTTAGGCGGCTGCTACCTGTCGCAATAGCCGTCAAGATAGAGTTATAAACCGTTGGCTCGCGCAACTCTTGCTTCAAGAGCATTGTCGGCTCTGTGAAAAGATAGCCCTGCGGGTCGAAATACAACTCCTTGACATTCTCCTCAAAACTCATGCGTGTATCAATCATCGCAAGGTAATGGGGTGTACCGCCAAAGGTTGCATAGTATTTTATCTTGTCCTCAGCGGTTGTATCCGGCAGCATTTTTGCGGCATCATAATAATCCAGCCCGCCAAGTTCAATCTGTGCTGTGCGCCGACCAAAGAGAGGGCTTTTATAGCCCAACACTTCACTTTCCATGAAACCAATTTGGCTACCGCATAGTAGCAGAAAAAGCCCGGTATGCCGCAGCTTATGGTCTATAATGTATTGCATTATTGATGTGAGTGATGGGGATGCGTTTGCCGCATATGGGAACTCATCAATGGCCAAAATAAACTTTTTTGTAACGGCCTGCTCCGCTATGAAATCAAATGCCGCATCCCATCCTGCGAAAGCCCCGGCTGATGTGGGTAAGCCGAAGAAACGGTACAATGCCTCGGAGAAGTTTTGCAAATTCATCTTTTCACTTATTTCTTTTGCAAAAAAAAGAATGGCTGGCTTGTCTTTAATAAACTCGCTGACAAGGGTGGTCTTACCCACACGCCTACGCCCATACATGACAACCATTTGAAACTTATCACGGGAATAGGCCTTTTCTAATGCCGTTAATTCCGCTTCACGTCCAACGAACATGTTATCACCACCATTTGCTGAATTATGATTATTATACTCGTGATTCAGCAAATAGTCAATTATTATACACAACTTTTCTTCAAAAAAAGCCCAGAATGCGAATGCGCATACTGAGCAATATTCATACGAAGGTAAATCTGATTCCAACGATCCTTTAGAATTGATAGCAATTTTGATTGTAATGCAAATAAAAAAGACACTCATAGGAGTGTCAAACGTCAAAGCTACTGGCCAGGATTGAACTGGCGACCTCGTCCTTACCAAGGACGCGCTCTACCGACTGAGCTACAGCAGCGATCACAACGGGAGGAAGATTAGCATATTGATGGGGTTGATGTCAAGGGTTGTGCTGTCAAACACCCTACTACATTAGACATTTCATGCTTTCCGAACATAATTGCGAGCTAACGCCTTGAACGCTTGACCATTATGCTCTTTGCGTGTAATATACATATGTTCGATGCAGGATCACAAAGCATACGCAAAGGGGAGATCTATCGTGGAAAAACAGCTACTTCGCCAAGCTGCCGAGCGGCATCCTGACTTAATTCTGCACCCATACGATGCACTTATGGGACTACAGGGCTTTGATGCACTTTACACTTTATGTGAAAATGTTGGCGGAGCGACTGTATACATCCCTTCAGCAAGAAAAATGTTTGCCGAGTGCCTGACCAAAGAAGCTCTGGGTGAGTATAATGGTTTTAATCATGAACTATTGGCAAAAAAATATGGATATAGTGCTCGCCATTTACGGCGACTATTGCAAGATATGTAAAGGGGCTGTCTTGTTAAGCAGAAACCATGAATATTTATGCAGGAGCTTGTCATTGCGAGCGAAGCGAAGCAATCCAGATGCCTTGATTTACTAGATTGCTTCGTCGCTTCGCTCCTCGCAATGACGAATAGAGCGCATAATTATTCATAAAATTCGCTTAACGAGACAGCCCCTTTTTTGCGTTTTAGTACATATCATCAGCTTCGGTATTTATATATATATGGCCTTCAAAAGAGTACGCGCTACCCATTCCAAATACATCCCTGAAAAACAACACTGGTACATACACCGTTCCGTAAAAATCTACAGAATCGTGATTAAGGGTTACTGTCTGCCCATCTACTGTAAATGCATTGCTTCCTACAACAAATGAAATACTACCGTTTTTACCTTCTAGTGTTACATCGCCTGTTTCTTGATCCCAATGGACTTCTGATCCTAGAAATTCTGCTACAGGGTTTAGCTCCACATGGGTTTGGAAATCTACATCTGGGTCAAGGAAGATAGCCATTGGGCCTACAAGTCCTTCACCGTCAACTACTATACAATAATGGGGATCAACGTCATCGTATGACCAGCCATCAGGGAGATCGATCATTTCTGGCCCGGTAACAGGCATTTCGTAAAGCACCACTATTTGCATTGGGGTAGTTTGTGGAGGTAGGCTAAAGGTTGCCATTGCGTAAGTCACTACCAACATGCGACCTACAAGATCGCCATCATAGTTTTCGCCGTTTTGGAGAATGACATTTGTATTTTCGCCACCAAGGTTTATAACTAGTTGCCCGTCAGCACTTTTTAGCTGATCGTCAGAGAGTTCGAAAAAGCGGCACACAAATACAAAAGGTATACCATCATCTTGGACATCATCATTGTTTACGATGACACTTACATTGTAAAGGGGAGGATAGATCGCAACCATTGGCATACCTAGAAGATAGTATCCTGTCACCGTTGCACCTATTTCTAGTGAATCACCCATAATATACGTATTAAAATTAGTCACAAGAACAGCAGAGCTATCCCCTACTTGGATAGTGACAGATAAATCACCGTCAGGTATATATTCGGTATTAATAATCTCGCCCGTTACTGACCCAAAGGTCGGTAGGTCTTCAAACTCGAATACATAAAAATCATCTTCCCAGCCCATGTCTATAGGGCCGTCATATTCGTCGTAGCCATAAGCATTAGGATCATGATCCTCCAAAGAAACGATATCATAATCGTCATCGTCTGGTGTAGCAAGGGTTGCTGCACCGTCGTTGCATGCTGCAAAAGCAAAAATCATAACAAATATCAAAAGTCCTAAGGTTGTAAACATTTTTATTTTTTTCATCTTGCACCTCATATAATAATTTTTGGGATTGTTTATCCTACGGGCCCTGTGAGAATAATTTATCCCTTTGCTTGAATGAACGTAGGTGATTATTGTTTGTTCCCTGGTTATTTTTATGTAATCTTTTTGTAATATGCCAAGCCTACAAAAATAAAAAAATAATCGGATTGGCGAAATATCGCCATTCCGATTATTTTTACGCGGTTATTGATACAAACCTCAGAAAATCACGTCAACAACCGAGCGAGAAATCAGCGGCTGTAAGCCGTTTCTCGCGATGTGTTGTCGACGATGATTTTCGAGATTCACATGAGTACAACTTCTTAATGCTCATGTGTTTTTGGTTCTTCCAAACCTGGGATTTCTATGTTGTTTTTTTGAGCATAATCCCAAAGTGCTGCTTGCAGAGCTTCTTCTGCCAAGGTTGAACAGTGCGCTTTAACCGGAGGCAGACCATCCAACGCGTCCATTACTGCTTTGTTTGTAATTGTCATTGCTTCGCTAATCGTTTTGCCCTTTACCATTTCGGTTGCCATACTGGATGTAGCAACAGCTGCACCACATCCAAACGTTTTGAAACTGGCATCAACTATACGATCGTTCTCTATTTTTAAGAAGACACGCATTATGTCCCCGCAGCTTGCATTACCAACGGTACCTACTCCGCTTGCATCTTCCATTTCTCGGGCATTGCGGGGATTCATGAAATGATCCATTACTTTTTCGGTATATTCCATTTGTCACCTTGCTTTCTTTAGATAATCGTCATAAAGCGGGGAGAGTTCGCGTAGTCTTTTTACAGATTTTTTTAGCATTACGAGCAAACTGTCTATATCTGCTTGTGTTGTGTCCCGCCCCAGCGTAAACCTTATAGCTCCGTTTGTTAACTCATGGCTTATCCCCATTGCCGTAAGGACATGGGACGGCTCTAGCGCACCAGAAGAGCAAGCAGAGCCGGTAGAGGCTTGGCAGCCCTGCATATCCAAATGCAGTAAGAGTGACTCCCCTTCTATAAACCGAAAGGATACATTCACATTACCAGGCAGACGGTCCTTTCTTGGGCCGTTGAGATGGGCATGAGGTATAGAGGCTAATATTTCGTTTATGAGCTTGTCCCGTAAGTCTGTTAGGCGGGGTTGTTCATATGATACTGCTTTGGCAGACATTTCAAGAGCGGTGGCAAGGCCCATTATCCCTGCAACATTTTCTGTCCCGGGACGGCGGCCTTTTTCTTGCGCTCCGCCTTGAAACAAAGGAGCGAGTTGTGTGCCTTTTCTAATATAAAGCGCACCTACCCCTTTTGGCCCATAAAATTTATGAGCACTCAAAGACAAAGAATCTACACTAAGCTCGTTTACATCTACTGGGATATGCCCTACAGCTTGGACTGCGTCTGTATGAAGCGGCACTCCAAAAGTGCGTGTGATTTGACCAATTTCTTTCATGGGTTGGATAGTCCCTACTTCATTGTTTGCCATAATAATGGAAACTAGTGCTGTATCTGGTCGGATAGCCATTTTAACGTCATCTGGGGACACAAAGCCATCTTTATCCACTGGGACATAGGTAACATCGTGACCCAGCTTCTCTAGATGGCGGCAGGTATAGTATATAGCGTGATGCTCGACTGCCGATGTGACTATATGGCAGTTTTTTTTCCCTTCTAGGGAACCTTTAATGATCCAGTTATCGGCCTCTGTGCCACTAGATGTGAAAAAGATCTCGTTCGGATTTGCATTTATTGCTTCTGCTACTGTTTGACGAGCTTTGTCAATAGCTTTACGTGACTCGCGGGCAGACGTATAAACACTGGACGGATTGGCGAAATTTTCTGTCAAATACGGCATCATGGCCGCCAATGCATCTGGATGTAGGGGGGTAGTTGCGGCATAGTCGAAGTACAATGACATCTTATTCCTCCCCGTACAGGAAAAATGTAAATCCAGTAATAGTAACCGGATCTATAGGGCGATGCTGAAACTGATTGGCAGGACCGCCACCTTCTACTGTAACATGCGCAATTGCATCAACTACATCCATACCAGAAACGACATGACCAAAGACTGTATGCGGATTTTCAGAAAAATGCCAGTCAAGATGCGGTGTGCCGCCGTTTTCTATAAAATATCGGAGCGACTCGTACGGATAAACGTCTCCTATGGTAACATAACTGCCATCATGAAATTCCTGTAGCAATTCGTCTTGCATTTCTAACATGGAAACAAACTCGTTTCTAAAACCAGGATCAAGGGTATCGCTTTGTACAAAGTAAAATTGACTGCCTATAGAGTTTGGTAAAGCAGACTGTGCCATTGCAAGCGCACCCCTAAAATGTCTAAGTTCGGTACTTATCTCTTGACCAAAGCTGTCACCCCAGATGCTTTGGCCTGTCATGCCTGTACCTTCTGGGCATCCACCTTGGATCATGAAGTTTGGCATTACTCGGTGGAATGAAATCCCATTATAGTATCCGCTCCATGCATGGGTTAAAAAATTTTCTACAGCCTTGGGTGCTTCTGTAGGGAAGAACCGCATCGTAATATCACCCATCGACGTATGCATTGTAGCCAATAGTTCCCCAGGGATAAGTGGTGTAAGTTGTAATAAAGTAGTAACAGCGAGGTCGTCTGCAACAGTTGCGGGTTCAGCTTGCGGCGGCACTTCCCAAATTGGAGGCAGTACCGTCAAAGCATGTTGCGAACCCTCGACTGGAGGCTGGACAATAACCGCTGGCGTATCCTCTGTACACGAGGTCAAAACCAGCAGTCCAAAGAGCAATGTTAGTACGAAAAAAAACGATAAAAATTTCTTTTGCATTTTATACACCTTTCCTTTGTTTGGATTTATGCCAAGATTATACCGTATTATTATTCACCATGATAGGCATACTATAGCCAAAATGATAGGAGGTTTATTATGATCAACATTTTTTCAATGTTTTCAACAAACAGGTTGCCAAAAGAAGAGCTGTCTTTATCAAAAAAAACAGACGAAAATGTCCCTTCCAAACCAACAAAAAGCCGCCGCTGGCAAATGATGGACAAGACCTTTGAATGGAAAATGGTATGGGTTTTTCTTATCGGTATTGCTATGTGCTTATTTACCCAAACAGCTATATCTGCGTCTGGTGATAATCTTCACGAAACAGAAGCCTTTTTCCGGCGCGAAAAAGAAGTGCGCGTCCCAGTGATTATGTATCACTTAGTTACAGAAAATAGCCGCTATATAGGAAAATACGGGATACGCCCTTCGGAACTAAGGAGTGATTTTGAATACCTAAAAGAAAACGGTTACAACACTGTAGTTATCAAGGATTTAGTCGAGTTTGTGGAAAACGGTAAAGCCCTACCCCCAAATCCAATTGTGCTGACGTTTGATGATGGCAACTTTAGTGACTATAAATTTCTGCTACCTCTTTTAAAAGAGTTTGAAATGACAGCGGTGATTTCTATTATGGGGGCAACAACAGACAAAATCACACGCCAATACGCCGAAAATCCAAATGGCACATATCCAAACCTTACATGGTGTCAAGTTGTACAACTGCACGAGTCCGGATTAGTCGAAGTCCAAAGTCATGGTTTCGATGTTCATAAGAAAGCAGGAGCAGGTAAAGTGAAAGGGGAGTCCGCTCAGGCGTATCATGAGCGACTAAAAGCAGATTTATTAAAACTAGAAGAACGCTGTATGGAGCATCTAGGCTACAAACCCAATACATTTTGTTTTCCGTATGGGATTATGAGCAAGGAGAGTCACGCCGTGCTTGAGGAAATGGGATATAAGGCAAGCCTGTCATGTCAGGAGGATATAAATATTATACGCCAAGGCGAAAGTGGAGATTTGTATAAACTCAACCGTGTAAACAGGGCCAGCGGACGATCCATTGGCAGCATACTAAAAATGCTTGAACAAAAAAAGAAATGATATATCCAGAACAGTAACTTCGTATTAATGATAACGTAATTGTCCCGTAATTGTATTAATGGCATATGAGTTGTAAAGTAACAGCATCAACAAAACGCAGCACCATAAACAACCGCAAACGAATATGCCGATGTCCACCTGGGTTCCTCCTCCTTTCCCTGGGGCGGTTATGAGATTGTACTTGCAGCCCAATCTCAGCCGAAAAGGATATCCGCAATGAGCTTATTGTGCATAAAGTGATTTTTTAATCATTTAACTCATTGCAAGGCAGCATTATTAGATGGCTGTATTAAAAACATAAAAAATGCACCTCTCTTGGGAAGAGAGGTGCATTTTTATGGGTACATATGATTACCGCGCCAGTATTTCGCGAGCAGCCTCTAGCTGCATATCAGACACGTCTCTGGCTACGCTACTATAATTTGGAAAGTACACATGCTCTAATATGCTATAGGTTATAAGAGAGTTTACAGTGGCATTTGTGTGAACAGTGCCAGGGATACTAACTCCAGTTGGCGCAGAGTGCCTAGCCTGCATATAACCTGGTAAAACCCTTGCTCCATCTACAAGTGCACGCTCCATAGAATCGTATACATCCCTTAATCCTGGAGCTGATATTGATTCTAATAAGATATCAAGCACTTGTGGGTTTTGAGTTATTGGCAATGTGTTTAGTGTAATACCCATTTCATTAGCGTATTGCAATCGGCGCATATTGCCTTCGACGCCATGTCCCATCCATCTTGCAAGAAGATATGCTTCCTCTGGATGATTAGTATTTGCGGATACACCAATAATATCTAGTGTAACAACAGACCGTCCGCCAGGTACCCCAATAAAATCCCAGTCAAAGGCTATTTGGTTAAGCATTGTGTCCATAAGCCAAGAGCCGCCATAAAACATTGCGATTTGCCCGTACCTAAAGGCACCAAGATTATAACCAATTGGGAAGTAGTCACGTACATCTTCGTCCGCAATGCTAGAAAATGTATATCCGCTACTATGCAGTAGTGCCGCTAGTCGTATTGCCTCATGCATTTCGGGTGAATCGAGCTGAAAACTGCGACCGTCAAAGCCAAAAAAGCCTAATGCTGGATCAACAGCACCAGGATACCAATCTGCAAAAGAGAGTGATTGATTGAGTCCTATGCTAGGGTGACTCAAATCTGTTGCACTACTGACACTATTCAAAAAATCGTCAACCGACACACCAAAAGCAGGAGGCACAAGCCCAAGGGATCTAAACAAGTCATTATTAACAAAATAGCCCTGAATATCTTGTGCCGCAGGGAGTGCATATACATAGCCGTTTATAAGCACAGCTTCTTGAATAATACGCGGCAAATCAAAAAAGTCCAAATCCCCCCAAGCATGGGAAGTAAGATCAGCAAGCCATCCATTGGCGACCATAGTCCCCAAATCATCCACAGAAAATACATCCGGCAGCCGATTTTCGGCAGCAGCTGTAGAGATGCCGATCATCCATGGCAGTGAAATACTATGATCAACTGTTACGACTATATGGGGATGCTCATCCATAAACGATTGCAACATACGTACCTCAAGATAATTACCGCCAGCCATATTCATATTTGCGTAGGTAAGATATACACGAGGCAGATCGGGTTCGTTATCATTATTTCGTAAAAAGAGAAAAGCTAATGTAGCGGTAATCCCTATAATCACGACTATCATACATACTAAGATACCCGTTTTTTTACTCTTTGTAGTAACTTTATCTTTTGTCTTTTTCACGTTTTTAATCCTTTCTTAGGCGAATTGGCTAAGTTATATTTTAGTGGTATTACAGCAGACTTCAACCCCTAAACACTTATTATTTTTGTTATTAGAGTTTATGAATACAACTATTACTTCCTACGCCAAATGATCATCAAGTGAAATTGTTATATTATGGTGTAATTATTATGCATAATCATGTCTTGATTGACCAACGAAACCGGTATGGTGTCATACCACTTTTTACGCGGAAATTAAGCATTCTTTCGTATTTTCCTTTGTTGCAAATTTCATCTAGTGTAAAGTTTTGTCATGTTGTGTTGTTTTTGATGATTTATTCAAAGATAGAGTGATATTTGCAATTTTGTAACAGTTTTGTAATTGTAATTTGTATTTATTCGTGTTTCAATAACTGTAGAAAAATTATCATTTCTTTAAAATAGTAGGACTTGCAACAAAGAACCCACCTTGCTATCTGCTTCACTCAGGGAAACCACAAAACACAAGAAGCACGAAGTGCGTGTTTTGGGGCTTACCTGAGTGAAGCAGATAGCAAGGAGAACCCATTATAGGAGGTGAACGGGATGCCCAAAATTGTACGCTACACAGTAACCGCTATATTTTGCTTTGTATTCTTGGCAGTGGCTGTTTATGCCATCGAAAGATCATCTTTGGCTACCGCACCTATTTGGCACTCAGATATGTATACGGCCGAAATCCTTAATACAAGACAACAAGGCCTAGACATAAGAGGCGAAGTACCAATACTAACAGAAGAGTTTGGCCCTTCATACGAAGCACTCAACGAAGAAATTATGATTATCAAAGACGCTCTGATAGAAGGCACCCGCCGTATCCGTGCAAGAAGTGTCCGATTTGATTATGAAATAGAATATACAAACGACCTTGTGTCTATCGTGATATATGCAACGGCTCGTGCAGTAACAGACCGCACCACCGTTATGGCTCTAAACTTTCACCCGCGCACAGGCCAAGAACTATCTCTCATACAAGCTATGAACGGTCGGGATATTACCCCCCTTGCAGAAGGCAAAATTGCTGAAATGATACGTCAAGACCCTGCAACTTATTTTGCCGCCTTTACTGCACCACCAACTGGGCAAGCATTTTATATGACCGACACTCATTTGGTTTTACTGTTTGATGAATTTCAGCTTTCTTCTGTACCAGGAGCTACATCTCAAATAACATTCGAACTTAGTAATATAACGGATTTTAATTTATTGCAATCTCAGTACCGCATAAGCACTGGCAGGTATGCAATAAGGATGATACCGCTAAGGATAGTGCTAAACGGCCTGGGATACGAAGCCAAATGGGACGCGCAAGCAAACGAAGCAATTGTTTCTCTTAATGGTGAAACCATAATTGTTTTGAGTCCAGACGTAAACAACTATCAACTACAAGGTGTTTTGCAACGCTCATTAGAATCTGCACCCGTAATTTATAATAACAACATGTATGTACCCATTAGTTTCTTTGACCAAATATTAAATTTGACAGCTTTTCATATCAACACAAGCGACGGTAGCATTGCATTTATTTCCTACCTAGGCCGTCCAGCTCAAGTCCACACCGCAGCAGCAAACACAATCCAGCGATAATAAAGTCTCCTTGCAGTTCGCATTGCGAACGTAATATTAAAAAAGACCCGCCTCATTTTTAAGGCGGGTCTTTTTTTATTATCCTCGTGCTACTGTTGGATAGTACGGCAGATCATCGTCATCTGTGTCGTCGTAGCCTGGAGCACATTCTACTTTTATACTGCGGTAGACTGGCATTCCTGTGCCAGCAGGGATAAGCTGGCCTATGATTACGTTTTCTTTTAAACCAATAAGGCGGTCTTCTTTGCCTCTTATCGAGGCTTCGGTCAGGACACGTGTTGTTTCTTGGAAAGATGCTGCACTCAAGAACGAATCTGTTGCGAGAGAGGCCTTTGTTATCCCCAATAACACGCGTGATCCTGATGCTGCTTCTAGTCCTTGTTCTTCGATATCCTTGTTGATTTGTTCAAACTCTAGCCAGTCGACCATGGAGCCAGGAAGCAAACCGGTATCTCCGTTTTCTTCTACCTTGACCCTCTTTAACATTTGGCGCACTATTACCTCTATATGCTTATCATTTATATCAACACCTTGGAGGTTGTAAACACGCTGAACTTCTCTAATCATATAATCTTGAACGCCGCGTAAGCCCTTGATTCTTAGTAGATCATGTGGATAGATGCTACCTTCTGTCAACTCGTCGCCTGGCTCTACGATATCGCCTTCTTTGACCTTGATACGCGAACCGTAGGGGATCATGTATGCTTTACCTTCTCCGACTTCTGGGTTGGTGATTATGACTTCGCGCTTCTTTTTGTTATCCCCCATTGTGACCAAACCGCCAAACTCAGCAATAATAGCCAGGCCTTTGGGTTTGCGCGCTTCAAATATCTCTTCTACGCGGGGCAAGCCTTTTGTTATATCGTCGTCAACAGCAACCCCACCAACTTGGAAGGTACGCATAGTAAGCTGGGTACCAGGCTCTCCAATAGACTGAGCTGCAATAATACCAACAGATTCACCTATACGGACTATACGGCCTGATGCCATATTGGCACCATAGCATTTTGAGCATAGACCAATGCGGCTACGGCAAGTAAGAACTGTACGTATATGCACTTGGGTTATGCCACTTTCGTCTATTGCGTCTGCTTGATCTGGCAGTATCAGTGTATCGCCTTTTGCCAATAACTCACCGGTTGTAGGATGGAAAATATCCTCCATTGCCCAGCGGCCTCTGATACGGTTTGCCAATGTTTCTATAACTTCTGCACCGTCCGCAAACGCAGATACCCACATGCCTGGTTTTTCGTCATCCTTGGTACAGTCTTCTTCCCTTATAATGATGTCTTGGCTTACGTCAACCATACGACGAGTAAGATATCCTGAGTCCGCAGTTCTTAAAGCGGTATCAGAAAGGCCTTTACGCGCACTGTGACCTGAGATGAAATATTCAAGCACCGTAAGCCCTTCCCGGTAGTTAGATCTAACAGGGATTTCCAAGGTTTTACCAGATGGGCTAGCAAGCAATCCGCGCATACCAGCCATCTGCTTCATTTGAACTTTGGAACCGCGCGCTCCAGAATCTAGCATCATAAATACACTATTATCAGGGCTTAGGCCTTTCATAAGGTCGTCTGTTACTTTTTCTGCTACTTCGACCCAGATTTGTGTCACCCTGTCTCCACGTTCAGCATTAGTCATAAGACCGCGGCGGTACATCTTGTTCATATTCTCTACCGCGACATCAGCTTCTTTTAGAAGCGTCTCTTTCGTTTCTGGGACTTCCATATCTGTTACAGAAACAGAAAGAGCAGACTGGGTTGCGTATTTAAATCCTAGATCCTTGATAAGATCCAGCGTTTCTGATGTTTGTACCGAGCCATACTTGTTTATACAGCGGTTTACAATTTTGCTCAAAACTTTGTTGTTGACGAGTTCATTTATTTCGTATGAGAAGATATCTTCTTCCCTGTTTACAAAACCTAAATCCTGAGGGATTGCTTCGTTGAAAATTATCCGCCCAGGTGTGGTTTCTACAATTTTTGTTTTCCCGGTTATACTGCATTGACGGCGGACTTTTATTTTTGCGTGCAGACTAACAACTTTGTTTTCGTATGCAACAATTGCCTCGTCTTCTGACCCAAATGCCTTGCCTTCACCTTCGGCACCATCACGTTGCAAAGTGAGATAATATATGCCCAAGACCATATCTTTTGTAGGTACAGTTATTGGCGCACCGTCAGATGGCTTTAGCAAGTTATTTGGAGCCAGCAAAAGAAAACGGCATTCTGCTTGAGCTTCGACGGATAGAGGGACGTGTACCGCCATTTGATCACCATCAAAGTCAGCATTGTATGCAGCACATACTAGTGGATGGAGCATGAGTGCGCGACCTTCCACAAGTACAGGCTCAAAGGCTTGAATCCCAAGGCGGTGAAGGGTAGGCGCGCGGTTTAGCATAATAGGATGCTCTTTTATGACATCCTCTAGTGCGTCCCACACTTTTGGCTCTAATTTTTCTACCATGCGTTTGGCTGATTTTATATTATGTGATTCTCCACCTTCTACTAGCTTTTTCATAACAAAGGGTTTGAACAATTCTATTGCCATCTCTCTTGGGAGACCGCATTGGTAAATCTTTAGTTTGGGGCCTACAACAATTACAGAACGACCCGAATAGTCTACGCGTTTACCCAACAAGTTTTGACGGAAACGGCCTTGTTTACCAGTAAGCAAATCAGACAATGACTTAAGCGGCCTATTGCCTGGGCCTGTAACTGCACGACCACGCCGTCCATTGTTTATAAGGGCATCTACCGCTTCTTGGAGCATACGTTTTTCGTTTCTGACTATAATGTCAGGCGCACCTAGATCCAACAAACGCTTTAACCTATTATTTCTATTAATAACCCTGCGGTACAAGTCATTCAAGTCGGATGTCGCAAAACGTCCGCCATCAAGCTGTACCATTGGGCGTAGATCTGGTGGTATTACCGGGATAGCATCAAGTATCATCCACTCTGGGCGGTTGCCAGAAAGGCGAAATGACTCGATAACCTCTAGCTTCTTGATATACTTTAGGCGTTTTTGCCCACCAGCATCTTTTAACAAAACCTTCAGTTCTTCGGATTCGCCTTCTAAGTCTATAGACAGCAGAAGTTCTTTTACTGCTTCGGCTCCCATGCCTACTCTAAAAGATGGCACGCGCTGCCCTTGTGCATTTGTACGATATGGGCCGTACTTATCTAAGGCATCTCTATATTCCTTGTCTGTTAGCAGTGTTTTGACTGCCATGCCTGTATCACCAGCATCCAATACTACATATGACGCAAAATACAAGATCTTTTCCAATGCTCTGGGTGACATGCCCAAAATCAAGCCCATGCGGGAAGGGATACCACGAAAATACCAAATATGAGAAACAGGAGCCGCTAGCTCTACATGCCCCATGCGCTCTCTTCTTACTTTGCTTTTTGTGACTTCGACACCACAACGGTCACATACTACACCTTTATAACGGATGCGCTTGTATTTGCCGCAATGACATTCCCAATCCTTGTTTGGCCCAAAGATACGCTCACAAAAAAGGCCGTCCCGTTCTGGTTTTAACGTACGATAATTAATTGTTTCAGGTTTTTTGACTTCACCTTTTGACCACTCCCGAATTTTTTCGGGGGAGGCCAGGCCAATTTTTATCGAAGAGAAGGCTAGCTGTTGCCCTGGCTTTGGTGATGTTGGCAGATTATTCATCTTCATCCTCCTCCTGTGGATAAATCCCGTAGACTTGATCCGTTATCTCGAAGCCTTCGGCTTCTTCTTGCAAACTCTCAAGCTCTATTTCTTCTTTTATGAGATCTTCGTCAGTGGGATCTATATCTTCATCAGATAAATCTGGGGTGCTGCGTTCTATATCAAATATAGCGTCTATCCCTGCATTGTCATCGGGTATAAGATCAACAGCTTCGTCATTTATAACTGCTTCATCATCTGATAACAGCTCGCCATCATATGACATCTCTTTTAGTGCTAGTTCTTCTACTTCATCGAGATTAGCAGCTTTACGGACATAGCCGTGGTCTGAGTCAGATTCTACGCCTTCCATATTGACGGCTAAATCTTCGCCTTCTTCAACAGATTCCTTGATTTCTACTTCGACCTTCTCTGCACTTAGCACTTTCATGTCCAAGCAAAGTGCTTGTAGCTCTTTGAGTAGAACCTTGAAGGACTCTGGCACACCTGGCTCAGGGATATTTTCACCCTTTACAATTGCCTCATAGGTCTTTACACGGCCTACTATATCATCGGATTTTACCGTGAGAATTTCTTGGAGGGTGTAACTAGCACCATATGCCTCAAGTGCCCAAACTTCCATTTCACCAAAACGCTGACCGCCAAACTGAGCCTTACCGCCAAGTGGTTGCTGTGTAACAAGGGAATAAGGGCCAGTAGAACGTGCATGAATCTTATCATCTACCAAGTGATGGAGTTTCAAGTAGTGCATAAAGCCTACGGTTATTGGATTGTCAAAATACTCGCCACTGCGTCCGTCTCGCACTTGGATTTTGCCATCTCGTGTGATCGGCATACCCTTCCACTCTAAGCGGTTATTGCGATTGTTTTCTAATTCTGCAAAGATTTGTTCATCCAATATTGGTTGCCATTTGTCTGCAAACTCATGCCAGAGCATATTTGCATAATCATTTGCAAGGTCAAGGGTATCCATAATATCAATTTCGTTGGCTCCATCAAAAACGGGAGTGGCAGCTTTCCAGCCCAGCACTTTTGCAGCAAGCCCTAAGTGGACCTCTAGTACCTGCCCGATATTCATCCGGCTTGGCACACCCAGCGGATTGAGCACTATATCTAGTGGTCTACCATTTGGCAAGAATGGCATATCTTCTACCGGAAGGACTTTTGCGATTACGCCTTTGTTACCGTGACGACCTGCCATCTTGTCGCCTACAGAGATCTTGCGCTTTTGTGCGATATACACTCGCACAAGCTGATTAACGCCTGGTGCAAGCTCATCTTTTTTAGCACCTGGGCTAAGGTCACGACTGTCTCTTGCAAAAACCTTAACGTCTACGACTATGCCACTTTCGCCATGTGGGACTCTAAGGCTTGTATCGCGCACTTCGCGTGCTTTTTCTCCAAAGATTGCTCTTAGTAGCCTTTCTTCCGCTGTTAGTTCTGTTTCGCCTTTTGGCGTTACCTTACCAACAAGGATATCATTTGGGCCTACCTCCGCACCTATACGGATTATGCCTTGTTCGTCTAGGTCACGCATTGCATCTTCGCCTACATTGGGGATATCGCGGGTTATTTCTTCTGGACCTAGCTTGGTATCGCGCGCTTCGGCTTCATGTTCTTCTATATGGATAGACGTGTAAACATCATCTCTTACTAGTGACTCACTTAGTAGTATTGCGTCCTCGTAGTTATAACCGTCCCAGGCCATAAAACCGATAAGAGGATTTTTGCCAAGAGCCAGTTCACCGCTATCAGTTGACGGGCCATCGGCAATTACATCGCCAATTTCTAAGACTTGGCCTTTTTTTACTATTGGGCGATGATTAATACACGTACCCTGATTGGAGCGCATAAATTTTGTTAGTTTGAAATGTCTCTTTGCGCCTGTGTCTTTACAACGTACGGCTACATTGCTTGCTGTAACCTCTTCAACTGTACCGTTTATGTCGGACAGCAGCATTACACCTGAGTCTATTGCTGTTTTGTGTTCCATACCGGTGCCTACTATTGGGGCATCTGTTGTTATAAGCGGGACAGCCTGACGTTGCATGTTACTACCCATTAGTGCTCTAGAAACGTCATCATTTTCCAAAAACGGGATCAAGGCTGTTGCAACAGAAACGATTTGTTTAGGGGAAACGTCCATCATGTCTATACGGCTGGGCGAGAACTCCTGTATATCTTCCCTATGTCGACCTTGCGGTCTGCGGCTTACAAAACGTCCGTCCTCTGTAAGAGGTTCGTTGGCCTGGGCAATAATATAGTCCTCTTCTTCGTCTGCCGTTACATACCTAAATTCGCTAGTAACAACAGGCTCAGGGCCAGTCTGGTCTACTATGCGGTATGGTGCCTCTATAAAGCCATACTCGTTGATACGTGCATATGTCGCAAGGGAGTTTATGAGACCGATATTTGGGCCTTCTGGCGTTTCTATAGGACACATACGACCATAGTGAGATGAGTGAACGTCCCGGACTTCATATCCTGCCCTATCCCGGCTAAGCCCGCCAGGGCCTAAGGCTGATAAGCGGCGTTTATGTGACAGCTCGTCCAAAGGATTGACCTGACCCATAAACTGAGACAGCTGGGAAGACCCAAAAAATTCCTTTATAGCGGCGGTTACAGGACGTATATTTATTAGTGCTTGAGGGGTTACTATATCCATGTCTTGTATGGTCATGCGCTCTTTAACAACACGTTCCATACGGGTAAGGCCTATCCGGAATTGATTTTGCAAAAGCTCACCAACGGCACGGATGCGACGATTGCCCAAGTGATCGATATCGTCTTTGACGCCAATACCTATATCAACAGACATACCATAGTTTATTGTTGCCATAATATCTTCAAATTGTATGGTCTTGGGGATAAGACGATGCATATTGAGACGAATCTGGCGCGTAAGTTCATCTTTGTCCTTAGCTTGCAAAAGAGATTCAAGAACCGGGTAATATACGCGCTCGTTTATATTAAAATCAGCAGCCTTAAGGCCATACGGCTCTAGATACTGATTTATATTTACAGCCATATTGCTCATGATGCGTACATTACGGTTTTCTTCATACAAAACATCGATATGAGGGCAACCTGCGTCTTGTATCATATCGGCAAGTTCTGCAGAGATTAGGGTGCCTGCTTCGGCAATAATTTCGCCTGTTGCTGGTGAGATTGCGTCTGCTGCTAGAGTTTGACCTGTTGCACGCGCTTTCATTGCTAATTTTTTGTTGAATTTATAACGTCCAACCTTGGCAAGGTCATATCTTTTTGGGTCAAAAAACATATTGCGCAGTAGCGTTTCGGCACCTTCTACTGTAGGCGGTTCGCCTGGGCGCAACTTCTTGTAGGCTTCTTGCAGACCCTCTTCGTAGGTATTGGCAGTATCTTTTTCTATTGTTGCGATGATTTTTGGATCTTCGCCAAATTTTGCAATAATTTCTTCGTCGGTGCCTACGCCAAGAGACCGGATTAACACGGTAACAGGGACTTTGCGCGTACGGTCTATACGCACATAAAGCACATCGTTGGAATCGGATTCGAACTCCAACCATGCGCCTCTATTTGGGATTATACTTGCAGAAACTAGCTCTTTACCTACTTTATCATAATCGATCCCATAATAAATGCCAGGGGATCGCATCAATTGGCTAACAATAACCCGTTCGGCACCATTTATAACGAAGGTGCCATTTTCTGTCATAAGAGGGAAATCCCCCATAAAAATGTCTTGTTCTTTTATTTCGTCAACTTCTCGATTATGGAGGCGGCACTTGACACGCAAACTTACTGCATATGTCGCGTCACGCTCTTTACATTCTTCTATAGTGTGCTTGGGCTTGTCGTCCATAGTAAGGTCTATAAGGTCAAGCACGAGGTTGTTGTTATAGTCTGTTATGGGTGATATGTCTTGAAAAACCTCTTTTATCCCCTCTCTAAGGAACCAGAAATAACTCTTTTTTTGAATTTCTATGAGATTTGGAATCTCAAGGACTTCGGCGATGCGTGAGTAGCTTGCCCGACTTGGCCCACGGCCCAGCGACGGGCGTACCCTGTTCTTTTCCATTGCAACAACCCCTTGACGTGTATTTTGGCTTTCAGAAAAATTATGATGACACATAGCAATCCCCCCTGTGAGGTGGATTGCTTTTAATCCAAAATTTATTTGTCTTGATAAGCTGATTTAAATATGATATTGTTGAAAAAAATTTGATGCCGTTTCTTCATAAATATGGAGAATCGGTTTTAGAGCGTATCAGGGCATAGTTCCTTTGTCAAGTAAAACTTTCTATTTATGTGCATTTTTGCCTCTTTGGCCTTGTGGTCTTGGAGGCATTTTTAATTATAATCCAAGTGATAATTTTTACAAAAAAGTGGTATGGTGTCATACCGGTTGCTTGGCTTAAATCCTACATTTTTCCTTAGGGGGTAACACATGAAACAACACAAAATTGATGCTGTATCCAAAGACAGTATTGCCCGGGAAATGGAAATCGAACCTGGGGACACCCTTTTATCCATAAACGGGCAAGAAATAAAAGATATTTTGGATTACCGCTGGCATACATCAGAAGAACATCTGCTAGTAGAACTCCAAAAACCAAATGGCGATATATGGGAATTGGAGATCGAAAAAGACAGCGACGAAGACCTAGGACTATCCTTTGCGCCAGGGACAATGAGCGAAGACAGGCACTGCACAAATGCCTGTATCTTTTGTTTTGTAGATCAGCAGCCCCCCGGTCTACGTGAGTCGCTATATAAAAAAGATGATGATCCATATCAGTCATTTGTTATGGGTAATTATATTACCCTTACAAATCTCGATTCTGACGATTTAAGCCAAATCATAAAGTACCGATTATCACCAATGAGGATCAGTGTACATGCAGCGGATACAGATATCAGGCAGACGATGATGGGTAATAAAAAAGCTGGCGATCTTTTCAATATTTTGCATCAGTTTTGCCAAGCAGGCATTAAGATGCATTTCCAAGTAGTTTTAGTAAAAGGTATTAACGATGGGCAACATTTAGACAACACTATCAAAAAATTACTTGACTTGGGCGATATGGCGCAAAGTTTGGCAATAGTGCCTGTTGGGTTAACAAAACACAGACAAAATCTATATCCAATAGAAAGATTTACACCGCAAGATGCCGCTAACGTTATTGCACAAATAAACAAATGGCAAAAAAATATCTACAACATGCGAAGGAGCAGGTTTGTCTTCTTGGCAGATGAATGGTATGTTTTAGCAAGCAAGGAAACGCCAACCCAAGACCAATATGAAGATTTTCCACAACTAGACAACGGCGTGGGGATGATGTGTTTATTTATGGACGAATTTATTTGTGAACTAAATAAGAAAAACATGTCAAACTATGCCAATACACAAAAAAAATACATCGGCATAATAACCGGCACAGCAGCTGGTACATTCATCAAGCGGCTCACAAAGCGGTTTACGGATTTATACACAGCAGTCATTATCGATGTCTATGAAATAAATAACGATTTTTACGGTCATAGCGTTACCGTTAGTGGGCTCTTGACTGGTGTAGATATAATAAATCAGCTCCAAGGAAAGTGTGCCGATCTCGACGTGCTGTTTATCCCGGGCAATGCATTCCGAGCAGGATCAAACGAAATGCTGTGCGGGACAACCCTAGAGGACGTGACTAATGCACTTGGTGTTAAAGTGATAAAATGCAATATAGATGGCAAAGAGTTTTGTCAGCAGTTATTAAATGCTTAATACCGATATAACGCCGACAAAGGAGGCATGGATTAAAACATGATGCAATTATGTGCTTCACAACAAATGAATGATATTCCGTTTATTTTTCAAAATACCAAGATACGAGTGTTTTCTATAGAAGAAGCACTATATCATGTCTATCACTACTGGCGAGAATCGGCAGAAGATTTTTGCTCTACAACAATATCTACATGGGTTACTGACATCGGGCACCCAGACCTTAGTAAAAAAATTGCAACTATCAAAGAGGAAGTGTCATTTAGCAAGCGACTACTGGCTTTTCTAAATATTATCGAATACTTTGATGAGTCAGACCTTGCAAATATAAAGCCAGACCTTCTAGCATGGGAAAATAGGGTCGAATGGGAACGACTCAAAGACCGAGCCGACGGGCTAGTATCAAGAGGTCAGCCCGCCAAGGCATTACCACTATATCAACAGGCATTAAGCTATAAAGAAAACGCCACTCTACTTAACAACATAGCAATTACGTATATACAAATAGGCAACCACACACAAGGGATTAAACTACTAGCTAGAGCGCATATCCTAGAACCAGATAATAAAAATGTGCGGATGCACTACGCCGAAGCATTGATACTAGCAAATGATTACAAATTGGCATCACAAATACTCCCTGTGTCTGACGAGCCAGATACACTGTTTTTATATGGGCTTATGGCATATCAGCAAGGGGATTACCCCACTGCATATGAGTGGCTAAAAAAAGCAAATGATGATCCTACCTTCCGCATTTCTCGCAAAATATCAGAAATATTTATGAAAATGAATCAGCCGGACAAGGCACTTACGAGTCTCAACACAAGCGACCCGACATATCACGAAAGAATGTCAGAAATATATGCCTCCTGCGGTCATGCAAAAATGCCAGAGGCAATAGACCATATAAAAAAGGCGATCATACAAGATCAAAACTCTGTTAGCCAAAAAGGCCAAGCACTGTGGACAAAACTAGCAAAATATTATCGCCTAGATTTTGACTGGACACGAGCCGCCGAAGCCATAGAAAATGCGCTCTCTGTAAGCTCTGCCCCATCTGCTTCCACAATATTGGAACATGCCCGCATAAAAAAAGGCCAAGGCCGCATGAGGGATTATAGAGCCAGCCTAGGGGATATGCTACGACATGTGAAGGATGCATACCGCCAGGGTGTACAATAAAACTCTTACAAATGAAAAAACCCCGCAAAGCCATCTGATTACGGCTTGCGGGGTTTTATTTTATATCGACTCTTGGGGGGGTTGCCCAGAATCGATAAGAGGAGGGGCTAAAGTTAATTATTGCTTGGATTATCGGTATTGTCTGAGTTTTCTACGAAATCAACCAGCCTGTTTTCTCTGTTAAATCTGGTCATGTCAGCTTGATATTGACCTTGAGTTTCTAGTTGTTTTTTAGCTAGCTTTGTTATTCCTATAGCAGCTGTTCCTGCAATTGCCATTACTCCAAATATTATAAAGCTGATACGCAGCGGGTTGGTTTGAGGATTGGGTCTATGACCTGATTGACCACTAGGTGCTGGTGTTGGTTGAGAGCTTGGCCTAGGGGACGAACTAGGACCTGGAGATGAACTAGGCCCAGGCGATGAACTTGGCCCTGGGGAGCTAGATGGGCCAGGATTCCAAATTGCAGTAAGAAGCATATCCCCTACAATGGTCATTTGACCAGACAGGGTATTCCCATTTGGGAGCCTCCAACCACCAAAGGTATAGCCACTACGAGTAGGATTGCTGGGCATATTTGTTATCAAATGACCAGCAGGACCTACACGCAAACCGGTTTCGTTAGAATCCGCAAATGCACCAGGTGCAGGATTAAAGCCTATTGCAAATTGTCCATAACCCTCTGGTTGTGCTGCCCATATAGCCCTAAGCGCAAGGTCTCTTGTGATTCTAAGGGGTGCTGCCACAAAAAGCCCATCTACCTGCCATCCAGAAAAATGATAGCCATCCCGGGTAGGCACAGGCAAAGGATTGATTATATGACCATATGCCAATGACTGCACTGCATTTACTCCTGAAGGCATACTTCCACCTTCAAGTTCAAACACAACAGCAAAGTATGTGTTTTCATAGCCATCGTCTGTAGCATTTGCAGTTTGTTCCATATCTTGGTTGTTTGGTGGTAGTGACAGCATCGTAAAGGCCAAGCGACCATCAGCCATTATTGTAGGCCCATGAGTGACTTCGATATCATCAGAGGTATTGAGTGATGTAGCTTGACTAAAATACCTTTCTGATGGCGGCGTTATTCTAAATTCTATTGTCACATCTGTTGAAAAGGACTCGAACTCAACCAAAGGGGTATGCCCTGGGATCCTTATGGAAACGCCACCAATAGAATCAGAAATGGCATTTATAGAAGCAATATGTGTATAGTCACTAGGAGGCGGCGTGTTTTCTGCTGCCCATGGATGATTGAAGACTGCCATTACATGAGTATCTTCATAAAATGTGAGTGTCATAGTTTGTGCAATAGGTCCGCGGTATGGTATGCCATTGATCCGCCAGCCTATAAATTCGAAGCCTTCTTGCCCAATACACTCAGCGGTAAAAGTTATTACTGTACCCGGATCCAATTGAGACCCACTCGGAAACTGACCGAAATCTGGATTTGAGGCATTTATATTGCCATATCCATAGACTTCTAATGTTAAAACTGGGTGGTCGGCACCTACAATTGTGACCCCATCACGTATGTAACCAACCTCTCCTACACGATCCATTAGCATTTCATCTTCAGAGCCGGAAGATACCGCAGCCCATATGGGCATCGCTACAACCAGCAATGCAATTGCAAGCATTACAGCTACGCGCTTGATTTTCATAATGTACATCCCTCTCTCTTTACGTTCTTCTTTTGATTTGATGCCTGTATTCTACAACGGTTATATGTATCGTGTACAGTTAAGTGTTAATTACACGGATATTGCGTAACGATTACAGATCACAGTATATCTTTGAGCTACAGTTACTGCTATGTAATATTATTGGCATCATTGACATTTTATTCAGTAGTTATTTTGGCAAAAACTAAAAAATTATGATCTCATGCTAGTTTTTTCTTTGATATAGAGTCATAACATTTGAGAAATCTTTAATTTTCACATTCTCATACTTTGATTTGCCTCGTTAGTATTGGTGATAAGGGCAAATCGATGAAAAAACCCAAAGCGATAACAGGAGATGATTGTATGCATGAAAGAAGACACGAAAAATATCAACGCCAACTAGCCAAGAAACGCCGCAGAGGTTGTGCACCAAGGCCTTGGACTTTTGTTGTACTGATACTAGCATTAGGTATTGGTATATATGCCGTTGTGTCTGGCAACACCAACCCTGAATTTATTACAGATTGGCAACCGCTATCCAGAATATATAGTTATAATGAAATTATACCAACCGCAACACCAAATCCAGCAACCGCTACAGTTGAAACACGACCTACATCTACATTAGCTCTACCAATGGTTCCTATATCAACCCAAGATATTGTCAATACCGGATATCTTTCACTGGTAAACCACCAACACAAAGCCCCAAGTGACCCAGCCCAGGAACTACTTGTATCCGCATGGCCAACCGTTGCGGTAAGCCGTATAGAGGGTATGTATCTTCACAATTCCGCTTTGCGGGCTGTTAGCGAAATGTTTGACTCAGCCAGGGATCAAAATGTTAGCGGCTTTTTTGTTTCTAGTGCCTTTAGGGATTTTGATCACCAAGCCAATCTATACGGCGACGGTTCCAACAGCGCATATGTTATGCCTCCAGGACATAGCGAACACCAAACTGGCCTTGCTGCTGATATTTTGGTCACAGGTATAGGTATGCACGAGATGGCTAATGTCCCTGAGGGGTTATGGCTCCAACATAACTCTTACCGATATGGCTTGATTTTACGATATCCACAAGGTGCTGAGGGTATTACCGGGATAAATTTCGAACCTTGGCATTTCAGATATGTAGGTCAAGTTCACGCATATTATATGACGAAGCGCGGCTTTGTACTAGAAGAATATATAGACTATATCAACAATCACGGTCAACTAAGTTTCGAAAAAAATGGAGAAACTCACCATATCTTTGTACAATCACCCGTTGATGGTATGATTTATGTGCCGTACGGGAGGCAGTTTACGGTTTCATGCAATAATAAAGGAGACTATATTATATGGACTACAGAATAACACTTTGCAATGATGTTCATGATACGGTTTCATGCAACAATAAAGGAGATTAGTCATATGGACTACAGAATAACACTTTGCATCGATGCTCATGATACGGCTTATAGCGACAACAAAGGAGGTTATGTCATATGGATCACCGCATAATGATCTGCGATGATGACCCTGATATTCTCAATGCACTAGAGATTTATCTCAAACAGGAAAAATATGTAGTAATAAAAGCAACAAGTGGCAAAGACGCAATCGACATTACAAGGTCAGAAGATATACACCTTATCTTGTTGGACATAATGATGCCAGGCATAGATGGACTTAATGCCGCTATAAAAATACGGGAGTTTAGCAATGTGCCAATCATTTTTTTGACTGCCAAATCCGAAGATACAGATCGTATACTCGGCTTAAATATGGGTGGAGACGACTATGTGACCAAGCCATTTAATCCAGTGGAGCTACTTGCCAGAGTACGCGCTGCACTTAGGCGATATGCTTCGCTTGGAGGGATTGGCGGGATCGCCACAACAGTTTCAGAAACAGGGGTATACACAACCGGGGGCTTACAACTGGATGATAACAAAAAACTTGTTTTGGCAGAAGGCGAAGCGGTAAACTTGACTCAATTGGAATACAATATCCTTCATCTACTGATGTCAAACATGGACAGGGTTTTTACATCCGACCAAATATACGAAAATGTATGGAAAGAACCCGCTTTTCACGTTTCCAAAACCATAAGCGTACACATCCGCCATATACGCGAAAAAATCGAGATAAATCCCAAGGATCCCCGTTATCTAAAAGTGATTTACGGCCTTGGATACAAAGTGGTGAACT
>Ga0123355_10000515_pt1 | contig 51546 bp, 49 predicted proteins | sample TergutEmb28metaG_3_FD_89872 | JGI IMG/M metagenome (GOLD analysis project Ga0123355, IMG submission 89872) | Embiratermes neotenicus P1 segment gut microbial communities from Petit-Saut dam, French Guiana - Emb289 P1 | ecosystem: Host-associated > Arthropoda: Insects > Digestive system > Gut ... | reverse complement strand
GCAAAATACTTGACCAACTCGCGAAATTTGGCTTCAGAAATTTTTGAACGTCTTGCGTACTTGTTTTTCATTGATTTCACCTAGTTTAGAGTGTACCATAGTTTTCTATTCTAGGGAAGTCCCTAAATTTTTAGTTCTCCATGTTATATCTATTGTTCATCGCATTTAAACTTATCATGCCTTTATCTCATATCCAATAATTTTATCTTGCCTTCAGCTAAAAACATTCCTAAAATTACTTTTAGGTCATCCAATTTCATTACAAGGACAGGTAAAATGCATGTCTAGCGACAGAGTTCGCCCCTACTTAAAATACTCAAATTCAAGCCCAGCAACGCTGACCGTGTCACCGTCCACCACGCCTTGACGCTCAAGCTCAGCAACGATCCCCTTATCTCGCAGAAATTTTTGGAAAAATGCCATACCATCCTCATTTTCCAAGTTTGTATAGCCGAGCATGCGGTTGATACCCGCACCTTCCACCACATAAAAACCTTCTTCCGGCATATGGATGGTGATTGTGTCTTGCTTCGCGCTGTCGGTTTCGTCGACGAAATCCGCCTCAAACACGATATCTTCCGGTGCTTCGGCTATAAGGTTTTCTATCGCCGCACAAAGATCTTGCAACCCATCACCGGTAGCCGCGGATACGGGCATTACTAAAAAACCTTGCTGTTCGTACTTCTCTTTCAAACGAGCAAACCCTTCTTCCGCTTCCGGTATATCCATTTTGTTCGCCGCAATTATCCTAGGTTTTTCTAATAAAACCGGGTTAAAAGCCGCCAGCTCCGCATTAATGATCTCAACGCTTTCGACAACATCATTTTCAAGGCCGGACGCGTCAACAATATGGCAAAGAACTTTCGTACGCTCTACATGCCCCAAGAAATCATGCCCTAGGCCGTGCCCTTCGCTCGCCCCTTCAATAAGGCCTGGTATGTCTGCCAGCACAAAATCCGCACCGTAGCGGCTGCGGACAACGCCGAGGTTTGGCGTGAGGGTGGTGAAATGGTAATTGGCGATTTTAGGGTTTGCATTAGTTACCATAGAAAGCATGGTTGACTTACCAACATTTGGTAGACCTATAAGCCCCGCGTCGGCGATCAGTTTTAGTTCTAGGATAACTTGGTATTCCTTAAATGGCTTGCCTTTTTCCGAAAACTTTGGGGCCTGACGAACGGGTGTGGCAAACTTTGCGTTGCCGCGTCCACCGCGCCCGCCTTTAATGAGGGTGATTTCTTCTTTATCAGTGGATAAATCCGCCATGACAGATCCACTCTCCCTCTCACGGATAACGGTGCCAACTGGTACTCGGATACGCAGATCCGCGCCTTTTTTGCCGTAGCAATCCCTTTTCTGCCCATTTGCGCCGTTTTCGGCGGCGTAGAGGCGTTTCAGCTTAAAATCCATCAATGTTGCGATGTTTTTATCCGCAACAAAAATAAGGCTGCCGCCGTCTCCACCGTCTCCGCCGTCTGGGCCGCCATTTGGCACATACTTTCCTCTATAAAAAGATACGGCGCCGTCACCGCCGGCGCCGCCTCTGATTGTAATCGAAGCTTTATCTACAAACACTTTTTCTATTTACTCCTTATAGACTAAGCGAACAAAGTTCGCCCCTACTATACTGCTGCATCAACTTTTGGAGCGACTGGGTATACCGACACTTGTTTCTTGTCTCTGCCTTTGCGTTCGTACCTCACGCGGCCTTCAACAAGCGCGAAGAGCGTATCGTTTCTGCCTCGGCCAACGCCGTTGCCCGGATGTATCTTTGTGCCGCGTTGCGTGTAAAGGATGTTGCCGGCCTTAACGACTTGACCGTCTTGGCGTTTCGGGCCGAGGCGTTTTGATTCGCTGTCCCTGCCGTTTTTGGTGCTACCCACGCCTTTTTTTGATGCAAAGAATTGAAGATTTAATTTAATCATTTATGTCACCTCTTGAAATTTTTCCGTTAATTTGATTCCATACCTGTTTCTCAAATCCCTAAGACCTAAGGCAAGTGAGGCCAAGAGTACGGATGCCTTTCCATCTGGGTTTTTAACGGTACATTTGATGTAGCCGCCATCCGGGTTATAATCGCAAATAATTTCGCAATCTGTTAAAGTTTCCAAACTATTTACCGTGTTGATAACAAGCATAGACGTTGCCGCGCATACGATGCTATCACCGTGCGAGGAAACCTGAAATCCGCAGATATCATTGCTTCCATTTATATACAGAACCGCTTTGATATTACTTTGCAACGTTTTGTATCTTTAATGTCGTAAATGGTTGCCTGTGGCCTTTTTTCTTATGGAAACCTTTTTTGGATTTAAACTTATAAACAACCACTTTTTTGTGCTTGCCTTGGTTTACAACCTCCGCCGTAACCTTTGCGCCGGCGATATAAGGCTTGCCGATGACTGTGTTTGCACCGTCCACAATGGCTATAACGCTGTCAAATGCGAGTACAGCACCGTCTTCCTCGTGCAGTTTCTCAACCTTGATAACGTCACCCGCTCTAACCTTATACTGCTTCATTCCGATTTCAAAAATTGCTGTCATCTTTACCTATTCCTCCAAATGTTGGGCTCGTGGGCTTTTGGTATTGGCTTTTGAAAAGCCAAGTTTACAGACCTATCCCGACGGCACTTGAGATTATAACATTAAATATCATGTCTTGTCAACACTAAATTTTTAATGAGGTAAGCATCGAAAATAAGGTTATAAATTCTCCACGCTAAACACGGCCTCAACCCCGTTTATATCCCATGTCTTAACCAAACGCCCTTCGCCGCACGTCCCAACGATTAACTTATCGGCCAACACCTCAGCGCGGATAAAGTCAACATTCTTTTGTATTATCGCTTCAAGCTCATGCGTAGTTTCATAACCCACGTTGATCTTATCCGTCACGTTAAAGTCGGCCTCTTTACGCATATTTTGGATCTTTGAGATAATCTCGCGCACGTAACCTTCCTCAATAAGCTCCGGCGCAAGGCGTACATCCAGCGCGACGGTTACGTTCCTGCCCGTGTCCGTCACAAAATCCGTCCCGGCGGATTCGGCTACGAGTACGTCCTCCTCCGTCAACTGCACCTCAGTGCCGTCCACCGTCAGCGTTATGCCGCCAGCTTTGAGCTTTGCAAGAAACTCTCCGCCGTTTTCCTTCGCAAGCTCCTCACCGATCCGCGGCACGAGCTTGCCATATTTGCGGCCCAACGTCCTAAGTTGTGGTTTGAACGTGTACGTCGCAAAGGCCGCCATATCGTCCGCAAAAATGACTTCCTTGATATTCAGTTCATCACGGATAATCTCCATATATTCCGACGACAGCGTTTTTGGAGCCTTTACGTACATCCGCGCAAGCGGCTGGCGTATCTTTTGGTTTGCAGTATTGCGGGCAGATCGGCCGCGTTCAACGATTGTAAGCACCGAATCCATATCTTTCTCTAGTAATTCATCGACGTAGGACGCGTCAAGAACGGGGAAGTTCGTAAGGTGCACCGATTCCGGCGCGTTTTTATCAATCTCTACCACCAAATTTTGGTATAAACTTTCAGCGATATAAGGCGTAAATGGTGCGACAAGTGACGCCATCGTACGGAGCACCGTATACAGTGTCATGTACGCGTTGATTTTGTCCCTTTCCATGCCGCTTGCCCAAAAACGCTCGCGGCAACGGCGGATATACCAGTTTGACAGTTCATCTACAAATGCTGTAATTGCGCGGGCGGCTTCCGTGATATGGTAATCCCCAAGGTTTTCGTCCACAAACTTAACTAGGGTGTTGAAGCGGGAGAGAACCCACCTATCCATCGGCGCAAGGTCGGCGGCGGCCGGCAAAGCGTGTTCGGCCGGGTTAAACCCGTCGATATTAGCATAAAGCACGAAGAATGCGTAGGCGTTCCAAAGCGTACCCATCATTTTACGCTGACCTTCGTTAAGCATGTCCTCGTTAAACTTATTTGAAAGCCACGGCGAACCGAAGGTATAGAAATACCAACGCAGCGCATCCGCACCCTGTTTGTTAAGCACGTCCCAGGTTTCCGTCATATTGCCTTTAGATTTGGACATTTTCTGTCCGTTCTTATCCTGTATATGGCCGAGGACTACGCATCGCTTATACGAGGATTTACCGAACAGAAGCGTGGAAATCGCAAGCATCGTATAGAACCATCCGCGGCTTTGATCCTGCGCTTCGGAGATAAAGTCCGCCGGGAAATTTTCCTCAAAAAGCTCCTTGTTTTCAAATGGGTAATGCAGCTGAGCAAACGGCATCGAGCCGCTGTCAAACCAGCAATCCAACACTTCGGGCGTGCGCGTCATCTTATCCCCGCATTTTTGGCATTTCAAGGAAACATCATCTACATACGGTTTATGCAGCTCAAGCCCTTCAACTTTGATGGGATCAACTGCCTGTTCCCTAAGTTCCTCAACGCTTCCAATTGCCGTCTGATACCCACACCCGCAAACCCATATCGGCAGTGGTGTGCCCCAATAACGCTCTCGGCTAAAACCCCAATCCACAACATTCTTGAGCCAATCACCCATGCGCCCCGTGCGGAAGGAATCCGGCCGCCAATCTATATTGTTATTATTCGCGACAAGTTCGTCACGCACGGCGGTCATCTTGATAAACCAAGATTCACGCGGGTAGTAGAGGAGCGGCCTATCGCAACGCCAACAATGTGGGTAACTATGCTCATATGCCTGTTTTTTAAATAGAAGCCCAGCCTGCTTAAGATGCTTGATAATCTCGATATCCGCATCCTTTACAAACATACCTGCCCAATTTATTACCGCAGGCAGAAAACAACCCTCGTCATTAACAAGGTTCACAAATGGCAGATTATATTTTACACCACTCCTATAATCGTCCTCACCAAATGCCGGGGCCGTGTGAACGATACCTGTACCGTCTGTCAGAGTAACATAATCCGCGCACACAACGTAAAAAGCGTCAATGTCACCGGCAAAGTCAAAAAGCGGTTCATACTTTACGCGTTCCAGCGTCTCGCCTTTAAACTTTTCCAAAATCTCAACCTCATCACCCAACAACTTTTTTGCCAAAGCTTCAGCTAAGATCAAAACCCGCCCTTGTTCGTCCTTTACTTTTACATAAATTTCTTTGGGATTAACAGCCAAGGCGACGTTAGACGGTAATGTCCAAGGCGTAGTCGTCCACGCGACGAAATATTCGTTATCTTTACCATCATCCTTGCCAGCAACTTTAAAAAGCACGTACGCCGAATCTTCCTTCACATCCTTATATCCCTGCGACACTTCATGGCTGGACAGAGCCGTACCGCACCGCGCGCAGTATGGCACGATTTTATGGCCTTTGTAGATAAACCCTTTATCCCAGATCTGTTTAATTGCCCACCACACAGACTCGATATAGTCATTGGTGTAGGTAATATACGCGTTTTCCCAGTCAAGCCAATAACCGACACGGCGGCTCATGGTTTCCCACTCGTTTTTATACGTCCAAACTGATTCCTTGCATTTTTTTATAAACGGCTCCACGCCATATTTTTCGATATCCGCTTTACCGGTGAACCCAAGGGTCTTTTCAACTTCAAGCTCAACAGGCAAACCATGCGTATCCCAGCCTCCTTTGCGAAGCACTCTTTTACCCTTCATCGTTTGGTAGCGCGGCACGGCGTCTTTGTAGGCTCGGGTAATAACATGCCCAATGTGCGGCTTACCATTGGCCGTAGGCGGCCCTTCATAGAACGTAAAATTCTCTTTTCCTTCACGCTGTTCAATACTTTTTTCAAAAATCTTGTTTTCTTCCCAAAACTTTATGATTTCAAGCTCGCGCGCGGCGAAGTTCATATTGTTGTCGATAGGTTTGAACATTTCTATATCCCCTTATATTATTTCAATGATTTTAATGTTGTAAGCAAAGTTATTACATAAATCAGATACGGGTCGGATTAAAACCGCCCTTTATCTCTAGTCAGAAGTTATCGCCATTAAAAAATAGTTTAGCATAATTGTGATAAAATCGCAAGTTTAGCGATACACAAAATTAATTTCCCCAAATATCGCCGCCGCCGCAGTCATATCCGTAATCTTCGTGCGGAAGCCGTCCGCATCATCGTTCTTGATGATCACCGTAAATGCAACGTTTTCGGCATAGTCCGCAGCTTCGATTATGTGGCCTGCGCCGAGTATTTCGTACTGCACTTTACCGGAAAGGTGATACGGCACGGTTATTTGAAATTGTTGGTGTAAAAGCATTTCGGCGATGCCGGCAGCGACCACGGCCTCCCGCGCGGCACGCCCGTATGCGCGCGTAAGTCCGCCGCCGCCAAGCATTATGCCCCCATAATAACGCGTTACTACAACAATGACGTTTACGAGACTTTCTTTCCGCAAACACTCTAAAATTGGCATACCAGCCGTGCCGCTCGGTTCCCCGTCATCATTCGCCTTCGCATACTTTATTACAGGATCAATGATATAAGCGAAAGCGTTATGCGTGGCTTTGGCATGATTTATACGAACCGCTTCGAGGATTGCCAAAGCCTCCGCTTCACTTTGCGCCGGGTAGGCGTGGCCGATGAACTCAGACTTTTTTTCTATAAAATCGGCTGTTGCGTTTATTTTTATTGTTTTGAATTTATCCATATTTTTTACCAAAAGGGACACCCTTGCGGATGCCCCACTGTAGCACTATTGGTTGTTGATGCTATCTTTCAAGCAAGACAGTAAGCGTGTACCTAAAGTCCCCATTGCCAGCTATCGCCGGGTGGACGCTTGTTATCCGCCATCCTTCATCAAAGTAATGGCGCAGCCCGTAATCATCCAGATCAAACTTCCCTTGGTTTCTGCTGTTTGTAACCAATAAGAAAACCTTCTGCTCCGATACAACGTTAAACTGATTATCGCCCGCATGGCCCGAAACTTGTGAAGCATTTCCTAATTGAGCCAAAAGAAGCCGTGTCGTTTCATAGTTGTTGGTGCGTACGGATTCTTTTAAAAGGTCTTTTAGGTAATCGGGCGCAGAGGCTACTGTTCCGGTTTGCGGTTTCATGTCCTCATACACCATTTTAAGAAAATCGAGGGATTTTTGCTTCGTGGCTTCACGTTCCTTAACGGCATCTCTAATAGCGTTTGCTTTTGTGCCGGCGTTGTCTGAGCCGTATGCAACATCTTTAGCGTCGATAAAGTTAAGTGCTGACATTGCTTCGTTTATTGCGGCATCTTCACCTGCAATTAAGTCAATACGCTTAAGTATGTCGGCTAAGGTGATGGTTTCGCCTAACCCGGACACGCCGGGAGCGTCATATCCTACGGTTGATGCCGAGCCGGTAGTGTATTTAAAACCGGCGGTCACGGCGGTAGCTTCTGTTTCGATGATATTCCCGTCGTTATCTTTCCAAATTTCCTTATTATTGTTTATATCCATATTATCCTCCATTGTATATAATGGCGGACGCGCAAGCAAACAAATTGTATCTTCGTCAACATAACGCGCCCTGCCTCGCTTAACTAAGCCTGATGCTCGTTTACGATAGGTTACGCCTATGTTATTGCCCTCGCGATCGATAATGGATACGCTCGCTTTTCCGTTTTTTTCTATGGGTGGTCTCCCCCTCTATTAAATTATACGCGAACGCATTGTCTGTTTTTTACCATGGGTGCCTAGCCAAAATGGTTTTCCCCTTCCTTTATCGTCCACATATTTATTATATCATGGTTGGTATAATTGTCAATATAATTTTTTGCTATTTCAAAGTAATTCCTCTATACTTAATATTTACCGATATCCGTTCTCTTGTGCATATTGGTGAATGAAATATGCACCGCCGCCTCGTAAGCCTTGGTAACGGCGGCATCTAAAGTAGCCGCAGTAGCGACAACACCCAAAACCCTGCCACCGTTCGTAATCACTTCGCCGTCCGCCTTTGTTGTGCCAGCATGAAATATAAGAGCATCCTTGCACAAAACGCATGCTTCTTCCAAGCCTTTAATAGGATACCCCTTCGTAAATTTATCTGGGTAGCCGCCGCTAGCCAGCACAACGCAGGCACCGGAAACATCTGGATACCACGATACCAAATCCTTATCAAGCGTTTGGTTTATGCAGCTAAAAAATATTTTTGATAAGTCCGTTGCGAGAAGAGGAAGGATTGCCTGCGTCTCCGGGTCTCCGAAGCGGGCATTGTATTCTATAACGTACGGCCCATTTTTCGTAAGTATAAGGCCGATGTATATTATGCCGCGGAAATCTATGTTTTCGGCTTGCAAGCCGTGCAAAGTAGGCCAAACGATCTTTTCCTCAACCGCTTTCTGCACGTCTGTGGTATAGTGCGGGCTTGGTGCCAGTACACCCATGCCACCCGTATTCGGGCCTTCGTTGTTGTCGTTTACCTTTTGGTAATCCATGGAGGATAACATCGGCACTATCGTTTTGCCGTCGCAGAAACAAAGGAGCGTCGTTTCCGGCCCTTCAAGGTATTCTTCTATTACGACTGTATCGCCGGCACCGCCGAACCTTTTTTCCACCATAATTTCATCAAGTGTCGCAAGGGCGGCGGCTTTGTCATGGCAGTAGTACGCGCCCTTTCCAACGGCCAGCCCATCTGCCTTTATGTAGCATGGGAACTTTGCGGTTACATTTATAAAACCCTTAGCTTGAACAAAATCGGAAAAACCTTGATATGCCGCCGTTGGGATGCCGAATTTACGCATGAACTCCTTACCGAACGATTTGCTTGATTCCAATCGCGCCGCCGCCTTCGTCGGGCCGAAGGCGGGTAACCCTACCTCGGCAAACGCGTCAACGATGCCGGCCGCCAGAGCATCCTCCGGGCCAACTACAGTTAAGTCGATTTTTTTTACCAACGCAAAGTCACGTAAAGCGTATATATCCATTGCGGAAATATCGACGTTTGTCGCAATCTCCGCAGTGCCGGCATTGCCAGGCGCACAGAAAATTTCGTGCCTAACATTGCCTGGATTATTTGCCAAACGCCAGATTATGGCGTGCTCGCGGCCGCCGCCGCCAATTACCAATATTTTCATATTAAGTTTCCTTTCGATTCAAGAATGCACTTACCAAGCGAAGCAATATCCCAATTTATCGGCTGTTAATTTATATTCATTCAACAAGACACCTATTAACATTCCAAACTTTACATCCAAATCATTGCATACCGCCTCATCAGCAGTTTCTAAGTTAACTTCTTGCTGTATAAACTTTATTTTATGAATAAATTCCCAAGCATTTTTTTGCGTATTTAACGGCGCAAGATAAATCCGTTCTTTTAACAAGAGAATAATTTGGTTTACAGCCGCTGTGTCACGTGTCGAAGGCATTGAAATACCTTCCTTTACATCTTTCCCCAACGAAATTAACATAATAAATATCGGATGATAAAGATTATCAAACTTCTCACGCTCCAGTGCCCTTTCCATTGCCAGGTTGTGTGCTCGTTTATGCGCAATTGCAGACAAAAAATAACCCATTGCAAATGTTAGCACCGGAATAAATAATTGTATAATTTGTATCACATCTATTGGGTCGTTTGAAAATCTCACAAGAAGCATCCTCTCAATTTTCTAGGCTCGCTTGATTTAGATTATATCTGTTCATTGAACTAACTGGCCAAGCTAAATACTTATGCCCCTCCGGCAATTAGGTTGACGGCAGCCACCAAAAGCGGCCGCTCCGCCTCCTCCATCACACGGAGCTGTAATGTTTCGGGCGTGTCACCTTCTTGTATGTCGACAAATTTTTGAAGTATTATTGGTCCTTCATCTACACCTTCCGTAACGTAATGCACTGTCGCGCCGGTTTGCGCAACTTTTGCCGCAAGTACGGCTTCGTGGACGTGTAGCCCGAAAAAGCCCGCACCGCCAAAATCAGGCAAAATGGCTGGGTGGATATTTATGGACTTACCCATGTATATATCAAAAAAGCTAGGAGACAAAATAACCAACCAACCGGCAAAAACGGTAAGCTGTACATTGTGGTCGTTTAAAGCCGTTGCGACAAGCCTGGTGTATTTATCACGATTCTTAATATCTTTTCTGGACAGGATGAGGACGGGGATGTTGTTTTGCCTCGCTCTTTCCGCGGCGTATGCATCTGGCTTGGATACGATAACAAGCGCTATCTCCACACGTAAGTTTCCGGCGTTCCGCGCGTCAATAAGCGCTTGCAGGTTCGTGCCGCCGCCTGATGCCAAGACGGCTATTTTATACATATTTCACCAAGATCATTTTCGCGCTTTATTATGTCTCCGATAACATGAGCCTTTTCGCCGTTTTGTTCAAGTAATTTTAATATGTTGTCCACCGAGCATTCCGGTACGCAAAGCACCATGCCAATACCCATATTAAAAGTGCCGAACATGTCCATGCGGTCAATGCCGCCTTTTTTTGCGATAATATCAAAAATTGGAGGTGTCTGTAGTTTTGATGAGTCCACCCTTGCCGTCAATTTTGCGTTTTTAGGGAAAAATCGCGGCAGGTTTTCGATAATACCGCCGCCTGTCATGTGTGAAATGCCCAACACTTTGTCCGGGTACGTTTCCAGCAACGCTAAGACAGATTTTACATAAATTTTTGTGGGGGTAAGCAAAATCTCACCGAAAGTAGCTGACAATTCGTCAACATAAATATTGAGAACGGCGGCGTTTACGCCCAAAACCTTTCTGATGAGAGAAAAACCGTTGGAGTGCGTACCGCTGGACGAAAGGCCAATTAAAACATCACCTGCTTTTATCCTCGTTCCGTCAATCATTTTCGGTTTATCCACAACGCCCATGGCAAAGCCGCCGAGGTCGTACTCGTCGTCGTCCATAAGGCCGGGGTGTTCCGCCGTTTCGCCGCCAACAAGGGCTGCGCCTGCTTGGCGGCAACCTTCAGACATACCAGCCACGATTTGCTCCACCCGTTCCGGCACGTTTTTACCGCAAGCGATGTAATCAAGGAAGACAAGCGGTTTCGCGCCGCAACATAAAATATCATTTACGCACATGGCGACGAGGTCGATACCGACAGTGTCGTGCTTATCCATAATCCGCGCAAGCTCAATCTTCGTGCCCACTCCGTCCGCTCCGAAGACCATGATTGGGTCTTCCATAATCTTAAATTCGGCCATGGAGAACATACCGCCGAAACCGCCAAGGCCACCAAAAACGCCTGATGTAAATGTACTCTCAATATGCTTCCTTATCAGCTCCACAGAGCGGTATCCGGCGTGTACGTCCACACCGGCCTTTGCGTATGCGTTACTCATTACCAAACCTCCAATTTACAACTACTTATCGGCGACTAAACCAAACCATTGCGGTAAAGCCGCCCAGGGGTTCAATTTCCAATCGTATTTACGGTGGCTATCAGCCTCCGCTTCCTTTATGTTATCATAAAACCCGGGATCCCAACATTCCGTGCCGGGGGTAAATTCCTCCATACGAGTAATGCGGAAACCCGCACCGGAAATATTGTTTATAAAATCCTGTAAACGCCAGGCATAGGTGTACACACCTTCATTTGGGTGCGGCCCCGTTTCGGAATACGGCCTTTTTATAACTAAATTATCATTACCCATATCAAACGGACGCAGAAAAGGGTGTATTTCCTCCATTATATAACATCCGCCAGGCTTCAGCACCCGATGGAAGTTTGTGTACATACCCGACAAATCATGTATCCACACGTGAACGCCGTTTGACGTATACAGCAAATCGTACGTTCCGTCCGGTATTCTGTCCAGCAGCATACTATCCTGCCTAATAAACTCGATATCCCAACCGTATCTTTCCGCTATTTTCCTGCCATTGTTTAATTGGCCGTCGGACAGGTCGCACGACGTTACCTTCGCTCCCATCAGATGAAATGCAAACATCATAATACTGTCGCCGCTGGACGGAACTATAACGCGCTTGCCGCGCAGATCAGGGAACCTTTGGCGCACCATATCCCATACGGCTAACGGAAATGCATTTTCCGGGTTTTTCTCAATTATATCAAGCCCCGTTTGAATATCTTTGAAGTATATGTCCGAACGGTCATCAAAGCGTTCCTTAATTGTATTATGCACTTAAGTTTCTCCTGAAGTATTTACTTAAAATAATCCACAGCCGCCTTAAACAGCGAATTATCGTAATTACCCGGTACGTTTCTGTACAAGCCAGCGGCGTTCCTATCCGCATTAGCCATCTTGCCTAAGACGCGGCCGTCCGCGCTTGCCAGCGCCTCTATCGCCCAATATGAGCCGCTTGGGTTAAAGCGCGCGTCCATCGTCGCGTCACCGTCTTGGTTTACGTAAACCGCAGCGATTTGGCCGTTAGCGGCGAGTTTTTGCAAGGTTGCTTCATCCGCAACTAGTCTGCCAGCCGCGCAGGACACAGGCATACTTATAATATCGCCTGTCGCGTGTGGGGCAAGCCATGGAGAATGGTTTGCGACAACTTTGGTTCGCACAATGCGTGATACAAACGTATTGCAGGCATTATCCAGTAAGCTCACACCTTCGGCATCCAGAAGCCCAAGCTTTATCAAAACATGGAAACCTGCGCCGATACCTAAAATAAGGCCATTCCGTTTATCATGTAACCCCTTGATTGCCGCCGCAACCAGCGGACGGGAAAGCACCGCCGCCGCGTAGCCGCTTGCCCCCTCATCTCCAGCGGGTAAGGCTAGTATATCGGCGGTTTTTATCTTCTCCGCCAATTCGGTTACAACTTCGTTAATATTGCCTGCGGAATAATTATTAACCACAAAAAGCTCTGCATTTGCGCCCGCACTTTGGAACTGGGAAAGCATGTCCTCCTCACCCGTTGAGCCTGGGAAGGTTGGGATAATAACTTTAGGTGCACGCTGATCCGGCTTCTCAAACGCCTTTACGGCAGATGCCGCCGGTATGACGACCTTATCTTCCGAATGGCACGGGCATTTTGTGACACATGTATAGCACGAAGGATGTATGCCATCCAGCGGGGTAAACCACGCTTCCAACGCGGCACAGATATGCGTCTTGTCGCCATTGAGATCGATTTCTTTATCCTTCGTCGTTTCACCTATGATCTCAAAGCCAGACACGTCTTCGCTAAGCTCTATAATAAAACCGCCGTAGCCAACAGCATATAGGTCTTTGTCCGTCTTTATGGAAACGCCCACAGAGTTGCCAATAGCCATAAGCGCAAGCGAAACCGCCGCACCGCCAGCAGAAATAGCGTGTACGGACAGAGCTTTGCCGCTCTCAACCAATTCTCGTATTTTCTTCACATTTGATATAAATTTATTTATGTCCGGTAAGCCGTTTACGTCTTTTTTGCATTCAAGTATAGCAACCTTATTGCCAGCGGCCTTAAATTCCGGGGATACAACATACTTGAGCTTGTCCGTACAGACGGCGAAGGACACCAAAGTCGGCGGCACGTCGATAAGCTCGCCGTCTGTACCTTTGTACGTACCGCTCATACTGTCTTTTCCTCCGACGGCGGCCAGTCCAAGATGGCTCATCGCACGGAATGCACCGAGCATCGCTGCAAAAACTGTGCCCCAACGTTTTGGATCACGCATTGGGCTACCAAAAAACTCCTGAAAGCTTAGCTTCATGTTCCCAAGCGAACCGCCGGTTGCAACAATCCTCGCGACAGACTCAACAACTGCTGTAAACGCGCCGTGAAATGGGCTTTGCTCCGCTATGTACGGGTCATACCCCATAGCCATCATCGTACAGGTATCAATACCTTCCGCCGGAAGTTTAGCAACCATCGCTTGTGCGGGCGTAAGTTGGTTCTTGCCGCCGTACGGCATTACAACCGTACCCGTACCAACGGTGGAATCAAACTTATCATGCAAACCTTTTTGTGAGGCGTTGTTAAGGTCGAACATAGCTTCCTTAAGGTTTAACGGTTTTTTATCCGTGTTTTTATCCGTGTAATCTGTGGCTAAACAAACCTCCGTATAACGTCGCACACCCGACGAGTCCAGTAGTTCTCGCGGCAAATCGCAAATCTTATTGCCCTTCCACATCATCGTCATGCGGTTATGATCCGTAACTTCAGCTACGACAACGCATTCAAGGTTTTCCGCCGTAGCCATGTCAATAAACTTATCCCTATCAGCACTGGAAATAACAACAGCCATTCGCTCCTGCGATTCGGAAATCGCAAGCTCCGTTCCGTTCATACCCGCGTACTTCGGCGGCACTTTGTCAAGGTTGATCAAAAGACCGTCCGCCAGCTCACCGATACAGACACTTACGCCTCCTGCACCAAAATCGTTGGATTTCTTTATCATAACCGTAGCCTGCGGGTTTTTGAATAAACGGATCAAGCCACGTTCTAAGTGCGGGTCACCGCGTTGCACTTCCGCGCTGTTTAGCACACTCGACTTGTCCGTATGCTCTACAGACGAGCCAACCGCGCCGCCGATACCGTCGCGCCCTGTGCGCCCGCCGATGAGCAGGATTAAATCGCCGGGTACGGGCTTATCACGCCGCACATACTCCCTTCGGGTTGCAGAAACAACCGCACCACCCTCCATGCGCTTTGCGGCGTAACCTGGGTGATAAAACTCATTTATTATACCCGTAGCAGCACCTACTTGGTTGCCGTAGGATGAGAACCCGTCCGCTGCAAGAAGCGTAAGTTTACGCTGGGGCAGCTTACCAGGGATGGTATCCTCAAAAGCCGCACGCGGATCAGCCGCGCCCGTAAAACGCATGCCCTGCATAATCGCAGATCGCCCCGAAAGCGGGTCGCGAATACCACCGCCAAGGCAGGTTGCCGCACCGCCGAAAGGCTCAATCTCCGTTGGGTGGTTATGCGTTTCGTTCTTAAAGCTGACGATCCATTCCCGTTCCACGCCGTTTTCGATTGCCGTAACAAAGAATGACGCCGCATTCTGTTCATCGGACACTTCCAAGTCCGGCAATTCTCCACGCTTTACCATCGCCTTTGCGGATATCGTTGCCAAATCCATCAACGTAACGGGGCGTTCCGTACTTTCGCCGTAATGCGATTTACGCAGAGCGATGTATTCAGCGTATGTTTCTTCCAACATATTTTTGAACGGCCCGTCCGGCACGGTAAGTTCCGTAATCTCGGTTAGAAATGTTGAGTGGCGGCAATGATCCGACCAATATGTATCAAGGATGCGAAGTTCCGTATGCGTCGCGTCACGCCCGTCATGTTTCATGAGGAAATCTCGGATGAAATCTTTATCATCCTCGCTCATCCCTAAGCCGTCATAGTTCGTTGCGGCTGTGGACATTGGCACCTTCATATCGGAAACCTTACTTTCCGCAAAGTCTTCCGGCGCAAACGCGTCAACAACGCGCTCATCTACTTGGTTTATATGGTATCTAAAAATCTTAGCCTTATCTTCATCCGACAAATTGCCGGAAATAATATACACCCGCGCAGTTTTGACTGTTATATCGTCAGCGACGCCATTTTCGGTAAACAAAGCGCATGAAAAAGCGGCGAGATTAGCCGCCTGGTCATAAACACCTGGCAAAAACTGCGTTGCAAATACATATTCATCCTTAACGGAAATCGCATCAAGATGCACAATATCAATACCTGGAGCCGCAAATACATACGGTAACGCCGCCGCAAACTCTTCTTCGCTAAGGCCGGCCACGTCGTACCTATAAAGGATGCGTAGACCGGCTATAGCCGTTATACCCAAATAATCACGAAACTCTCCCACTGCGCGCGCTACGGCCGCGTCGCATGTCTTTTCCACGTAAATTCTTTTGTTCATATTTACACTCCGCTTTCATGAAGGATTTTTATTGATTTGGTAGTAAAACATTTACTATTGCCCTGGTGGAGGCTGCACGTGTACGGGTTGCGTATGCTGTGATTGAGGCGTGCATACGGTACAGTGGTATATCGGTATCTCGTACCGTGCGTCGCGTACGTTGGCATTGCCCGTAAATGGTATCGGCCGCACAATGCCTATAAAATTGCGGATCACCGTATGATCCGTGCAAAATGAGCCTGGAATAAACCACTCGCTTCCGGTTCCGGTACATACATCAACTACCACGCAGACATTGCAAAACTCGTCTCGCCCAGGTTCCGTACCTATTTCAAACCATTCGTTCCTCACGGTGAAGAACGACGCGCCGTGACCACACACACCCTCTATCGGGCGTAATCCGCTTGCGGTGCATATACGATGTTCCTCCACGCCTACCGGTATGGCAAATGAGCGTGGCGCAAAACCCATGTGTATCTCATCCATAATATTACGCCATAAACCAAGGTGTATGGCTTCATCCCTAGTTGCGCGGCTGAATGGACGCGGCGTATCATAACCAACCCATACTGTGGCGGTAAAATACGCCGTATATCCCGCAAACCAAATATCCTGGCCGCGCTGCGTGGTACCCGTTTTGCCAGCGGCGGGCATACCGTTTGCTAAACGCGCACGCTGAGCCGTACCCACACGGATAACGTCAACCATAATATCCGTTAGAATAAACGCGGATGCGGAGCTGATAACGCGATGGGACGCGGGGTTTTCATTATTCAATAAAATATTGCCGTGATGGTCTAAAACCATGGTATAGAAAATAGGTTCGATAAACACGCCAGCATTGGCTATAGCGGCGTATGCAGCCGTCATCTCCAGTACGGACACGCCGTGGGTAAGCCCGCCAAGCGCAATCGGTGCTGGGTCGCGGTCTCTCTCAACGAGTGTAGAAAATCCAAAATTGAGCAGGTAATCAAACGTTTCGTCCACGCCTACTATATCCAAAGTCTTAACGGTAAGAACGTTCATACTATCCGCCTGGCCGCGGCGTATGGTGTTCAGTCCGCGGAAGGGGCCGCTCCACCAGTTCTGCGGCCACCTAACTTCCCGTGTTTCCCACTCACCCGTCTGCGGATTGCGGAAGTTTTCTATTCTATAGTTTGGAACGTCGTCAACAATCGTGGCGGCCGTAAGTATATTTAAGTCAAGCCCGGCTGCGAATACAAAGGTTTTGAAAACAGAGCCCGGCTGGCGTACCGTGCCTACGGAGCGGTTAAGCCCCATGTTTACGAGCTTCGGCCCACGCCCACCTGCAATGGCAACGACATGGCCCGTATTATGATCCATAACGACAAAGGCGGACTGGGGCTGAGTAACGGGGATGATGCGCTCCGTACCAGGTACGATCTCGTCCCCGTCGCGCAGGTGGCGTGCGCGTACCTGCTCTACAAAAGCGTCCACTTGATCTATATTTGCAAGCTGGCCGCGGTTGCCGTCGTTATTGACGTTGCGCGTCATGCCCGTATTGATATTCCGTATAGTCGCCGCCCACTGCACCTCAATATGAAACTCGCGGCTGGGGAAGAGGGCATCGTTAAGGTACGCCCTGTTTACAATATCTTGAATGCGCTGATCCACGGTGGAAACAATCGTAAGCCCGCCACTGAAGATCAAGTTATTCGCTTCCTGCGCTGTCATGTTAAACATATTCATCAAATCCTGGCGCACTTGGCGGATAACCTCATCTTCATGCCATCCGCGTGTTGACGGAGCATTCGCGCGCTCAAACTGTACCATGGCGACGCGTTCATACGGGTTATCGGCAATGGCCTCATCAAACTCATCCTGTGTTATAAACCCAAGGCGCAGCATATTCAAAAGTACGCGTGTGCGCCGCCATTGGTTGGGGCTGCGACAGTCGCGGCATGTGTTTGTATGAACGCAGAATGAAGACATGTCCAGGTGCTCGCAATATTCTGGGTTTACCTCCGGCTGCCGCGTAGGGCGGTAGCGAGATGGGTTTGACGTCATCGCCGCCAATGTCGCCGCCTCGGACAGCGTTAACTCCCACACATCCTTGTTAAACCAGCGTTGCGACGCCGCCTGTACGCCGTAACCCGCGCCTAGGTGTATGCTGTTGAGATAAATCTCCAAAATATAATCCTTCGCCGCCGAGCGCGAGCCAAGCTGCTCCAAAAGTGTGCGCTCCAAATCCAATGCAAGCACTTGCTCTTGTAATTTGCTTTCAAACGTATTGTTCCCAAGCTCAAGCTTCATTTTTATGACTTGCTGTGTGATTGTAGACGCTCCCTCAGTATGGTTGGCTGTAATAGATATCCAAAGCGCACGGCCCATAGCACGCAGGTCTATGCCGTTGTGTTCGAAAAAGCGTTCGTCCTCAATCGCGATAAAGGCCAGCTTAACGTGGTCGGGTATCAGCTCACTCGGCACGAAATCGCGGTTCTCCGCACCCGTAAGCACGGATATAACGTTGCCATGCAGATCAACGATAACGCTGTTGTAGTTCACTTGCGCGTCGATAAGCTCAAATATGTGGCTGATGCGCGGCGCGCGTTCAATTATGCTCAAATACGCCCCGGCAGCCATCATTACCCCGCCGGAAATGCTTACCATAATGCAAATCAATAATATCCGCGTAAATACTACTTTGATTTTATTTTTTGCTTTTTTATGGCCGGATTTATACATTTTCTTGATTTTACGTTCATTAGCGTGTTTTAGGGAATAATCCATACGTTTCTTCCTTTCTTGATGCTGACTAATAAATATCGCCGTCAAAATAAGTATTGTCTTTACATAAATTTATGCGCTTGTTTCATAATAAGAGCTTTATAGTTAATAGATGTATAGTTCAAATTCGCAAAACGATTTCTTAAACGATTTACATTCGTTACCGTAAATTTCTTTCAGTGCCTTTAAATTTACCTCCATATTAAACCAATATTTTAGCATTTACCAATTTAAATCCACGTAAACATTATAACATAGATAATTTGGGTATTGCAAGAGGTTTTATGCCAAAACGCCGTTACAAACCACGAAAAAAGCAAAAAATACAAAAATCAAGAAAGCGGGCGGTTCTTTTTATCTCTCTCGCCGTTTTTACACTGCTTTTGATTATGTTTGTGAACCTTGTGGACAGCCGTTTGCTGCCGGCGGTTATTAGCATAGAGGAATACCGCATAAACGCGCGCATAAATGAAGCGATAAATACATCATTGGCGGAGCTTATCGAGGGTGATTTCAACCGCCTCGTGTCCGAGGATTTCTATACCATCGTCGTCGGCAGCGATGGGCGCGTTACGTCGCTGCACGCCAACACAATACTCATAAACGAGATAGGTATGCAGCTTTCGCAAAGCCTCCTGGAAAAACTATCCACACCGATGTCGGAGCGCATCACCGTACCTATCGGCACCCTACTCGGCGTAAACTGGCTTGCCAATATCGGCCCGTCGCACGTAGTGCGCGTAATGCCCATCGGTCTTGCTAATGTGGAACACCACACATCGTTTTCGTCGGCTGGGATAAACCAGGTCAACTTCCAGGTATGGCTGACCGTGTACGCCACCATGCAAATAGTAAACCCCATGCAAACGCGCACCATCTATGTGCAGCGAAGCGTTCCTCTTGTCAACACCGTCTTCGCGGGCGAAGTGCCGGACGCGATGATGTGGCCGCTTAGGCATTAAAACAAAAACCGTTATGCCGATAACATGCACAACGGTTTTGTATCTTATATATTTCTCCTCGCCTGTTATTCCAACATCCCCGCCAGCACAGCCGCCGCACAGCCAATGTAATCCATAAGATCTTCTCCGGAAGGCGGCAGTTTCTGCATGTCAAGTTCTGATACTACGCCTATATCGGCAAACCATTGCTGAGTGATGGCGTATTTGAATATGGCGTTGTACGCCTGCACAAGCGGTGCCGCACCGTTCTGAAACGTACCAGTCAAAGAGGAATCATGCGCCGTATTCGTGATGTTCTTCAGTATTCTTCTTGCTTGTTCAATAGTCATGTTTTTTAAGCTCCTTTTTTAATAGTTGGCGGCCGGTATGCAGCCGCCATTTAACCGCCGAAGCGGATATGCCAAGCAACGATGCTATTTCCGATATGGACAGATCGTTAAAGTAATACAGGTAAATCGGAAGGGAATACAGCTCCTTCAGGCCGTCGATTCTGCCGCGGATAAACTCGGCGGTTTCTTTTCGGATTGTCAGGGCTTCCGGATCCAGATAGTCCGCAGCCGCACCATGCACCATATCTATGTATTGAGATGTGCTTTCGTCGTCTGCATACATCAGCTGCATACGGCTTTTTTGACGCGTTTGCTTTCGTCCGGCATCATAACAATGGTGGCGCACGACCGTAAACAGCCAATATTCGGGGTTTTCTTTATTTGCAAGAACGTGGGCACGCCGCCACAACTTCATCCAAATCTCTTGCAAAATATCATCCGCATCTTGAGATTGTCCGGCGTAATAACTTACAACCTTCTTAAGTTTCGGGGTCATTAACCGCACAATTTGCTCAAACGCGCCAACATCACCCGCTGCCGCCAACCACATCAATGATCTCAGGTTTTCAATATTATTCACCTCGTCCGTTCGTTTTATAGGCCTATATAAGTAAAGACGCTTATTCCCGCCGTAAAGTTAGGAAAAATTGTGTTTTTTTTACACTTGACTAAAATACGCAGGCATCTTATAATTACTTTGATATAGCTGTTTAATTCGAAGCATCTTATAAGACCATTTTATGGTTTAACGAATATAAATGTAAAGAAGGGATGTATAGAAATGCAATATCTCCAGTGCGCAAACCACGCACAAATGCAAGCCGCAGGGATGTGTACATATTGCGGAAAGCCGTTTTGCAAGGATTGCCTGGTTGAGCTTAGAGGCAGGATGGTTTGCAGGGATGACCTTGACAACGTTTTTGAAGAGGCGACAAAAGCTGCCGTGCATACCGTATCAGCCACACCTGTAATCAACATAACAAATACAAATAATAACACCGGTTCGTACGCTTTGGGTGTTTCACCCAAAAGCAGGGTAACCGCCATTCTGCTGTGCTTTTTCGTCGGTTACATTGGCGTACACAGGTTTTATCTCGGCAAAGTCGGAACGGGAGTGCTTTGGTTTTTTACGGGAGGGCTATTCGGCATCGGCGTTATCGTTGATTTCCTTACCCTTTTGTTTGGCGGCGGCAGTGATTCTCTGGGGCGGCCGTTGTCATAAAATATACCCACCGTTACATCATCCCCATGCGCCTTGCGCCCGCCTTTGCGTCGGCCTTCATTTTTTCGATTTGAGCGAACCGCGAAATGAAATCGTTAAGGACAGATTCCGAAAAACACAGTTCCCCGCCGGAATATTCACCGGCAACCAACCCGCTCCTGTGGTAATCGCGAAGGTCTTTGCGCGAACAATTCACCTTTTTTGCGGCTTCTTTTAAGTTATAGAGTTTATCCATTATGTAATTTACCTCCTATATGGTTTCTATTTTATCCATGATATAGCTGAATGAAGATTGAACTGCTACTAAGCTCGCGTACAAAGTACTCTACCGCTCAAGTTCGTTTGCCAATTGCGCAGCAACGCGGAGTGCCACCCGGCCGTTAGCGAAGCAAACAAGAGGATCCGTCCGTTCACTAAGTAGCAGTTTTAACTTCATTATATTATACAATGTTATTAACCTTTTTACCATGACAGAAAGCGCACAAAAAAAAGCGTGTAGCCACGCCAATTTTGTCAGATATCATTATGAGCTAAGCAATGTCAAAACAGTTGCTTTGCAAATAACTGGTCGAGTGATTTTTTTATTTCGGTTAGGTTCACTCCCTGTTTCCTCCATAATCCAAGCCCTTTGCTTGAAAAGGTTACTTTGACAAATCTTTGTACAGACAGTTAAAAATAAACGGCAAGTTCTGTTCCGCTTTATATGTTCCCAATATTATTGCGTCAATGTTTTCCTTCATCTTTGCTTCATCAGTTGAATCTATTTCTACTGTGAACTGTTTTTCATTTTTTTGATTATCGTCGTAGTCAATAACAAGCTCAATTAAATAACTACCAACTTCCCAGAAAAAATATTTTTCATATTCACTCGCAAATTTAGCGTAATCGTCCATTTCTCGGAACGATTCAACAACAACTTCTGGCACCCTAAAATTGAACCAGTTGTTTTCTTCAGATGCTTCCTTTGTTTTCGCATCATGAAATGAATTTAAGGCTCCCTTGCGTTTTTCTCTTAATGCAGACAAGTCATTTGCTGCTTCTTGGTTGTTATTTGCAAACTCAACAATAAACGGTTCAACAGAATTTTTTGCTATCTTAACTGGTCTGGCTAAAGCAGATGAGTTTATGCTATTAGCCATGCTATATCCAACCCAAGTGAACGCAACAGGTTCAAAATTCTCCCAGTCAAGATAAAGAGTTTCTGTTTTGCCTGTTTTTCGATTAGTTGTTATCTTTACTTTTATGTTGTTTACAACAATATCTTGATTGCGACAATCAAGGGAAAATTTCATCTTGATGTACGAACCAGAAGTGTTGTAAAGAAAGGTAGTTTTTCCAAACGGAATAACCGTTACTTTTGCTTTTCTAAAATATTTTTCGATGATATACCTCACGAGTGGAATTATTATCCCTGTAACAATCGAAATAATAATCGCCATCAACGCCAAATACGCTCTTACGTCCCATTCCATGCTATATCCTCCCCAACAAATCCATCTTCTCAACCCCTCCACCGTCCTTCGGCACTTCCACGCCTTGGAACTTGGCGTAGTTGACCTTTACACCACCATCGAGGTCGAGGTCTATTTGTTGAACCCAAAACTACAGATCAATGCCGCACCTGGATTGCTTCGCGTTCGCTCGTAATAACGTTTGTATTTACTTCTTTTTTCCAAATCGTTTTTTTTCTGCAGGCGTTGGCTCGTCGTTAAATTCGCGCAACAGTTCCTCCTGTTTTACCGTAAGTTTAATAGGAATGACGACTTTAATGTTGGCCTCCAAATCGCCGACACGGTTTGGATTGTGCACGTTTGGCATACCCTTGTTTTTGAGGGTTACGACCGTGCCTGGTTGGGTGCCTGGTTTGATGTCATAATCCGTCTCGCCATATGGCGTTGGTATTTTTATCGTGCCGCCAAGGGTTGCACGTATCATGTCAACCGAAATTTCCGTAAACAAGGTTACTCCGTCGCGCCTAAACCTAGTGTCAGCCTTTACGTAGACCAGAACGCGCAGATCACCAGGAGGGCCGCCACGCTCACCCGCCTCGCCCTTTTCCGGGATGCGGATAGATTGCCCGTTGTCTATACCTTTTGGAATGGACACGATGATCTTTTTGTTTGCCTTAACCTTGCCTTGTCCGCTACAGGTTTGGCAGGGTGTCTTTATTATCCTGCCCTCGCCGCGGCATACGGCGCAAGGCCGCACGGACTGCATACGGCCGAACATGGTTTGCTGGGTAACCACTTCTTCCCCCCTGCCTCCGCAGTGTTTGCAAGATTCCGGGTATGTGCCGGGTTTTGCGCCGCTACCGTTGCAAGTTGTGCATTTATCGTGCAGATTTAAAGACAGCTCCCGCTCCGTACCGACAACAGCCTCTTGAAACGTGACTTGTATCTGCACCTGCACGTCCGGCCCACGGGATGGGCCGCGATCGCCGCCTCGCCTGCCTCCGCCGCCGCCAAAAAAATCCCCGAACACACTTGAGAAGATGTCGTGCATATTGAAATCCATATTGCCGGAATAACCCGCGCCACCCATGCTGCCGTCAAACGCCTGATGGCCGAACCTGTCATAGGATGCGCGTTTCTCGCTGTCGCTAAGCACGGAATATGCTTTGGAAATTTCCTTAAACTTCTCCTCGGCCTCTTTTTCCTTGCCGAGATTCGCATCTGGGTGGTGTTGCTTTGCAAGGCCGCGGTAGGCCTTTCTTATATCATCGTCCGACGCACCCTTGTTGATGCCAAGAACTTCGTAATAATCACGTTCTGCCATAAAATATCCTTTTTTCTATATTGTTGGTAATTGTTTTTCGTTGTACTTCCATAGAACAGATAAAACGCCGGCGGCAAGTTCTTTGTTTACCGTAAAAAGCAATCGCCCGACTACGCATTTACGATATAACGTGTTACCTATTGTATAGCTAAGCCTAGTCACCGTACATACAGGCTCGCAAGAGTCTATGCAATTCCTATATTTTGCAAATTCATCTATAACACTTAGCGGTAAATTCTCTAAATAGCCGTTATGCTCATGTAAAAATATATTATATAAGTACATGTATAGCGTATTGTCGCGGATTATAAGCTGCAACGCAAGCCCCTTTGTAGCAGGTGACTTATATAGCGCGGACAGACCGTGTCTTTTAAGCTCAAATTTTGGTTTATAGCCATTTTCAACTAAAAGCTCGTGCGCTTGCGTCACAAAACCGATGTATGCCGAAGGTACTTCTATGTTAAAATTTGAAACTGATAATTGCTTTAGCCGGCTCATAATTTTAAGAAGTATCCTTTCAATTGGTCTGCGTACATCGCCCGTTCATCCGCTGTTGTTGCCGTCCGTTTCATCGCATATAGATTGTCGTTATGGTATCTTGGGAAAACATGCAGATGGTAATGCCATACATCCTGGCATCCCGCCGGTTCGTTATGCTGCCGCGACGACACGCCGTCGCATCCGTATACTTCTTTAAACGCGATAGCCACACTTTTTTCAAATTCATGTATTTTAACCGAATAATCCAACGGCAAGTCATATAAATTTTCAAAATGAGGGTTTGGGATGATTATGGCATTGCCCTTATTCACTCCCCAAGTTGTCGCGTTTATAAAAGCCGTAATAAATTCGTCGCGGTAAAATATGTCGGACTGTTTCGTCCATACATGCTCGTTTTCTACACCGTCAACTATTAAGCAAAATGGACATATGTAGCCTTCCGGGGCATGGTTATACATCGTTTATCATCTCACACTCCTACCGAACCCGCTTGTAAACGCCGACTTCCCTCCAGGATATGCCATCCCATACCCCTTCCGTAACAAAACGCAGCTCGTTGCGGCTTATCTCGATTGTTTCCAACCATTCCCCGCCGATACCGAATATAATGCGTAGGTTATCCCCGTTTAATTCCCAATTAAAATCAGCCGTAAACCCGCCGTAATCACTTAGATAACCTGTTCCTCCTCGGCCGAATGTAAGTTTGTGTGCATATTTATCCGCAGGATATGCAAAATCAAGCATCCACCTGCCATCAACAAAAATGTACTCCCGTTCCTCTACAAACTCCCATGTACCAACAATATTATTTGCGCAGCCTGCCAATGCGATTAGAATGATTACGGCAGCAGCTACAAAAATGGTTTTAATTTTCGCCATTCCATTCTCCGTTATATTTATAGATTTTGGTTTATTTTAATCTGCTCAAAGATATGCCCGATATTACCCTCACCCGCAAAGCGAGTGTAGTCGAAAAAATTTTCATTGGAAGTATCTAGCCAAACAAGTTCCTTTTCGTCGCCGCAAACTTCCTGGTCGCGCTTTAATGTGCCAAAGTAAACTTCGAGGCCGATACCATCCCTCGGGCGGATGGCGGATTTATGATAGGTAAAATCCATCAAATGATGTAATTCGATATCGACGATGCCCGTTTCCTCAGCAAGCTCGCGGTATGCGGCAGCAAGCCCGCCCTCGCCGGCTTCAACTTTACCGCCGACGAGGTTATATAAGCCTTTATATGGTTCTTTATGTCGCTTACACATTAGGACGTGCGTACCGCTGGGGTTTGATACCCAGATTACGTTTAGGTTTAGCATTACTTCTCCTTACGTGAGATTGCGGGTCAAGTGAGAGTATGACCGCAAAAAGCACACGGTCTAACTCTCACTAGCCCGCAATGACGTTCAAGCCGTGCGCTTTACTATTCGTTATTCTTCCCTATATTCTCCCGCAATGTCGTCGCCGCCGTGTCCGCCATGGCCGTCGTCACCGTAGCCTGCGTAGTCCGGCTCCTGCTGCCCGCCAGCCTGCTCGTACATTTTGCTGGACACTTCATGGACGATTGCCATCAATGCATCCATCGCAGACTTAAGGTTTTCCGCATCGCCTTCGGTTATGCTGTCAAGCGTGATGGGTTCATTCGTCTCACGAAGCCTTCCAAGCGCTTCCTCGATGCGCGCCTTATCCTCTTCGCTGATCTTCTCTTCGATATCCTTAACCATCTTCTCGGTTTGGAAGATTGTCGAGTCTGCATCGTTCTTAACGTCGATAAGCTCTTTACGCTTCTTATCCGCTTCTGCGTACTCCTCCGCTTCCCTCACGGCACGGTCAATCTCATCATCGCTAAGTTTGGTTTTTGATGTTATCGTAATCTTCTGCTCTTTACCAGTGCCCAAGTCTTTTGCCGATACATTTACTATGCCGTTCCTGTCGATGTCAAAAGTAACCTCAATTTTAGGCACACCGCGCGGTGCCGGCGCGATACCATCCAGGCGGAAGTTGCCAAGGGTTTTGTTATCCTTCGCAAATTCGCGCTCACCTTGCACGACGTGGATGTCTACGGCTGTTTGGCTGTCTGCAGCGGTGGAGAAGGTTTGCTTTTCGCTGGCTGGAATGGTAGTATTGCGCGGGATCAACTTAGTCGCAACACCGCCGAGGGTTTCGATACCCAAAGAGAGCGGCGTAACGTCCAGGAGCATAATATCGCTTGCACCCGCATCGCCGGAGAGAACGCCACCCTGGATAGCCGCGCCCAGAGCCACACATTCGTCCGGGTTGATGCCCTTAAACGGCTCTTTACCCGTAAGTTTAAACACAGCCGCCTGAACGCTTGGAACGCGGGTAGAACCGCCAACAAGAAGGACTTTGTCCAACTGCTCCGGCTTAAGCTTCGCATCGTCTAGTACGCGGCGTACCGGTGCCATCGTGCGTTCCACAAGGTCGGCTATAAGTTCGTCGAACTTAGCGCGAGTGAGCGTAACGTCCATATGCTTCGGGCCGTCTTGGTTTACCGTTACGAAGGGTATGTTGATATTGGTTGTAAGAGTAGAGGAAAGTTCTTTTTTCGCCTTCTCCGCCGCTTCTTTAAGGCGTTGCATAGCCATCTTGTCTTGACGCAGGTCGATGTTTTCCTGCTTCTTAAACTCGCTTACGAGATACTCGATAACGCGGTCGTCAAAATCATCTCCGCCTAATTTATTGTTGCCAGCCGTAGCCATAACCTCAATTATACCGTCGCCGATGTCGATGATTGATACATCGAACGTGCCTCCGCCAAGGTCGTATACAAGCACTTTCTGTTCTTTTTCGTTCTCAAGGCCGTACGCAAGCGCGGCGGCCGTCGGTTCATTGATGATGCGCTCAACCGTGAAACCGGCAATCTTGCCTGCGTCCACCGTGGCTTGGCGCTGCTCGTCGCTAAAGTACGCGGGTACGGTGATTACGGCCTCGGCAACGGTTTCACCTAAATACGCTTCCGCGTCGGCTTTTAATTTTTGCAAGATCATCGCAGAAATTTCCTGCGGGCTATAGTCCTTGCCTTCAATGTTCGTTTTAGAGTTGCTGCCCATCTTGCGCTTAATGGACATAATCGTGTTTACTGGGTTAGTGATTGCCTGACGTTTTGCCACATCACCTACGAGACGTTCACCGTTCTTGGCAAACGCGAGTACGGACGGCGTAGTGCGCGCCCCTTCCGTGTTTGGTATGACGACGGGTTTGCCACCCTCCATTACAGCTACGCAAGAGTTTGTCGTTCCTAAGTCAATTCCTATAATTTTTCCCATTTTTAATCTCCTTTTCTATTTTTAATTACTAACCTTGACCATGCTATGTCTCAATGGCCTGTCTTTATAGATATAGCCTTTCATTAACTCTTCAATTACAATTCCCGCTTCGTGTTCTTGGCTTTCCTCCATCATAACCGCAGCATGGATGTTTGGATCAAAAGCCTCACCGGCCGCGGGTATTTCTGTTACGCCCATACCCTGTAAAATCTCGCGCATTTGGCGGAGTATCATATCAAAGCCTTTGGCGGCAACATCGTCCTCACCCAACGATACGGACATAGCTGCCATTGCCCGCTCAAAATTATCAATTACCGGAAGGAATTTTATTACGGCGGAGGCAATACCATCGTCATACCTACGCAACTTCTCCGCGTCGGAGCGCTTACGGAAATTGTCAAACTCCGCCATAACGCGCAGATATCTTTCCTCAGCATCATTCAAAAGCTCTTCAACCGAAGGTTCGGGTATAACATCTTCAACAGCCTGCTCGCTTTGCTCCTGATCGGTTTGCAATTCTTCAATCGGCTGATTTTCAAGTGTTTCTATTTTATCCTTTTTCTTCATTTCGTGACTCCTTAAATTAAGTGCTGTCGTTGATATTTTTTAACGCGTTGTTTATCTTATCTGCGATGCCCTGCAAGATGTTTACAGCCTGCGAATAGTCCATCCTCGTCGGACCGATGATGGCGATATCGCCGGTTGCGCGGCCGCCGCCGGTGTGGTACGTAGTTTTTACGATACTGCAATTTTTAAGCTCTACAAGCTGGTTTTCCGCCCCGATAACGACGTTTATACCCGGCACTTTGCCGCTGTCAGCTTCGTTAAGCAAATCCATCAGATAATCCTGCTCCTCAATCGCCTCGAAGAGGGCAAGGGCTTTGCCCTTATCGTCAAACTCAGGCAGGGTAAGGATGTTTTTTATACCTCCAGTATAGATTCGCGGCTTCCCCCCCTCCGCAACAACACCTTCCAATACCGTTACAATCATTTGCAACAGGTGCGGATACGCGGCAAACGCGGTTATCAACCGTTTTTTTGCCGCCGGGGTGATAGCACCCAGCTCTTTCCCCGCAAACTCGATGTTCATCACGCGCGAAAGCGTGAGGCAAGCATCAACATCCGGTGCGGCGGCAAGGCGAAGGCTGTGGTTCTTTATGTTTTTTGCCGACGTAACCGTAGTTAGGAGAACCGTATTTTCATCCACAGGGATAAGTACAAGGCTTTTGATCCTCTCGCCTTTAATCGGGGTAACAGCCTCGCTGACTACGGCGATATAGTTCGTCAGGAAAGATATAGCCTTGGCCGTTTCCTTCAAAAGGTAATCTATTTGGTTTATGTTGTTGAATACCGCCGCCTCAAGGAATGCCAATGCCTCCGGCGAGAGAGCAGGCGCGGACTTGTCACTTTTAGTACTTCCGCCGATGCGTTGATGCAATAAGCGATCCACGAAAAACCTGTACCCCGCATCCGAAGGGACGCGCCCGGCCGACGCATGCGGCGCAACGATATAGCCCATCTCTTCCAGATCACTCATTTCATTGCGGATCGTGGCAGAGCTAAGCCCAAGGTCGCACTTTTTGGCAATAGTACGTGAACCGACGGGTTCCGCCGTGGCGATATAGTCGTTTATTATACATTCCAAAATCCTTACTTTACGGACATCCAAGGCAATCCCCCCAACATGTTTTACTTTTTTGTTAGCACTCACACACAGAGAGTGCTAACACTCTACATAAAATACCACGTTTACGCTTTTTTGTCAAGCAAAAATTTCATAAAAACTTGGTTGGATAAATCAATCCCCCTGGGCGTAAGTATATAGCGGCCGCCAGAGGTTCTAAGCAGCCCGCCTTCAATCAGTTCATTCAGCTGCAAACCAAATATGCTATATATATTTTTATCAAATCTACGAAAAAAATGTGCGGCATCCACGCCTTTTTCTAGTAACCGTAAGGAGAGAAACATAAATTCCGACATTTCATCGCTTTCACTAAGGTTATATACCTCTTTTCTTTCGTATTTTCTCAAAAAGTATTCGTCCAAATTATCCGTATTTGAAAACCTTACATTATCAACATACGACGACGCACCCAGTCCGAAGCCGCGGTAGTCCGTACCATTCCAATAGGCAGTGTTGTGCCTGCTTTCAAAGCCCGGCAAGGTAAAGTTTGATATTTCGTAGTGAATATAACCGGCATCCTTTAGCTTTTCGCATGTTAGGTAGAACATTTCACGGTCAAGCTCTTCGTCTGTAGTATAACCAGCGTCGCGCAGGGGTGTGCCGTCTTCAATCGTAAGCCCGTAGCAACTTATATGTTCGGGTTTCAACGCGATGGCACTATCTAGTGTTTCGCCATAATTGCCAAGGGATTGATGTGGCAAGGAAAACATAAGGTCTATACTGACGTTGCCAAACCCGGCATTTCTGGCGATATAAAACGCGTCCGCCGCCTGCTGCGCGCTGTGCAGACGCGAAATGGCCGTTAAGCATTTGTCATCAAAAGACTGCACGCCAAAAGAGATACGGTTAATTCCAGCAGTGCGTAAAATGCTCAGTTTCTCCAGCGTCGACGACTCAGGGTTACCCTCAATTGTAATTTCGGCGTCATCGCTAATACAATAATGTCCCCGTACTTCGTTTAAGATACTTTCAATCCCGTATGCAGACAAACATGTAGGTGTGCCTCCGCCAAAATATATCGTGGATACCTTATGTTCCGTAAACTCAGCCGCAAAAGACTTTATCTCTTCACGCAGGCAATCAACATATTTTTCCATAACCGCTTCGTCCGCGGGAAAAGATAAGAAATCACAATAAGAGCATTTAGCCGCACAAAATGGTATGTGGATATATAAAGATAAATTTTTCATAAAGGGTATTCCTTTTTTATTTTTTGTGATATAATTATAATGAATAATTGTGAAGGGGTCAATAAAAATGTCTGTTGAATGCATAGCCCTAGGTTGTGACCATGCCGCGACGGATATGCTTGCCGCGATTAGTAACCATTTAGAATGGCGTGGGTATAATATTTTGGTTTTTACTCCGCCGGAAGGCAAGTCCGTTGATTACCCGGAATACGCGGAGATGGTTGCTTTAGCCGTACAAGGCAAACGCGCCGACCTTGGCATACTAGTATGCGGCACTGGCGCGGGTATGTGCATTGCCGCCAACAAGGTTCGCGGTATACGAGCCGTGGTATGCTCTGAGGCTTTTACGGCAAAATTATCTAAGGAACATAACGACAGCAACATATTGTGCATAGGCGCACGGGTTGTAAATAATGAAACGGCGGCCGAAATAATAGATTCATGGCTCAACGCCGAATTTGAGGCAGGCGGCCGGCACGAGCGAAGGGTAGGTTTAATAAAAGGGATTGAAGAAAAACAAGGCAAATGACGAGATATCCACAATTGGGTTGCATCCTATTTCTGATGTAGATATAAAACGGCTTTCCGATTTAAAGCGTATCGGTATTTTCGGCGGCACGTTTAACCCAATACACAACGCGCATATGCTTGCGGCGGAATGTGCGAGGGCGGCCTTAAGGCTTTCCTGCGTTGTTTTTATGCCTGTCGGCGTCCCCCCCGTAAAAAAGATGGTGGAGACAGCTGCGCACCGCTTGGCAATGACAAAAGCGGCTTGCGCGTCTAACGCAGATTTCCACGTTTCAGACTACGAAACGTCAAACGACCAGATTTCATATAGCTATAATACGTGCCTTGCGTTTACGCACCAATTCCCAGACGCGGATATCACGTTCATTTGCGGCGCGGACGCCTTTATGAAGATTGCGAAGTGGCGGAATTATGAAGAGCTTCTTTCTCTCGTAAATTTTTGCATTGTTACACGCCCCGGCATTATGGAGGGTGCGTTGGATGATTTTACCACCCGAATTGAAAAAAAATACGGCAAAAAAATTTCAAAGGTACGCATACCCGCTCTTGAGATATCGTCGGCCGACATCCGCTCGCGCATTGCCGTTGGCGAGAAGGTAAGATACCTTATGCCGGACGAGGCGGTGCTTTACGCCATAAATAACGGTCTATACATGCGGAAACTACAGGAGCCAAGGGCAAAGGCAAGGTTGAAGAAGGATCTGTCCCAAAACCGTTACGAGCATTCCCTTGCCGTTGCGGAAGAGGCCGTACGCCTCGCGCGTATCTACGGGGTGGATGAGGACTTGGCATATGAAGCCGGCCTTCTGCACGACTGCGCTAAGGGCATGAGCCCTGACGGCTTGCCGCCGGATGAGGCCGGATATAATATAGAATTTACGGAATACGAAAAGAGCAAACCAGCCACCATACACGCCCCCCTCGGCGCAGTACGCGCTCGAACGGTGTACGGCGTACGGGACGCACAAGTGCTAAACGCCATAAGATACCATACAATTGGCCGGGAAAATATGTCAATGCTGGAAAAGATCGTATTTGTAGCGGATTATATAGAACCTGGGCGTTATGAAGACGAAAGCATACGTTCAGCCCGCCTAGCCGCAGATACGGACATAGACGCAGCAGCCGAACTAAAGAAAAGGAGAAACCGCTTTGAACACAGTTAACATAAACCTTACGGACGAACAGATATACGGCGCCGTCATGGCGGCCGCAAAAGCGATGGACGAAAAGTTCGCTTCGGACATTTTGATACTTGATATACGCGAGGTATCGCTTCTCAGCGATTACTTCATAATAGCCACCGCCAACAACGACAATATAGCCCGCGCAGTGGTGCGTGAGGTGGATGAGGCGTTGACGAAACAAGGCATCACCCTCCGCCATACCGAAGGTACAGCGGGCGGCGGCTGGATGCTTATGGATTTTGGCGTTATCGTGATACACCTATTCGGCATAGACGAACGCGAGTTCTTCGCGATTGAGCGCATTTGGAGCGATGCAACAAGGATAGAGTGGAGCCCGGCTTAATTTCCTCTTATGAAGTGCTCAATTGCTGCCCAGCAGTAAGCAGAGCGAACGTAATAGCGGCGGCGGCAGAGTGCCTTTCCCCGCAGACGTAGTGGCAGCACTTATTAAACCAACGCAAGTAAGCCGTACAGAATAAGCGCGGACCCTGAAATAACCTGCCCAATAACAAGTGGCATTTTTTTAATATACTTCGTTCTTACCAAGAAAAATGATATAGACGAATAAATAAAGTGCGCCGCCGCGATAGTCAAAGGCGCAAGGATTCGCTCAGCAACCGGTATATCATGGAAAACGAGTGTTACGCCAACGGTTATTAGCATCGCCTCAACACTCATGATAAACCCAATCAACACCAAGGTTTTCTTTGAATATCCACCTACATCACCTTCGCGTCGATTTTTTCGGTTGATAATAAAATTGTGGAAGATTATCCACAATCCAAGCGTAATAAACGCGGTACCGACAAGTACATCGGGATCAAACGGTATCATGTCATATATCTGCGCGGCGATAAAAAATCCAAAAAAGCAAAACAAGGCCAGTGCAGCATTCATCAAAATAATATAAGTATACCTAACCTTCTCTTGCAAGCCAACGGACAAACCAATAAAAAACGCGTCCACGGATACGATAAACCCAGATAAAACAAGTGCAAACATAATAACCACCAAATATGTTTTGTCGTATAATATGGCTGATGGCATTGTTGTGTGTAAAAAACAGGGTAGATTTAACCACCCTGTTTCTTAAATTTAATATTATATTCCTTCTCGGCGCTTCATTTCCTCTTCCCAAAGGGTTTTCATTTTATTTTGGGATTGTATCCTTGCGTCCTCGCATTGGCGGATAGGGATATGGATTTCACTCTGCTTTTTACAGTCGAAATACCACCCGTGGCATTTATTGTCATGAAACTCAAAATCCCTGCGCGTTTCATCGTATTCAAACTCAGAATTTGGAAGCCACTCTGCAAAAATATATTGCCACGTATCCCGTATGGTTTTAGCTGACTGCTCCCTTTGCTCGAAAGGCGAGAGAGGTGTCGTAAATATCGCGTACAGGCCACTGACCTCAAAGCTCTCCATATCCGGCAAGATATTCTCCAAATCATCCGCGTGGAAGATGCCGCGGCCGGCGAAATAGGTAAACTCGCCGGAGTCCTCATCGACATCGTAACACATTTCAATTTCGCAATGTTTGATCGCGTCGGATTTGCTGAACAACTTGGACGTGCCATCAAGTAGATCGTGGACACCTGACCTTACTTCGTCAAAATCAAATGCAGGGATATCGGCGGTGGTTCTTACGTTCGGCATCTTGTGGCGGTTCGTTCTTCCAGCTACAATAAACGGCGTCGCAACTGTAATGTAAGGGGTCATAATAAATCCTCCATGTCTTAATTTCAGGTTGTTGACCGTCATTCTTTGGGGCAATTCGTTTTTGAAACGCAAACGGCACAAAGACGGCGGAAAGCCAAAGCATTTTTTAAACGCCTTCGCGAAGCCCGCATGGGTATCAAATCCATAGTCCATCGCAACTTCAATAATCCTTTTGCCCCGAGACAGGTCATGCTGGGCATACTCAAGTTTACGTCGGGTTACATAGTTCATAACCGGCGTCCCAGTGAGAGCCAAAAACACCCGACAGAAATGGTAAGTCGAATAGTTAGCCGCGCGTGCCAACTCGTCAACTTTGATTTTTTCCGTAATCCTGCGGTCGATTTCATCCAAAACCGACTGGATTACCGTTATATATTCCATCCGTATCCCATCCTTTAACTTGATGCATAGCTAAATGAGACTTAAACAGTTACAAAGTTCGCGCTCAAAGTACGCTGGAGCTCAAGTTCGTTTGCCAATTGCGCAGCAACGCGGAGTGCCACCCGGCCGTTTACGAAGCAAACAAAAGGGTCTATCCGCTCACTATGTAACTGTTTTAACTTCATTACGCTATAATTATTCTAACATAGATAAATTACCACCGCTACTCCTGTTTTGCTATTTCAAAGTAATTCCTCTATATCATATCCTATACAAATTTTACTTGAGTATTAATATTAAAAAGGCCGCGGAACTTAAATTCACTCCCCAGCCTTACACAATGCATATATTAAATTATCTCCGTAAATATCGTCTATTTTACGAGGCTACGAGTATTGCTTTCCTAAAAATAACGGCGCACCTCCTCGGAGCGCAATTACTTCTGCAACTTCCGCAGGTGCATATATGTTACCTATATTTATACATCACGTCAAATTCGAACTATCTATACTTCGGCAGCCAATCGCCGTGCGCGTCAATAAGCTCATCGCACATCTTTACGATGTCGTCCAGGCTAAGCTCGGCCGCGGTGTGCGGGTCAAGCATGGCGGCGTGGTATACGTGCTCGCGCTTTTTCGTAACGGCGGCCTCAATGGCTATAAGGTGGACGTTAATGTGCGTCATGTTCATAGCCGCAAGCTGTACGGGCAACGCACCAACGGCGCAACCAAGCACGCCAGCACCGTCTATAAGGCACGGCACCTCAACGTTAGCTTCGGCTGGAAGGTTGGTTATGAGGCCGTTATTCTGCACGTTTCCGCCGATCTTAAGCGGCTTGTTCGTAACCATTGCCTCAATAATATAAGACGCATACTCGCCGGAACGGTTATGCTTCAGCGTGGTGGACTCAGTCAACTCTTTATACTGCCTTTCCCAATTGGCAATTTGGCTTACGCAGCGGCGCGGATACTCGTCAAGCGGAATATTAAACTTTTCGATAAGTTCAGGATATCTGTGTTTTATGTAATATGGGTTGTATTCCGCGTTATGCTCGCTGGATTCCGTGCAGTAGTAACCGAATTTATCGATATAGTCATACCGCACCATGTCCCAATGCTTGCCACTCGCGTTCTTTTCCTTCGCGCGGCGGCGGATTTCCGGGTACAGGTCATTTCCGTCCCTATCGCGTATATCAAGAAGCCAACCCATATGATTTATGCCGCCGATAAGTTCCTTACGGCCGTCCAACTTGTCCTTCATATCTAGTGAACTTAACAAACCTCCGCTACAGGCCTGAACAGAATGACAAAGCCCAACGGTTTTTACGCCTGTGTAACGAAGCATATAACCCGTAAGGATAGACATGGGGTTTGTATAATTTAAAAACCACGCATCCGGACAAACCTCTTCCATATCCCTTGCGAAACCTTCCATAACAGGTATAGTCCTCAATCCGCGCATAATACCGCCGATACCAAGCGTATCCGCAATCGTCTGCCGCAGGCCGTATTTCTTAGGTATCTCAAAATCTATAACCGTACACGGTTCATACCCGCCAACTTGAATCGCATTGACGACGAAATTAGCACCGCGAAGGGCATCCTTGCGATTCTCCAAGCCTAAATACCCCGTAATTTTTGCCCTGTTTCCAAGGCCGTTGTTAATGCCGTCCAAAATGGTCTTACTTTCCTTTAAACGATCCGCGTCGATGTCGTATAGAGCGATTTCGGAGTTCCCCAAAATATCCGACACCATGCAGTCGCCCAGTACATTGCGGGCAAAAACGGTGCTACCCGCACCCATAAATGTTATCTTCATAAAATGCCTCCCTGTGTGGTGGTGTTTTACTCATTATACAGCCTATTCCTTATATAATCAAGCGCAAATTTCAATTGTGTGTCTACGCCAAGAATCATATCGGCGAGGGTCTGATCAACCCAAATATCAGGCATTACACCGCGGTTGCTTATTGGTACGCCTTCGCTGTTGACAGTATTAAAAATCTGCATTTGAAATACGCCGCGATGCGGTAATGAGTGTTGAGTGGCGTTTGACGGCATCCCGGCCGTATTTGTGCCTATAAGTGTAAACCTGTCCGTTCCTTCGGCGTGAACGGCAAAAAACTCGCCTGCGGAGACAGTTAAGAAGTCGATTAAAATTACGACAGGTATATCATATAACTGCATGGAGTTTGCATTTATAGCATCCATATCCCACCCAATCGCGGAAATTAATTGATTCAATAAGCGGCGGTAATCCGGCTTCAAAGCGGTACGGTTCATCAGCACGTATATACGCGTCGGGCCAGCTTAAATCTTCTGCTCTGATAAAGTGCGCCAAAAATTCCCCGGTTTGTTGGCTATGTCCGCCAAGATTGCCGCGCAAATCGAAAATAATGGCCTGCGCCGTATCCTTTACGGAAAAGATATACTCTTCCAAAGCCGGGAAAAATGTTAGATATGTCGGAAAATTCGACAAAGCTATCCTGTGGATATTGTTTTCATGTTCTTGTATCCAAAAAGTGCCGTAATCTATATCGGCGGGCGTTGTATTTCTTAAGCTAATCCTTGTAATATGATTTATGGGGTTAACCGGTAATTCGTCTAAATCTCTTAAAGCAACATGCACATGATTAAGATAGTAAATTGTTTCCGTAATCATATCTCCATATGGTGTAACAAGTATAAACTCAACACTTTTTTCTGTTTGTGATGAGTTAAGGAAAGGCACCATATCCCATTCTAACCGCATCGGCGTGCGCATAGAGGTAAAACGCCCTTCCGCCATCAAAAAATACTCAACTGGCGTAAAACCGTTTATGTTCACCAGCACGCTCTTTAATGGTATTTCCGTACGGTTTCTGTCCGCGGATATAACGACAAATTCGTTCTCTATAAAGGCAAAGGTTATCTGTGGAATATACCGCCGCTGCGTTTCGTGTTGCGCTACTACAAAAGTCTTGCTATCACCCAAACACGCAGCAAATTGCCGTAAAAGCCTGTTATATTCTAGAAAATCCTGTGCGCCTGTTACCTTTGGGATAAATTCTTCATACAACCCATCCCAGCAAAAATCGTCAGGCAAAAGATGGAACATAGGGAATCCAAACCGCGCCATTTCCCAAATGGCAGTAAGTCCTCGCAGAGCCTCTTCTTCCGTAAGGGTTTCATCCCAAAAGAACTGTATGTTTCTATTGCCATACATTGTGATAGCAATAAACGCAGACAACAGGGCAGAAATAAGTAACATCACCAAGGTTTTTATTGATCTTTTCATGTTATTTCCTCCTACACAAAATTTTGTACGTAGATATATGCGCTAACTTCGGAGAAATGTTTTCATAAATGTAAATATTATTTACTGCACCAAATGCACCTTAAACTTACCTACAGGTTCGGTTAAATATATAAAATACGGCTTATCGCCTCGCACCTTTATTGTAGATGGGTCAAGCTCAATACCCTGCTTCTCAAGATACGCCATCGCCCGTTCCAAATTCGTCGTACGGATGCCGATATGGCCGAACTCACCCTCTCCGGGATGCTTCATAATCTCAATAAAATCAGATGCAAATACGGATATACCTATATCACGGTGCGAAAATCCAAAAATTTCGGTATACACATCAGCCTGTTTACCTGCGTCAGCCTCATTTTCACCGTTTATGCCTAGATGAGCGAAGCGGAAGTTATGCACGGCGCGTACTGCGTCCTTCGTCAAACGCGTAATTTCGGTGAAATTTTTGACCTTAACCAAATCCTCACGCACGATCCAGGTACCTCCACAGGCCACAACAGATTCGAGCTCTAAGTAGGATGTAAGGTTATCCCTATCTACACCACCGGTTGGAAAGAATTTTATGCCGGCATAAGGTGCGGACATGGCCTTCAGCATTTTAACCCCGCCATTTGCTTCTGCCGGGAAAAACTTAAGAACCTCAAGACCAAGCGTAAGTGCGCTCTCGATTTCAGATGGGCTGGATACACCGGGGTATACGGGTATACCGTTATCCACGCAGTACTTTACTACTGTTGGGTTAAAGCCAGGGGTAACTATAAACTTTGCCCCTGCGTCCACAGCTTCGCACACTTGGCCTACGGTTAATACTGTGCCCGCGCCGATAAGGCAGCCGGCCTCGTCAGCCATTGCGGCGGCTTGGCGTATAGCTTCCGCTGCGGCTGCCGTACGGAAGGTAATTTCCATAACATCCACTCCGCCGGCAAGCAGGGCATGCATCAATGGTATTGAATCTCCAGCGTCATCCAGCTTAATAACAGGTATGATACCACAGTTAAATAAACGTTTATTCACTTCTTCATGGATTTTCATATGGATCAAGTCATCCTTTCCTTTTCTTTGTTAGCTTTATAGCTTCAACAGTCATTCTTTCTTAATACAATATTAATTTTATCATAAAAATTTTGTAAAGTCAATTGACAAGCGGATAATAATGTTGTATAATACTTGAGGTTAAATAATATTTTAAAAGGAGCAAGAAAATGAAAAAAAGAGTACTTGCAGGGATAGCACTTGTTATTACCCTGGTTATGCTGGTTGGTTGCAGCCGCGGCATCGTTGGCACATGGGAGTTCTACAGAGACCAAGACCAAACCAGAGCAGAAGCGTTAGAAGAATTAGAAGGAACGACAATGACCTTCATCTTCAACCGCGGCGGTTCAGGTAGTTTCGAAATGAGCTTTATGGGAATTGACATTTCAGTAGACCTTGATTGGTCCGAAGACGGCGAATACCTCACCGTTGAAATGGAAGACGGCACGGTTGAAACAAGCAGAATCAGAATCGACGGCAGATTCCTCTACATGTACGAAGGCGATTTCTACTCCGTTTTCCGCCGCAGATAGTAATTAATTACATCGATAGAAGCACGTCTAGTGGCCTTGGCTGAAGGACGTGCTTTTTGTTTTGTTGTTAAAATCAAAAAAAGCAACGCGCACCTTAGTATATAGAGGAATGTTCGTAAAATAGCTACGACACATTTACCGCGCATAAACCCGAAAAAATATTTTTCCTAACCACTGAACCAAGCCATAAAATCTGCGACTTATATATGAACGCGTTCATATGTATCCACATTTAAAAATTGTACTTAGTGAGCGAAACGCACTTAGTCGCGCGAGCTAAGTACGTATTTAATTGCGGACTGATATCAAAAGCAAAACTACGAAGGGTAAAGTTTATGAAGCCGAAAGAGCTTGAAGATTACGTTGAATATTTTTTGAAAGTAGCTATCCAAAAATGCGGCAACCTTGACGAAGCACAGGACTTGTGCCAAGAAACCATGCTTGCCGCACTCAACTACTTGGCAAGCAGAAAAGAAATAAGAGATATAAAGGCATGGCTCTCCAGCGTAATGAACCGAAAATTTTACGACGCCTTGCGCAGGAAATACAAACTCCCAAGCATTAGTATCGACAATGCGGTCATGTTAGTCGCCGATAACGAAATCGAAGCGATTACCGATATTGGCGAAGCGGAAGAACTCCGCAAACAGATTGCTTTTTTGTCTCGCATATATCGCGAAGTCATTGTCCGTTATTATCTCCACGGCGAAAGTGTTGAAGATATTTCTAAAGCCTTAGATATCCCAACCGGCACGGTAAAAAGCAGGCTATCCAGCAGCAGAACGCAAATTAAGAAAGGATTTAACGGTATGGAAAATTACACAAAAAACAGCTATGAACCGCAAATACTTTATGTGGGTATAAGCGGAGAACCCGGTATAAACGGTGAACCGTATAACTTTACAAATAACAATATAATAGGACAAAACCTTTTGATATTGGCTTATGATAAGCCGGTAACGGAAACCGAGCTTGCAAAAGCAATCGGCATACCAACGGCTTATATCGAGTCAATTATCGAAACTCTTGTTAGTGCGGAATTGATGAAGCGTGTTGGAAACAAAGTCTATACCGATTTTATTATCTATTCACATGATGACGCGGATGCAAAAATCAAATCGCAAATAGGGTTGATAGATGATAACTTCGATTTATTCTGGAAGCCGTTACAAAGTGGGCTCGACAAATTAAGAACGGCAGATTTCTTCGTCAATTTACCAAAAAGGAAACAGCGAAAACTTGAATTTTATTTCTTGATGAACACAATGTCGGTTTGTTTTTTCGGCGTGGGCAGTAAAATTTATGATCCCAAGCACGACTACCCCGAGCGCCCAAACGGCGGTAAATGGGTGGCTATGGGAAACACTCACCCAATGGGCAAAAGTAGCGAGGATAACGGATACCGCAAGTATAGCTGGTCAGGCGAAAGAACAAACGAAATACACAACCGGCTTGGTACGAGAAAAATAATTTTTAAGGTTTTTGATACAGAGCTTGAGAAAAAACGATACTATACCGTCGGCAGTAAAAACAATCACTTATTCACGCTTAATGATGACGGTATAGCACAAATGCTGTATATCATCAACGAGTGCATAAATCCGTGCGATACTGGCATCGACCTGTTGCTTTTCGAAAACATACCTCACTTTGCGGAGTGTGGCGTTCTTTATATCGAAAACGGCAAGCCTATTGTCGATATTCCGATATTGTCTGCTGATGAATATGCCGAACTCCGCAAAATAACGAGTGAAGCGCGTGATGAGTTTATCCCCGCGACCCTCGACTTGATGAAAAAACATCTTCATGGGACAAAGATAAAGTTGCCGCCGCACCTAACGAATGTACCGGAGCAAAAACAATATTTACAATCAATGTCATACCTGCATATGATTGTTACTCTCAAAGCAATGGAAAACGGCTTAGTTTTGCAAGACGTAGATTTCCCCTGCCCGCCTATGGTATTGATTGTGGATAAATAAATTATAGCAATTCAGGTTGAAAACCAACTTTGAAACTGCTATACAATCTATCCACAGCACACAAAACCCCCAGCTTCGCGTGGTCATAATTCAAGCCCCCTTGGAAATATACGGCATACGGCTCGCGCAGGGGCGCGTCGGCCGACAACTCGATGGACGACCCCTGCACAAAACCGCCGGCGGCCATAACAACCTTGCAATCGTACCCAGGCATATCCCACGCAAGCGGCGTAACAAAGCTATCCACCGCCGACGCGGACTGGATACCAAGGCAAAAAGCTTCCAACGCGTCCGGCGCACCCAAAACTGCAGCCTGCACGATGCATCCGCGCTTTTCCGTAAACTTAGGGAAATGCTCAACCCCCAAAAGCCCAAACATCTTCGCCGCAAACAAAGCCCCTTTAAGCGATGCCGCCACCACATGCGGCGCGAGGAATATACCCTGCAGAAGCACGGGTGCAAGGCCAAGCGACGGCCCGGTTTCCAAACCGGCACCTGGAGCGATAAGACGGTTCGCCGCGGCGTGCACAAGTTCTTCTTTACCGACAATATACCCCCCCGTAGGCGCAAGCCCGCCTCCGGGGTTTTTTATTAATGAGCCTGCAAGCAAATCCGCTGTCGGTTCCTCATAATCCACAAACTCTCCGTAGCAGTTATCCACAAAACATATGATGTCACGGTTGATTCCCTTAATGAAGTTAACTAAATCATTAACCTCATCGACCGTAAGCGACGGCCGCAGGCTATAACCGCGTGAGCGTTGGATCGCCGCCACCTTCGTCTTCGGCGATATCGCGGCGCGGATAGCGGCCTCGTTTGGTTTACCGTTTTCATCCAAACTAACTTCGTTATATATAATGCCGTTCTCAATCAATGAACCTCTCGTTGGGTTTACGCCTATGACGCCCAATAGCGTATCATACGGAGTACCGGTTACGGACAAAAGTTCATCCCCCGGGCGAAGGCACGCAAATAAGGACGTGGATATAGCGTGCGTGCCGGACACCATCTGCGGCCGCACGAGGGCGGCCTCGGCCGCAAAGACATCGGCGTATACAGCTTCCAGCGCCTGCCTACCCATGTCCCCGTAACCGTAACCCGTGGATGCGGCAAAGTGCCCGGAACTAAGCCCAACACGCTGCATCGCCGATATAACCTTATATTGGTTATGCGCCGCGATTTTATCGGTTTCGCGCGCTTCAGCCGACGAAAGCAATTCAATTTCAGCTCTTTCAGCCATGTCAAGTATAGACTGCTTTATTTTAAAATGTTCGCTCAGGTAATTCATAACACTCTTAAAACCGCCTCCGTTAATAATTCCGTCGTATATTCCGAAACATCAAACCATTCACCTAACCCTTGAGCCTGATGCGTAAACCATGTTAATTGCTTTTTAGAAAACCTGCGCGTGGCGGATTTCACTGTGTCCACGGCTTCTGCAAGCGAGTATGCGCCGTTTAAATATTCCACAATTTCCTTATACCCAATACCCTGCATAGACGTTAGATCCGACGTATAGCCACGTGCCAGCAGGCTCCGCACTTCATCAACCAAACCAAACTCCACCATTTTGCAAACACGCCTGTCTATCGCTTCGTACAGAAACGATCGCGGCGCGGTTAGCATTATCACTTTGGCATTGGGCATACCCCGCGCGCGTTCCCGCGCGTTGTGGGCGGATATACGCTCGCCCGTTTGCTCAAAATACTCAATGGCGCGTATAACACGCTTGATATTGTTGGGATGAATCTGTTCCGCGGCCAGCCCATCAACGACGGCAAGCCTTTCATGCAATGCGACAGCACCATGTTTCCCGGCAAACTCCGCGAGGTCATTGCGTAGATCAAGGCTAACCTCAAATTCCGTAAATTCGGTATTCTTGGTTAGTGCGTTGATATAAAAACCAGTACCGCCGCAGATAATCGGATAAAGCCCACGCGCGCGTACGTCCTCAGCAATTGGGCGGGCGCGTTTCGCAAACTCATAAGCAGAGTAGGCATCATCTGGGTACAGCTCGTCCAGCAAATAATGCGGAACACCGCCCCGTTCGTCCGCGGTTATCTTTGCCGTTCCAATATCCATATACTTATAAACCTGCATACTGTCCGCGGATATTATCTCACCGCCAATCCGCCCGGCAAGGCTGACGGCAAGCGCGGACTTACCCGTGGCGGTTTGCCCGGCGATTACGATATACGGCAGATCTTTATTTTCTTGGCAACTCATTGTACCCTCTTAAACATCTTGTCGATATCTTTCCTGGAAACCTCCGTAATTATCGGCCTGCCGTGCGGGCAGGTTAATTGGCTGTTATCCTGCATAATCCTATTTACGAGGGCGCGTGCCTCACTGTCCGCCAAGCGGTCGTTGGCCTTAACGGCGGCGCGGCAGGCAAGCCTGGCTATCGCGTCGGTACGGAGCGAATACAAGCCTTCAACCGTACCCTCGCCGTCCTCATCCGCCAATTTATCAAGTATTTCCATAAAAAAGTCTACATTTACAACACTTTCAAAGAAATATGGCAAAGAACGTATAGCCACCGTATTGCCGTACATCGTTTCAATCTCAAAGCCGATTTCGGATAGCAGCCGCGCATTTTCAGCAACCGCGGCAGATTCGCGAGGGGTAAGGTTCATCGCTATAGGCTCTATAACGCGTTGGGATATAATGCCGCTGCCTGTCAGCTTTTCCGTAATTTCATCATAAAGCAACCGCTCGTGCGCGGCATGTTGGTCTACTATATAGCATGTTCCTGTGCCGTAATCCTCAAGCAGCCAAAAGCATCCAAAAAACTGCCCAACAATCCTATAATTGCGTAAAACCGCAGGCGGATCATCCGCAACCACTTCATTTTGTCGCGTAGCCGCATCCAAATAAATATATTGCAAGGTTGGAACGTCCGAAGCAAAGTTAGGGATATACCCCGTTATCGGTTCGGCAATCTGATTTATTCTATCACCTTCATTATATGACAACGGCGGTATGGTTGGCTTAGGTTGCGGAAACGTCGGTGTATTCGGCATTTTCGGCAGAGTGGTATTATTTACGGATATATTTTGTATAGATGCAGGGAATTTGTGTATAGGAATAGCCTCCGATTGACGCAAGGCCGTATCCGCCGCGCCGAGGACAAGACGGAAAACGTCTATATCATTTGAAAAACGCGCCTCCAACTTGGCGGGATGCACGTTTATATCCACAAGAGCCGGCGGTATTTGCAAGTTGAGTATGTATACGGGAAACTTACCCACGGTCAGCCTACCCTTATATGCAGCCTCAACGGCTGATTGCACGGTTCCGTTCTTAATATACCTGCCATTGACGAAGAAGTTGCCGTGGCCTCGGTTGCCGCGGGAAAGCTCCAAGTTTCCGATAAGTCCGCTTACTTTACACAACCCCATTGTATATTCGCAGTCAATCATTTTTTCCGCCGTATTGCGCCCGAATACGGACAGCACAACGTTTCTTAACCCCTTGCCTGATGTTGAAAACACGTTTACGGAATTATTATTGAATGCAAACGATATATCGGGCCGCCCGATGGCTAGGCGCGTTACCAAGTCGGAAACAGCGCCGCCTTCAGTACCTGGCTTTTTTAGGAATTTTTTGCGGGCAGGGGTATTATAAAAGAGGTTACGCACCTCAACACACGTACCGATAAGGGCGGCGACTTCCCGCTCACCTTCATATACGCCTCCGGCCACGCCAACGCGGAACCCCGTATCCGTATCGCCTGTACGCGACGTCATCGTAACCTGCGCCACGGCCGCAATACTCGCTAACGCCTCTCCGCGGAAACCCATGGTGGATATGGCAAATAAATCATCGTCAGTTGATATCTTACTGGTTGCATGGCGAAGGAAGGCATGCGGCAGATGATTGCGCGGTATGCCGCAGCCATTATCCGTAACCTTTATCAAATCCAAGCCGCCGCCCTGTATCTCAACGGTTATGCGGGTTGAGCCTGCGTCCAACGCGTTTTCTACAAGCTCCTTAACGACGGATGCAGGCCGCTCCACTACCTCGCCGGCGGCAATTTTATTTATCAAATCATTATCAAGCAATCTAATTTCGTTCATTTTACTTAAATTATCCGCACCCTTACTCAATCGCTTCGCCCTGAAGCATCTCAACCATATCAGCCGCCTCTTCCTTACGCGGGCTTTCCTTAATCAGCAAAACCCGCGCACGCGTGCGGCGCGCACCAAAGCGTATCTCTATAACATCGCCTACCTTAACGTCGTAAGAAGCCTTTGCCTCTTTATCGTTTACGGTAACACGCCCCGCATCACACGCCTCATTGGCGAGGGTACGCCGCTTAATTAAACGCGAAACCTTTAGAAATTTATCTAACCTCATTATTACACCTCAAAAGAATAGGGCAAGAAGCATAATAGCCCCTTGCCCCTTATATCTTGTTTAACTTTTTCTATTTCTTGTTTACTGCATCTTTAAGTACCTTGCCGGCTTTAAATCTTGGTGCTGTGGATGCCGGAATGTCCATCGGTTTGTTGGTTTGAGGGTTTCTGCCAACTCTAGCTTTACGCTCAGATACATCAAAAGTACCGAAACCAACTAATTGTACTTTGCCGCCGTCTGTAAGCGCGTCCGTAACTACGTCTTCAAAAGCCTTAATAGTTTTTTCCGTGTCTTTTTTCGTAAGACCTGTTTTTTCTGCAATTGCGGAGATAAGATCCGCCTTATTGAAGTTTTTGCTCATGTTGCTCTTCCTCCTGTGGATTTTAGTTTAGATAAATTTGGATGTGGAATGTCCATGCATTACTTATACTACTAAACGATTGATTTGTCAAGGGTTTTCAGCGTTTTTCTTTAAAAAATTTGTTTTTTTTTGATTTTTGGTTACAATTCGCTCTCAAGCACTTTGACTGTATGCTCTAAAACCTTAATCCGGGCATATTTTTTGGAATCAGACTCTATAACCGTCCAAGGTGCTTCAGCCGTACCAGTGCGGTGCAGCATCTCATTTACGGCTGCGTAGTAAGCCGTGCGCTTATTACGGTTACGCCAATCCTCATCGGTAATTTTATGCTGCTTGTCCGGATTTTGGGCACGCGCTTCAAAACGCTTCAATTGCTCTTCATCACTCACGTGAAGCCAATATTTTATAACAATAGAGCCATGATTATGCAGGTGTTTCTCAAAATTGTTAATCTCCCTATACGCACGCTGCCAGTCATCCTCGGAACAGAGATTCTCCACCCGTTCAACGAGGATACGGCCATACCAAGAACGGTCAAAAACAGTGACATGCCCGTCCTTTGGCAAATTCTTCCAAAACCTCCAAAGATAGTGGTGCGACAACTCCTCCTTCGTCGGCGCAGCGACTGGGCAGACGTTATAACCGCGCGGATCCGCGCTTTGTATAAGGCGGTTAATGCTGCCTCCCTTTCCCGCCGCGTCCCATCCCTCAAAAACCAAGCAGACGGAACGCCTTTTGCGGTACAGTTTAAAAATTAATGAGGAAATTTGGTTTTGCAGCGATTTTAACTGCTTGCCGTATTTTTCGTCTCCAATATTAACTTTAAGGTCTATTTTGCTTAATATATCCGGAATTTTTGGTGATACATCCGGCTTTGTACGCGACAAAGCCAGCTCGGCCACGCCTCGCTCCAAACCGTCGAGCACCCGTTCAAGGGTGGCTGTAATATGCTCATAAAAACCCAATGTAGCCGTGCGCCTGTCATTTCCGTTAAGCACGGTTATTCCAAGGTCGCCAGATCCGCTCGCTTCAATAATTTTATTATAAAAACCATAATATTTATCATACTCGATATTTTGGCGCAACTCCTTCTCCGTAATACGCCAGCAGGTATCCTCGTTCGCTAAAAGCTCGCGCAAACGTTGTGTCTGCTCTTTTTTATCAATGTGGAGAAAGTATTTAAGTATAAGCGTGCCGCCATCCGCCAACCCGGCTTCAAACGCCTTTATATCAGCAAAAACACATTCGGCGCTTGTTATTTCACCGTTGCGTATCATTTCACTACCCGGTATAAGAGCCATGTAATATGATTTATCGAAAATGGATATCTGCCCGGCTGCCGGCATTTTAGTTGCGTAAGACCAAAGGAACGGGCGCATACGCCTTTCCTCGTTCACTTTTTCCATGCCATGGACTCTATAGTGGCGTGGATCGAGAACGCGTAATGCACGGCCGATAAGCGTTGCTTTGCCGGCTGCCGCCCACCCGTCAATATGTATTGCAATAGGCAAACCGACGGCTATTGCGCGTATCTGCAAACGGCCGAGTTTAGCCTCCAGCTCTATTAGCCTTTCCTGATATTCGGCTTTATTAAGCTCCGCAACCCCCTTAATTTCATCAAGCATATGTATCATTTCCAATCCCACTCCCAATCCCAATTTCTCCGACATTTAAAAGTTGTATGCTTTTTAATGGAAAGCCCAAAATCTCACGCCGAAACAAATCCAGCGCATTCATAATTTCGCGTGTTTCGTGCAAAGATGTCTGCGCCGCACCAACTTCGCGGCTCAACTCAAACGCCTGACGTATATCCGCGTTCAATATCTCCGCAACCGCGTTCTTGGCTTGAACCGAAAAGTTCGCCGGTATTTTAGGCAATTCGTTATCAATAAACCCTTCGCCCTGTAAAAACTTAAGTTCAAATACGGCCGCGGTACGAAGCGCGTCAGACGCTGGCACAGCCAATTTCTGTAGGGCAAAGTATATTACGCGCAGGGCGTTTTGGCAAGGCACATCCGGCATGAGCATCTGCTCCGCCAATTCCATTATATGTGCGGCTAGGCATAGGCGGTCGTAGTCCGCGCGTACGCCGTAGAAATTTTGCTTCAATTCGCATTGAGCCAAGGAATAGAAATTCGGCCCTTCAAACAAGACAAATTCGGAATACGCAAAAACTTGGGCGGCTGCGTGAAACTTGCTTCCTGTTTTTTTTGCGCCGCGGGCGTAGCACGTAACTCGCCCGCGGTCAAGCAAAAGTAAGGTCAACCGTCTATCGCTTTCGCTCACGTCCTGCGTTTTTATACAGATGCCTTTGTCTTTTATCGTGGCCATCTTTGTCTAAATTTTCTCCCGCTATCGGTATTGTCAAAATATCATGAGCTTTATATTGTAAATAAGAATTAACGCTACCCACACGGATAAAGACTTCCCATAATTCATTCATATAAGATTCCCCCTCTTACGTTCTTATTTTGGTAAGAGAGAAGGCGAATTATACTTTCAAATATTCCCTAACGAAATTACGGTTACCCCGCCAGTTTGCGCGAACCTTTACCCACAGTTTAAGGTTCACTTTCATACCGCTTAAACGTTCTAAGTCGCGGCGCGCTTCAGTGCCTATGCGCTTCAGCATTTCGCCACCTTTGCCTATTATTATGCCCTTGTGCGTTTCCTTTTCGCAAATTATCGTTGCTTCTATATCCAACATGCCGGGTTTGCTTGTATCACCATCCCGCGCAGTACCGCTCAATATTTCCACGGCAATACCGTGCGGCACTTCGTCCTGCAGGTGCAAAAGTGCCTTACCGCGGATAAACTCCGACCAAAGCTGCCGCTCTGGCATGTCCGTCAAGGCGTCGTCAGGGAAATAACGCGGCCCATTGGGCAGTAAACTTATTAGCAAATCGTGCAAAACGTCAAGGTTGTCTCCACGTTTGGCGGATACCGGCACAGTCTCCGTAAAATTAAATATCGCGTTTGCCTTGTCCGTTATCCCTAAAATATCCGTCTTTGCTACGGCATCAGCCTTGTTTATAACCAAAATCGTCGGCTGCTTGCGCAGCATGGAGATAACCTCTTTATCAAGCTCCGTAAGACCCTCCGGTGCTGACAGCATAAGTATACGCACGTCCGCGTCGCCAATGGCGGCGGCTGCGGTTTTATTCATCGTCTCACCAAGGATGTTTTTGGATTTGTGTATGCCTGGCGTGTCCACAAAAACAAGCTGGGCGCTTTCTTCCGTCAAAATCCCCAATATGCGGTTACGCGTTGTCTGCGGCTTATGTGACATTATGGAGATTACGGTACCGACAAGCCTATTCATAAGCGTTGACTTGCCAACGTTTGGCCTGCCTATAATACTGATAAATCCTGATTTATGTTCGCTCATTTATTCTCTTCTTTCGTCTAACCCGATTTTATTCAAAAGTCGGCGTTCTATCCGTTATGTTGATCCATGTGGATCCGACGTTAAGTGCAAGCGGCTCACCGCACTCAAACGTCCAAACGGTGGGTGCGCGATGATCGGCCTTGCTCCAAAGCAAGGGAATGACCGTACCGTTCGTAAACAGGTATCCGCGCCCACTGCCGATGACGGCAACATTGCGCCGCCCCGCCGTATCCCCCGGAATGGCCGCAACTCGCGTAAGTTGTACAATTACGTTTTCCACGGCAAGCTGCTCACCCGTTTCCTCATCGATCTGCATGTTTTGGTTTGCGCCGTAGAAACGATAATAGCGGCTTGTTTCGTCATTATACCGGAAAACCACGGGTGACGCGGTAGAAAACTGCACGGATATATTCGTAGCCGGCATTGCATCCTGATGGTTGCTTGGCTCTTCATAAAAAATGAAAGGTGCCATGTTTGGGATGTTTATTTCAGAACGAAAACGCGTGGCATGGCGCAACAAGTTTTCTGCGCTTGTGTATGCGCTATGCTCACGCAGAGCGGGTGTGCGCCAGCGCGTGGCATCCCGCCAGAAAACTACCTGGTTAAAGTTTGCCGTACGTACACCCCCGTCCAGCTGAAGACCATTGATGGCGGCAATGTTTATGCGACTGATGGCTTCAAAGGCTTGCGGGCTGCCGCCAAAATGTACGAAGATAGAATCGTAATCCAGGGCGATATCTATGAAGTAATCCCGCGCGGATCGGATAGATCCGATCTTTGACGAATCAAAGTCTTGGAAAATACCTATAATGCGTGTCGTTGTGCCTTCGGCGATAACCTCATATATAATTTCGGCCTGTGACAAACCGCTTTGAGGCAAGCTTGGCCCGCTGTTGCCTATAACGATAGCGAACGGCCTTCGTGTAGACACTTCTGCTTCTATAAAAAGGCCTGAAAGCGCAGAACGTACAAGACCGGCACAGCATTCCTCGCAAACCGGCCCGGCAGTTTCCGTAACCTCATAATAATATCCATTGTCGATAGGCTTATCCGGGTCTGCAAAAATAACTTCTTCCACTCCTTGGTTTGGGCAGTGCTGTGCAAAAAAATGTTTGTCTAAACCTAAAACGGAATAGGTAACAGCCACTGCTATCAACAGAAGCAACGCTGCCGATGCGGCAATGTATCTCATGGTAAAATCTCCTTTTGCTTAATTTTCATTATCCTTTCGCTTTCTTCATCCTCATGGTCGTATCCAAGTATATGCAGTATCCCATGCACCGCAAGGAAGCAAAGCTCTCTTTCCACGCTGTTGCCAATTTCTTCAGATTGTGCCACCGCCTTGTCGTGGCATATGAACACATCACCCAACACGCCTCCATCCGGCGTTTGCCCAGATGAAAAAGACAGAACATCCGTTACTTTGTCATTATTCCTATAATTTTTGTTAAGCTCCTTAATCTCCGCAGCTGTAACGAAGGTTAGGCTTATTTCACCTATACTATCCTCGCTACGCATGGTTGTTTCGGCGGCTCGCTCTATAGCTTTATAATACTGTGTAATATCATGTTCCGTTTCATTGTTCATGTGGATAATAACGTCTTTTTTCATTTCCTCGCCCGGCTCTGTATTATATGTTTCCGGCACGGGTTCTAGTTTTAAGGCGGATGTTGGGTAGGCGATCCTTTCATGGAACATACCCTTAAATACCCGCATAAACGCTTCCGCAATCACAGACAGTTCCTTTATAACCAACCCACTCTCCTGTAGCCTGCCGTCCATAAGAGCGGCCTTTATAAGCTGAGTGATAAACGACGGCAGCTCGTCCATCGTAACCTTGCCAGTTTGAACCATGCTGCGCACGGCTGCCTCAGTAATATCGGCCAACATGACGACGGCAACCTCACGGCTGTGCGGCGTACGGAATTTATAGCGGAAATCGTCCTCATTCACCGACACACCCTCTAACCCCGCTTGTTCCCTTGCTTTATTGTAGAAGAATTTATGGACAGAACCACCATGGTGTTCCTCTATAAACGCACGTAGCTGTTTAGGCAGCTTATATTGGTTGGCTAAGGAAATGCCGTTGGACACATGTTCTCCAATGATTTTGGCGGAAAGGTGCGGATCCATATCATCGTGCGGGTTAATGCCGCCGCTTTGGTTTTCTATAAAATAACTTGGATAGTTTAACTTTCCTACATCATGGTAATAACCGCCAACACGCGCTAGGGCATGGTTTGCACCTATGCTGAACGCGGCTGTTTCCGCAAGGCTTGCCACTACAAGGCTGTGCTGGTACGTACCGGGTGCTTCTATGATAAGGCGGCGTAATAAAGGGTGGTTTGGGTTTGCAAGCTC
>Ga0123355_10000512_pt1 | contig 51673 bp, 35 predicted proteins | sample TergutEmb28metaG_3_FD_89872 | JGI IMG/M metagenome (GOLD analysis project Ga0123355, IMG submission 89872) | Embiratermes neotenicus P1 segment gut microbial communities from Petit-Saut dam, French Guiana - Emb289 P1 | ecosystem: Host-associated > Arthropoda: Insects > Digestive system > Gut ... | reverse complement strand
GGGCATCGACTTTTGTGGTATGAACGGTGCGTGGCGCGGTTAGTAGTTGGCGTGGGGCATTTATGACCCACGCAACTACTTCCGCGACGCGTGCCTTTCATGCCGCAAAAGTCCGTAAGCCCGCGTGCCAACCCCACCACCAAGCCACCCTGCGCGGCGGTCGTGCTACGCACTCTACCGCACTTGCTATGGCAAAATTTGTAAATTATAGTGGGTACGTGTTACAATTATTCGACTAAAATTTTCCAATTTGGTGAGGGATACATATGGAGTTGGCTTTGCGCAGTATTAATAAGTATTTTGGCACTAAGCATGTGTTGAAGGACGTAAGCTTTATCGTGCGGGCGGGGCAGGCCTTGGGTTATTTGGGGCGCAATGGGGCGGGCAAATCTACTACGTTGCGGATTTTGGCGGATATTTTCCGAGCGGATTCGGGCGCGGTTTTGTTGGACGGTGCGCCTATTGATTATCGCGAAGTGCGGTTGGGCTTTTTGCCGGAGGAACGCGGGTTATATCCCAAGTCCAAAGTGGGCGAGCAAATGGTTTATCTTGGGCGGCTACGCGGCATGGACACAGCAGCGGCTAAGCAGGGTGCAATGGCACTGCTGGAAGAATTGGAGGCCACGGAGTATTGGGGCAGCAAGCTGGAAATGTTGTCCAAGGGCAACCAGCAAAAAATTCAATTGGCCATTGCGGTATTGCACGACCCGGACATTGTGATATTGGACGAGCCGTTGTCGGGCCTTGATCCGGTCAACGCCGCCATGCTCAAGCGGCTCATGCTCAAGCAGGTGGAGCTGGGCAAAATCGTCATCTTCTCCAGCCATCAAATGCCCTATGTCGAAGAATTCTGCGAGCATATCTGCATCATCAACGAAGGCGAAATCGTGCTAGACGGCAAAATCCGCGCAATAAAAAAGGCCTACCCGCGCAATCGCATGGCCGTGTGGCCGGAAGGCGACGCGCAGGATTTCTTGCGCAAATTAACGCAGCAGGGGCATTGGCCGGCCATCGCCCGCCAGGCCAGCATCGTCGGCGACACCATCGAAGTCACACTCAAGGACGCGGCGGACAAGCAAGCCTTGATGCAAATGCTGGCCGGTTTGTCGCCCGGCATCGACCGCGTGCAAGTCATCGAACCCACGCTAGAAGACATATTTGTGGAGAAAGCGGGGAGCATATGACTTCCCACATTAAATATTGGCAATGGATTGCCGCGGAAATTGATTCCGTGGCAAGGAAGTGCCGATGCCGCGTGCCCAGCAGGCACGCAAAGCGGTACTGACACAGTCCATAGAATCAATTTACCGGCAAGACATTCCAAGATTTGATGGGGGGAGCCATAAAATGAAGCAAATGAAGACTGTCATGCAGTTTGAATTCATGACCTTCGCACGCAGCGGGGCGTTTATCGGCATCACGATTTTTATGATATTGCTGGCGCTGGTGGGGCCTGCCATACCGCGCATTATCGAGTTATTCGGTGATATGGATATCGGCACCGAGCGGCGCATTGCCGCGGTAGACACTACCGGAAATTTCGATCGCGAAACGATTGAGGCTTACACCTCTGTAGGGGTCAGCTTTTTCCAAAATATTCAGCGGGCGCGTGACGCGGTAACAAGCGGAGATTACCAATATGCCGTGTTTATTGATGAAGAGGGCTTTACGCTATATGTAACGGCCATGGGTATGGGTGTGTGGACGCTGGGCGATAATATCGCGTGGATGCTGCGTGAACAGTACCGCGCCGCGGCATTCGCACAAATCGGCGTTGACCCGCATGAACAGGCGCGCATCCTAGGTTTTGTCCCACAAAGCGAAATCATGACCCTGGGCGCAGACGGCGCACCCACCGAGGACTCGCCCGAGAATTTCTTTTCCAATATGATGTTCTCTTATGTGCTGTCGTTTGTGTTGTACTTTGGGTTGTTGTCTGGCGGCGGCTACCTAGTCACCGCCGTCGTCCGCGAAAAATCTACCAAAACCATGGAGCTGCTCATTACGTCATGTAAAGCAGGCAAGCTGTTGAACGGCAAGGTGCTGGGCGTGGGCGCGGCCATACTCGTGCAAATCCTATTGCTGGTAGGTGCGGCGGCGTTATCCATGCACTTTTTCGGCGGGGCGGGCGGTGAAGGTGCGCTGGCGGCGCTTAACCTCACCTTCGAGCCGTTTATCATGACCATGCTCGTCGTTTTCTTTTTGCTGGGCTTTCTTATGTATGCGTATATATATGCCGCGTTGGCGTCCACCGTCAGCCGCATGGAGGATGCCAACTCCATCCAAACGCTGCCGATGCTGTTGGTGATGGTTGGGTTCTTTGCTGCGATTTTCGGCATGACCAATCCGGGCGCGGGTTGGGTCAATGTGTTATCGCACATCCCGTTCTTTGCGCCTTTCGTGATGTTTATGCGTATATGCTTAAACACGGCGGCCTCGTGGGAAATTTTTATCAGCATTGCCGCACAAATAACGACCGTTTGTTTGATGGCATATTTGGGCGGGCGCATTTACAGAATGGGCACCCTAATGTACGGAAACAAGCCTAAAATAAAGGAAATCCTTGCCACGCTAAAATGAGTGTGTTAGACTGTGCGCAATTTATCACATTTTGGAAGGAGTTTGACCGTGGAGCAATTCAGTTATGTAAAACGTGGGTATTCGCCTGAAGAGGTTAATAAGTATATAGCGACGCTGGAACAAGTGATTAAAAGTTATAAAGAAAAAGATAATGCCATCAAAAATGCCATTATTTCTGCGCAGGTTGCTGCAGACAGCGTGGTACGCAATGCGCAAATGCAAGCCAAAGATTACAAAAAGCGGATTTCGCAACAACTGTTGCAAATTTCTGCTGCCATCGACACCGAGCGTATGCGCGTGCAGGCTTTTTATGACATTTATATGAGCATGGTCAGGAAACACCTGTACGATATCAAGTCCACCGACATGCTAGAAGTGAGCCAGCGCCTTAACGACATGGACGAACTCGTCAGCGAGTTGTTGGAAATGGATATGCCATTCTTAAATGAAGGCACACCCCTGCTGCCCGAAAGTGCAGCCCCCCCCACGCAGGCCTACACCACCCCCGCCACCCATCCCGATGCCATGCCCGAGGCCATGCCCGAAGACCTCCCCTACCACACCCGCCCGGATCCGGTAGCGCCCCTTCCGCAGGCACGTGTTCCCCTCCCCACCCCGGAAGAAGACAACGACATCATAGAAGAACCACCGGTAGCTCCGCCCCCCAGATACGTATAAATCATTCCAATATAAAACCCCCGTTCCAACCGGTTGGAACGGGGGTTTTTTGTGCGTGTTATTTTTGTTTACCTATTTGTACGCATGACGGCATTCTTAGCTTGTTCGCGGGCTTCATCACGTTCTATGATTAAGCGCAACGGCCAAGTCACGGCTTTACCCAAGTAGTAGCCTGCAACGCCGCACAAAACCATGACGGCACCCATCAATGCAAAATATAAAATCGCATGTGACGAGGAAGGTTCCATCCAACTTTGAATCCAGCCTTCAATATCTGTCAATGCCGGGATAATTGCCACAAGCGTAATAACGCTAAACAACGTAACCACACCGCGCAGCGGCTCCTCGACCGATCTGGCAAAACGGACCATTCCGTCACCTCTTTTCTGCGCGAATAATAAAGTTTATTTCACTCCTTGTCAAAAGCAACCAATGACCCCACCATTTTCCAGTATATTATCCCCCCTCCGGGAAATCCTGTATTCACTACAAGATTTTACCACGGAGGAAAAATATGCATTCTGGTAAGGTAGAAATTTGTGGGGTGAACACGGCGCACCTGCCGATACTGAAGGGCGAGGAAAAACGGACGCTGCTGGAATTAATCCAAAATGGCGACCCCAAAACACGGGACGAAGCACGCGAAAAATACATTTTCGGCAATTTGCGGTTGGTTTTGTCCATCATTCAACGTTTTACGCACCGCGGGGAAAATGCAGATGATATTTTCCAAGTAGGCTGCGTGGGGCTGATCAAGGCCATAGACAACTTTGATACGTCGCACGGGGTACAGTTTTCGACGTATGCAGTGCCAATGATCGTGGGGGAAATCCGCCGGTATTTGCGGGATAATAATGCGATACGTGTATCGCGGTCGCTGCGGGATGTGGCGTACCGGGCGTTGGGCGTGAAGGAAAAACTGATAGCGGCTAACGCAAAAGAGCCGGACATTGAAGATATTGCGCGGGAAATGGGGCTTCCTAAAGAGGAAGTTCTTTTTGCGCTGGACGCAATACAAGACCCGGTGTCGTTGTTTGAACCGGTGTTTCAAGACGGGGCGGATTCGCTATTTGTCATGGATCAAGTGAGCGATGAGAAGAACACCGATGTACGGTGGCTGGATAATTTGTCCTTGAGCGAAGCGCTCAAGCGACTGGGTGAGCGCGAAAAGTCCATTGTGTCCATGCGTTTTTTTGATGGCAAAACGCAAATGGAAGTCGCAGATGAAATTGGCATTTCGCAAGCGCAAGTATCACGCTTGGAAAAAAATGCATTAAAGAATATGAAAAAGTATATTTCGTAATCAAATTGTCACATGCTGTATGCAAAAATGCTTGCGGCAAGAAGGGGAAGATGTTATAGTGAAGTCCGAGAATGGAGGCGATATACATGGAAGTATTACGAGTTTCGTCAAAATCGGAACCCAAATCAGTTGCAGGCGCCATTGCAGCAATACTGCGCAACGGCGAACCGGTAGAAATTAACGCCATCGGTGCCGCAGCGGTTAACCAAGTGGTGAAGAGCATTGCCGTAGCGCGCGGTTATGTAGCGCCCAACGGCATTGAATTGGTATGTGTACCGGCCTTTTCCCAGTTGGAAGTGGACGGACAGGAAAAAACGTCTATCAAGTTCGTTGTGGAAAAGCGCTAAATTGTAATCGCTTTGCCTAACGAAAACGAGTAAAGCAGCACTTCTTTGACTGCTTTTGCCGTTGCTTGCGCAACGGCCTTTTTGTATATATCGAGTTGCGTGGCATGACGCGCTACCAATTCTGCTTCGGTTGTTGTGTGTGCGTGATCAGATTTGAAGTCGATGAGCACGATTTGGTCGTCTTCTTCAAAGAAGGCGTCGATGATGCCGTGCACTAACGTGCCGGTTTCCAATTGCAACACGAAGGGAACCTCGCGCTGCAGGGGGTGGCCTTGGGCAGCGGCGGCGCGGATGCGGTTGCCCAGCGGCGACTGCGCAAGGGTAAGTAACAATGTACGATTGATGGCTTTGGCTTCCTCGGATGTGAGGAGGTTTTTTTGTGTTAAATCGGCGATGAGGGATTCGATGGATTCGGGGGTGGTGTGGGCTTGGTAGTCCATGTGCTCGGTCAGTGTGTGCAGCACCGAGCCCATGCGCATAGCGGTGAGCCCGGCTTCGGCTTGGATGAAGCGCGGCGGCTCGAAGAGGGGGGGTAGCTCTGTGGCGTGGAGGTCGTGCGGGGTAGAATCGGGGGTGAGGTCGCTAGCGTAGAGGCGTTTGAGCTCGGATATGGAGAGTTTGGAAGGGATTTGTTGAGCGGGTTGTGGGGTGATGGGGTTGTCGGTTGATGGGGAAGCGGGGGTTTCCGAGGGGGTGGCGATGATGTGGGCAGGGGGTGCTGCGGTGGGTAATGGGTGCGACGGGAGTTGTGCCGATTGCTGCGCATTGGAAGCGATGGCGGGTAATGCTTGCGGAGGATGGATGTGCAACGTTATGCCCGGATGTTTTGCATTTTGCAACAAAATGGGCATGATCCAATCTAAGTAGTTGGTTGCGCCGGCAGGGTCGGGGGCGTCTTCCCATTTTTCGCAGGATTGGGCATAGTCGGGGGTACGGGCGGTTAGGATGAGTTTTTCTTGGGCGCGGGTTAGGGCTACATATAAGCAGCGTAGTTCTTCGGATAGATTTTCGTGGTGGGTTTTGCGGGCCAGGGTGGCACGCGGCAGGGTGTTGGCGCGGGTGCGGGCCGATGTGTCGGTATAGAACGGCCCTGCGCCGTATTCGCCGTGCAGGATGATGGGGGCGCGTTCGTCCATGGGATTAAACTTGCGCCCCATGAAGCTGACAAACACGATGGGGAATTCCAGTCCTTTGGATTTGTGGATGGTCATGAGTTGCACGGGCGTATCGCTGTCAGTTGCATCGGTGGCTGCCACGCCGAAGTTTTCGGTGGCGCGGGTTTCGTGCAGGCGGGCGATGTAGCGCGTGAAGTGGAACAACCCCGTCAGACGCGTGTCCTCGAAGCGGATGGCGTGCTCCATCAGTAGGCGCAGATTGGCGAGCCGCGCATCCCCCGCGGGCATGGCCGCTACATGCGCCGGGTAGCGCGTCGTGTCATACACCAGCCCCAGCAGTCGGCTGATGGGCAAAATCGTAGCCGCACTGCGGAAAATTGCGAGGTCATGCTTGAATTTATCGAGCTTAGGGTGGTTGCTTGCTTGAACGCAGTCGTAAAAATCGCCGTCCTCGCGCGTGCGGCGGATGGCCAGCAAGTCGTCCGCGTCCAGCCCATACACCGGCGAGAACAGCACCGTTATCAGTTCAATATCTTGACGCGGGTTGTCCACCACGCGCAACAACGCCAGCGCGGTTTTGATTTCTTGCTGGTCGTAGAAGCCTGCATTCGCTTCTGCCAAGGCTGCGATGCCGTTGTTTTTGAGCGTTTCAATAATTTCTGCCGCTGTTGATGAAATGCTGCGCGTGAGGATAACCATGTCGGATAAACGGCACGGGCGGTAGGTTTTGAGGCTGTTATCCCACACGGGGTGGCGGGTGGCTAGGAGTTGGTGGATGAGGCGGGCGATAAGCAGGGCTTCGGCTTGGATGGGGGTGGGGGCGGGGTTAAAGTCGCGACTAAGGTCAAAAGCAAGGTCAAGAGCTTGGGGGGCGGCCCCAGACGCCGCGAGGGGAACACAGTTCCCCTCGACCCCCGATGACAAGGTTGGTTTGTGTTCATTAACGATATGCACTTCTACGGATAAATCTGCCGCCATGCCATCGGACATTGGCGGATAACTCGCGCCCGGCTTTAATTCGGCGGCATCGTCGTACTCGATTTCGCCGACGGATTTGGACATGATTTGGCGGAAGAAGAAATTGATGCCATCCACCACCTCAGCACGGGAGCGGAAGTTTTGGGATAAGTCAATTCGGATAGCGCTGCCTGCGACGGGGGGTGCACTGTCCGTAAATTTCGTATAGGTTTCATACTTCGCGCGGAACAGCGCAGGGTTGGCACGGCGGAAGCGGTAGATGCTTTGCTTGACATCGCCGACCATGAAGCGGCGCGCGCATACGGCGGAGAGGATGCGTTCTTGCAACTCGTTGGCGTCTTGGTATTCGTCGATGAGGACTTCATGGTATTGGCGGGCCAAGGTGGTGGCGATGGAGCTGGGGGGGGTGCCGGGGCCGCCGGGATACAGGATGCGGATGGCGAAGTGTTCAAGGTCAGAGAAGTCTAGGAGGTTGCGGGCGCGTTTTTCTTCGGCGTAGGCGGCGGCGTAGCGGATGGCCAGCCCCATGAGCGCGGATATACGGGGGGCTAAGGCGCGGATATCGCCACACATTTTGTCCGGCGGGGCGAAGAAGATTCCTTTGGTTAGGGCTTTGATTGCGTCTTTTACATATTTGTTGCGGATGGTTTGCACGCGCGTTTTTAAGGTTTCGTCCACGTTGTCTTTGGCGGTGATGCGGGCCAACTTGCCCCAATCGATGGCGCCGGTGGCTTGGTACAAGTGTGCGAAGGGCGCGTTTATTTCGTCCATGAGGTGCTCCAACATTTGGGCATCGGCCTCTAGGCGGTCTATGTATTTTTCGGGGCCATCGGGTTGGTGGCACAGTTCCAGTGCGCGGTCGATGGCACGTAATGCGCCACGCAAGCCACGTTCCAATTCCTCGCGGGCGATGGCAGCGTAGGGGCTGCCGTCGATGCCGTTGAAGTCAGTGTATTGCTGCGTGTAGCGTGCGGCGGCAGCTTCGGGGAAGGGGTCGCTTTCCAAGAAATCGTGCAGCTTGCGTACCAGCGCGTCCAATTGAATATCGCCGGATTTGCCGCCGAACACGTCCACCAAATCGATGAATCCGTTGAGGTCGTCCTCGCCCGCTGCTTGGTATTCTGCCTCGAACAACGCCTCCATTACCTGTGCACGAATCAAACCCAGCTCCGCATCGTCGCCCACACGGAAGGCCGGATCCAACCCCACTTCTTGGAAGTACGTCTTGACGATTTTCATACAGAAGGCGTGGATGGTAGAGATGTCCGCACCGGGCAAGACCTGCACGCCTTGCGCGGTGATTTTGTCCTTCATGCCCGCGGCGGCGGCCTCGGTGAAGGTGACGATGAGCAGGCTATCCAACTTGCGTCCTTCGCGCAGGTGGCGCATGACGCGGGCGGTCAACACCGCCGTCTTGCCCGACCCCGCCGCCGCGCTAACCAAAATATGCGGCGCATCGCAGTCGATGGCCGCTTGTTGGTGCGGGGTGAAGTGTATACCCGTTTTATCTGCCAATAAACACCAGCTCCCCCGGATAGTCCCGCTCTGCTACCGCCAGCGACTTGACCCGCACGGCGTTGCCGTCCAGTACGCGTTGCACGGTATCGAACGCCAGCATGGGTCGGTTATTTTCTTCGCTCAAGTGCGCGAGGAAGACGTGCGGCAGGTGCGATTCGGCCAAGCCTTCGCAGACTTCCACCAGCAGCACGCCCGCCGCTGCATTCGAAAGGTGCCCGCGTCGGCTCAACACGCGCGCTTTCAGTTGCGGGTGATATTTGCCGTTGCGCAGCATTTCCACGTCGTGATTGCTTTCTATGTAGATGATTTGCGCGCCCTTGATGTGGCGGATGATGTCGGGCGTGGCTTCGCCCAAGTCGGTAGCGACGGCGATTTTCTCTCCCGTGGCGGGCAATTCTAAGGTGTAGCCTACCGGTTGCGCCGCGTCGTGGGAAATTTCAAACGGCGTGATGGTTACATTGCCGATGTTGATGGGTACGTTCGGTTCTACTTGGCACATCAAATGTTCGGGCAGCGGCCCCAGCGTTTTGTGGCGCAAAAAATAACGCCACGTTAACGGCGTGGCATAAATGGGTACGTGATAACGGCGGGCAGCAATGCCCAGCCCGCGGATATGATCGCCGTGTTCGTGGGTCACAAAGATGCCGTCGGGTTTGGCCACACCAAAGCGTTCCAACCCCGCAGCTATTTTTTTGCCGCTGATGCCCGCGTCAATTAAAAAATGCGACCCGCCCAGCCCCGCATACACGCAGTTGCCCGACGACCCGCTCGCAATGGTGCCGAAGCGTGCCTGCATGGTTAAACCAAAGGCCGCAATTCGCCATCGGCGCCAGGCATGGCATTAATTTCAACACGCTGTATATCTGCGCCCAACGCGCGGAATTTTTCTTCGAATCGTTCATAACCGCGTTCTAAGTGGTGGATGTTGGCGATGCGGACTTCGCCCTGTGCGGCCAGCCCGGCCAGTACCATGGCTGCGCCTGCGCGCAGGTCTACCGCGCGTACTTCGCCCCCGGTGAAGGTGCATGAGCCGCAAGTTTTGGCCGCGCGTCCGTTGACATTAATTTTTGCGCCCAATTTTTGCAATTCGTGCGTGTATAGAAAGCGATTGTCGAAAATCGTTTCGGTGACGGTGCTTTTGCCCTGCACCGTGCATAATAACGTGGTGATTTGCGGTTGCAAGTCCGTGGGGAAGCCGGGGTACACGCCCGTGCGCACGTTGCTGGATTTTAATGGCCCTTGCACCCGCACGCGGATGTTCTCCAATCCTTCGTCCACGGTGCAGCCTACGTCGCGCAGTTTGGCACTTAGGGATTCCATGTGCTTGGGGATGATATTTTCGACCGTTACGTCACCGCCGGTGATGGCCGCGGCAATCATGTAGGTTCCGGTTTCGATTTGATCGGGGATGACGGTGTAGTCGCCGCCGGTCATTTCGGTCACGCCGGTGATGCGGATGGTGTCCGTGCCCGCGCCCTTGATTTTGGCACCCAGGCGGTTCAAGAAGTTGGCGGTATCTACGACGTGCGGTTCTTTCGCGGCATTGTCAATCGTGGTTACGCCCTCGGCGTACACCGCTGCCATCATAATGTTAATCGTAGCACCCACACTGGGCGAATCCAAGTGAATGTCCGCGCCTATCAACTTGTCCGCTTCTACGCGAATCACATGTTCGTCCTGATAAGTTGTAGCGCCCAACGCTTTAAATCCCCGCATGTGATAATCAATCATGCGCGGCCCTACATTCAAGTCGCAGCCGCCGGGCGTAGGCACTTCGGCCTTCCCAAAACGCCCCAGCAAAACCCCCAAGAAATAATAAGAAGCCCGTATATGCGCAACGGCTTCCTTGCCGATTGCATAACGGGTAATATTACGTGCATCAATTTCCAGCGTGGCGGCATCGCGCTGTACGCAAACCGCGCCCAAGCTCGTAATCGCCTTGCGCAGCGAATTCACATCTTCAATGTCGGGCAAATTGTCAATCACGCAAACACCATTGGCAGCCAACGCCGCCGGCACAATGGCCAACGCCGCGTTTTTAGCCCCATTAATGTGCACCTTGCCAAACAGGGGCTTGCCCCCGTTAATCACGATACGCGCTTCTTGCTCCACCGCTTGCCACATCCTATTTCTATGTAATAACGCGCAGTATATCAGAAATCACACGCAGGTCAAAGGGGGGCGGTGTAAAATACGAAATTTAAGCTATTAGCCATACTAATAGGTTGAATTTCATTAAATACTTGATACGGACACGCTATCAGAAAGAAATAAAAGGATATGGATAGTTGCGGATTGTTATGGATAATTGCGGATAATTATTGAAATATATGCATGCATATGATTATATCTGCGCATAATAAAAGAGCGAGTGCGCGAACACCCGCTCAGTAGCCACAGCCGCAAGGCTTGACGGCTAGCAATTATTACAACTTGCTAAAACCGCGCAACCTATTGGTCACAGGGGCGCGGTTATTTCTTTGTTATGGCTTTTATAAGAACCGCGACCAAAGTTATCAAAGCAACGACAAAGGTCATCGCCGCGAATATCACCAAGAATAATGTCAATGTTTCCATAAATGGCATCACCACGAGCTATTTCATCGAAATTGCGGCACTTTCATATGGGCTTAGCCGCCATGATGCGCCCTGCTTCTACAGCTATTGCTATTATATTACATATTTTTAAACTGAAGAATGCAAACAAATGCATTCATAGCAAAATGCATAAGAAGGCAGTTGGTGGCAAATTGCCACCAACTGCCTTCTTTAATTAGCGCAGCTATTAACACGGGTTGTTCCGTCGCGCCAAACCTACCTAACCACAATCTCCATCGGCAGCGCGTAGCCTTCTATCATGGGGTTGTAATAATCAAACACGCGTACATGCCCGCCGGTTACCTCCACAGGGAAGGCAGGGCGGTATGCAATCGTTAGCCAAAGGATTTCGCCCGGTTCGGTATCGCGCAGGTACAGGTTGATGTTGTCGAAGCGGAATTCGTAGCGTTCGATTAGTCCTTGGTGTTGGAGTCGGGTCAGGCTGCTGCGCTCCACGCGGAAGCCCTGCGGGATGGATACGGCCACCAAGCCGTTATCCACCATGCCGCCGGACGTATTGATGATGATGATTTCTTGTTCTACCAATTCGTGTACGGTCAAGTCGGGGAACATGAACGTGAGTACTTCAAACCCGCGGTCAAGCGTAACGGAATCATATGGGGCGAAGAATTCTTGCACGATTTTGTACGTCATACGGCCTACGCCGGTCATTTCAATTTCTAGGAAATTTTCCGCGTCCAAGTCGGTGAAATGCAGGGTATACAAATCTAAGGTTTGGCCGGCGATGATATCGAGGGTGTGGCGCGTATTGCCCAGCGTGACGGTGATGATGCCGTCTTCGGTTTCGGCTTGGGTGGGTTGGCGCGTCAGGGCTTTTAGCGACAAAATGGTGGCTTGTGTGCTGTGCCATGTGCCCCAGGTGTCGCGTTGGCTGATGATGTAGTTGATGAGCCGGTCGTTGACTTCGGCGTAGGAGCCGTGCGTGGACAGTGCTATGGACGTAAGCGCCGTGGCTTGCAAGTACTGGATACGCCCAAATGCACCAAAGTAATCACGTGTGGTGGAAGTAACATAGGCGGTATCGCCGATGTGTATGACGGTGTTGACCAAGCGGTCTACGATTTCCGTTGCGCGGGGGTGGTCGATGTTAACCAGCACATTCGCAATGAGTGCCAGCGTGTAATTATCGTCCACGGCATCCAAGCGGCTCAAAAGGAAATCCACCGAGGATGCAAGCCGGGGGTCGTCGGGCATGGTTTCGGACAAGGCCCATGTAATGTACGCGCTGAAAGCAAGCTGCTGGCTGTTGGAAATCCGCCCAATATTGCGCCCGGTAATTTGGAACGAGCCGTCATTATTTTGGTGGTCGAAGAGGAAATCCTTCATACGGTACAACACGCGCTCATCAATGCTGTAGACTTCGGACAGGTTGGTCAATTGCATGAGGCCGTAGGCGGTTAACACCGTCTCCGCCGGGGCGTGACCGAATAAAGAGAAACCACCTGTTTGCCGCCCGACTTCAAAGGTAAGCAGCCGCTGGTACCCCGAGCTGATGTAACGCAGGGCGCGGTCGGTAAGTGCGGGGTTATCCAAATTATTTTGTTGCAAGTACCGAAGTGCAAGGATGTTGGGATACAAAATCGACGAGGTTTGCTCGAAGCAACCGAACGGCATACGGAAGATATTCTCCATGCCTTCCAGCACGTGCGACATCACCGATGGATAAAACGTAATCGACGCGCGGCGCGTGCCGGGGATGTTTTCGTGCATGAATAATAAATGCCGCCAGGTATCGCCCTCGATGCTGCCGGACGAGACTACTTGCCGTATACGGAAGCCCTCCGGATTGACGGTAATCGGCCGTTCCGCCGCATCCGCAAAGCCAAATGCATCGGCATACGCGCGGAAAACAAAGCTGCCAAACTCCACAATGCGAATGGGTACATACATCATGACCGAACGATTGGGTTCGACAGTCAGGATTTGCACGGCATCGCCGTATAGTTCAAACCAATCCATTTCTGCGATGGTAAGGACCACGTCCAGCGCTTCTTCCGTGTAGTTGAACACAGTCACGGGGATACTTATGCGGTCATACCGCACGCTGTTGCGCGGCAATTCGAAGTCTACAAAGAACGGCTGAAACGCGCGGAAGTTGCTTTGTGTATGCCCGACAATGCCGTCGCGGGTATTACCCACGACTTGGATGTTCCACGTAGTGATATTGTCGGCCAAGATGAAAGACAAATCTGCTGCGCCGTCGTGGGCGATGAGTTCGGGCACAAAGAGCATGGTTTCAAGGAATAAACGGCGCACGCGGGCAGTTTGTGTTTCGATTTCGGTGGGTGTGTCGTCGGTGGGTGGGTCATCCGCGGGCGGGGTGATTTCAGCGGGTGCTTCCGCTTGCGGAGGCAAGTCGGGCGGCGTTACCACGGACGGAGCTTGCGCGACATCTGGCGCAGGTGCGGGGGCAAAATCCGGCGCGGCCATGTCGCCCGGCGACCAAGGCGCTTCCATTGTTATTGAAGGCGCATCGTCGGAATCGTAGTTCCTACCGCATGCGGTAAACGCAAACAGCGCAACCGCCACCAACGCCAGCATGACAAATACCACAAACAACGCTTGCCGCCTGCCCGACGCCAGTTTTTCAGAATCATCCATTTCGTCGGGCAAGTATCCGGCTTCGTGCAATTTCAACATCGCCGCATCGCGCTTCTTCGCGTTGGACAACGAAATGAAAAACGCAATCGCAAAAACGGCAACCAAATAAATCCGCAACCCATTCAAAAAGCGGGAAAATCCATCCGGACCGTCGGGTAATACCGGAAGCGGATTCATCAGCGTCGCCGTGCGTATCGAAGGCCCCGGCGTGTTCGGCAGTAAGAACGTCTGAAAGTCATCCTGCCGCAGCAACAATCGCGAAATCGCCTGTTCGGACGCCCCCGCGATGAGCGACATATATAATGTAGCAGCATCCATATCATCGCCAAAGCGGATATCTGCCAGTGCAAGCCGAACGTTGTCTACAGACAGGTCATTGGCCGCCAATGCCAGCATGGCTTCGTCCACAATACTCACCAGCAACGCGGCTTCCAACGGATTGCCCGCACCGTCCGCTACATGAAAGTTCAAATGCACCCAATCGCCCGGTTCGTATTCCGGCTGGTTGCTTTGTACGGTCAGCTGCATCGTATGGCCCGGGTCAATGAAAATTGTTCGGCGGACAAATTCGCGTCTTTCCAGCGGCACATCTTGGCCGGGTTGCACCCACGTTGCATAAATATCAATGATGCCGAATGCATCACCCAGGTTCAATTCCGCACGGTCGTGTTGGGTTTCCACCATTTGCAAGAGCTGCTCGTTGCGGAATGCGTATACGACAAACTGCCCGCCCCCGCTGCGATGGTGGAACGTCAACTCAATCGTGTCACCCATGGCGTAGCGCGCACGGTCGGTACTGAGCGTAAAGTTGCGCTGCTCACCCGCGAAAGCGAACTCGCCCTGCACGCTGTTGCCGTCCATGTCTTGCGCATGTATTTGCATAAGGTTGTTGCTGGCAATGTCGTCCAAAATAAACACACCAATGCCATTGTCGTCCGTAGCCACTTGTCGGCTAAAACCGGGCGCGGTGATTTGCAAAAAAGTACGCACGGGCGCACCACCCACCGTGTGTGTAAACACATACACGCGGTTGGGCATGCCCATCACCAAGTGCCCATGCTCGGGCATCACATCGATGATAAATGCCCCTTCCGATGCACTAACGGTCAATGCGGTTTCGATCCGGTAATTGGAATTATCAATCACTTCCACCCACAAATGGAAAAACCCGGCGCGATACGCTTCAAACTCAAAGAGGAAACTGCCGTCCTCGTTCAATTCCGTGGTTGAAAATTGGCGTTCGCCGTCCAAATATAGCGTCAACCTGCCTTGGTTCACCGGCTCGCCAAAGAAGTACATCATGCTGCCGGTCACTTGCACGGTTTCGCCCACGTGGTATTCTGTTTTGTCCGTTTCCAAGGTCACCCCAAAGCGCGGCAACACAAACGGACTTACTTCAAAAAATGCCTCGGCCCGCACTTCGCCCCGCTCCATCACGGCCAACCGATACAATCCACTATTCACTTCATCGCCCAATTGGAACCGCCCGCTGATGATGCCAAAGTCCGACGCCTGCACGGCCTCGTAATATACCCGGTTATCATTGCCGTCAAATATCGCCACCGAGAACGCGCCACCCGCTAACGGCCGCGCCGAAGCCCCCGCCAACGCCATGATACGGAATAGCACCAAGTCACCCGGGTTGTACAATCCCTTATCAAAATGCACGATAAACTGCTGCCCAAATTCCGATGTCACCCGCACATCCGTTTCCAAGTACTCTTGCCCCAGTTCCGACGTCACGGAAATAATCAACCCATGCCGCCCGTCCGCCAAGCCATACAACGAAAAGCCAATGGCTCCCCGCCCGTCATAATCGGTATAAAAAATACCCGGCATGCGCACGGGTTCCTCATCTTGTATTACATAAACAGCCAAGTCCGCCTTCAATGGCACCCCGTCCAAATCGCTCACCAACACCGCAGCATGAAATTCCGCACCTTCGTGCTGCACCCCGCTGGCCACTACTTGCAATTGGTGCAAAGGTTCCACTGCCTCCAACCGGGCTTGCCGCGCGGCATTAAAATAACCAAACCGAACCGATACATAACGCCCCGCCACCGCAACGATAAGGGCCATCAGTATGTACAGCGTGTAATTTGTGCGTTTTTTCATCCGGGCACTTCCTCTCAAAGTTCAGATCGTCCGCCATTTGTCAAGCGATTCATGTTACAATTATATTACATTTTCATTTCATGTCAAGCCCTACACCCGAAACAGCCGCTATACATGACAATGACGCAAAAAAATCCAGGTGGTTAGTGGGGCTAACCGACTGGATTTAATTGATGCATATATTGGAGCTATTTTCTTACTCGTTGCAATCCTCGTAGTCGCATTCCGTCAAACACAAACCGTCCTCCGGACAAATAGAAACCGCATCGCATTCATATACAATGCCATAGGCCGCATCTGCATCATACGCGTCATCGCTCTGCCCGTCATGACCCCATGCAAACATACCCAGCGTCGCGGTCATCACCACAAACGCCAAGACATAAATAAACATCCGTTGCTTGCGGTCTTGCGCGCTGTCTTGCAATAGTACACGCTTCATAAAAATTACCTCCTTGGTTCCGGCTTTTATGTATTTTATGCACATTATAACAGAACACATTCCGGCTGTGTGGAAAGGTTTCCTATAATTAACAATTATATACAAAAACCGAGCGCCTGTTGTTGGGCGGCACATACCCGGATAATGTTACATTTGTTACAGTCTTACCATATGTATATATTACTAACGCACATCATACATGATGCGTTAAGTTTTGTAAAGCTTTATGCAAGAATTTAACAAAAAACGTTGAAGCAGCAACCGCATGAAGCAACAAAAAAGACGCCGAACACTGTATGTTTATTTGTATCCGGCGCCTTTTTTATTTCAATGCGCGTAATGATTACACGTTATTATTTTTTCACACCGCGTAATTTCTTCCGTTTTACAAATACCAGCATGCCCAACGCAGCCACCAACATCATATTGAGCGCACCAGCCAACCACAGCGTTGCGGCTGTTAAACCGGTTTGCGGCATGAGGCCTACGGCTACAGCCGTCGGGGGCGCTTCGCGGTTAAATAATTCGAATTGCCAGTTGTTGTTGCGTGTCCATTGACCGATGGGGACGCCTGCGGGGTTCAACTCAAGCCATACGTTGGGGTTGCCTTCGGGGATGATGCGGTTGCCGGGCACACCAGGTGTTGGCGGCGCGATGGTAGTGGCAGCGGGAGTAGTAACGACAGGCACCGCAGGCGCGGGCGACGTAGCAGTAAGCGCGGGCACCGAAGCCACCGTAGTCGCAGGGGATGTTGCCTGAGGTTGTGTCGTTGTGCCCGGCACGGTAGGCGCGGTAGTTGTTGCAAGGGTGGCGGGTGCGGGCGTTGTCGTTGGTGTCGCAGTTGTCACTACAGGTGTTGTCGTTGGTGTCGCAGTTGTCACTACGGGCGTTGTCGTAGGTGTCGCAGTTGTCACTACAGGCGTTGTCGTCGCGGTCGTTACAGACGGAGGCGTCGTGTTTTGCGTCTGCGAAGTGCTCAGCGTTACGGTTGCGCTGCTGTTACTGCTGACGGTACCGTTGCTTACGAGCACGGCGTTAATAATATCATCTGCCGACGCATCTTCCGCAATGGTGGCTCGAAATGTTACTTCAACGCTTGTATTCACCGGCAAATCTGCCAAATATACACGAAGCTGCCGGTTGTCCGCATTAAAGCTGTAAGTCGCACCGGACGCATCTACGCTGCCAGACACAAATTGCAATTGCGGCGGCAAGTTGTCGGTAATGATTAAACCCTCCAACGTAACATTTCCGGTATTGGTGACGGTGAATGTGTATGTGATCGCTTCATCCGCGTCACGGGGCAGGATTTGCGGGTACGCTTCTTTAATAATATTAACGGCGGGTGCAGGTTCTGGTGGCAATACGGTGATGGTTGCGTTGTCGTTGGCTGTTAACGTACCTGACGTTACAGTAGCGACATTGGTAATATGACCAGGGGTTGTGTTGGGCGCGACCGTAACATTAAATTCGATGGACACGCTTGCGCCTTGCGCCAACGAAGCCAAGTTAACGGTTAGCCGTTGCCCGTTAATCGTATACGACGCACCCTCTGGCAAAATCGTCATGTTCGCAAATTGCAAAGCGGCAGGCAGCGTGTCGATAACGGTCGCGTTGTTTATCGTGCCGTGCCCGGTGTTGGTGACCACCAGTGTATAAATGACCGTGCCACCGGCTTGCGGTATGGTTGCGGGCGTTGCGGTTTTGGTGATGTCAATGCGCGGGATGTCCACGACGGTGATGATCGCGGTATCTGTATCATCCACCGCAGTTGTGCCATATACAGCGGATGCCGTGGCGGTATTTTCAATTTCCGTACCGATGGCCACTTGGCTGCCCAACGTCGCATCCAGCACAATGAAAATCACGCCATCCAACGGCAATGCATCAAACGTCATGTCCAAAGTCGTACCGGTTAATCCGCCAGATGCCGGGGTTACAGGCGCACCGTCCAATGCATCCAACGTCATGGACACAATAGCCGCTTGGGTGAATTGCGCGGGCAAGTTATCCACCACACGCACGTTGCTTAGCGGGCGATTGCCCCGATTTTGCACTCGCAAGGTGTAACGCACGATACCGCTAGCGGCGACGCCTTCGGGCGATGCAGATTTGGTGATGTCAATAATCGGCTGCGGCGCGGATTCCACCAAAATGGACACGCTCGCATAATCCGCCAAAATACCCTCATTGGCAACAGCCGAAACATTTGCCGTATTGGGAATATACATACCAATGGCAGCGTCTTCATTTATCGTTACATAGAAAGTAAATGTTACCATCGCACCGATGGGCAACGACGGTATCGTCGCCGTCAAGGTGTGATTATCAAAGTTTTGCGTAGTACCGGGCGCATTGGCACTATGCACAAAATCGCGCGGCAAAATAAGCATCGTATCAAGCGGGTCGGTTACGACCACATCAAATAAATGCTCGAATCCGTCGTTAATTACTTCCAGCGTATAACGCACCGTTTCGCCGGGGATAAACACCTCGCGATTTACATGTTTACGTATTTCAATACTGGGCGTAGGCCTGATGTCATTTTCCAGCGTCAACGTGCCCACCAACGGCAAGCGGCCAATAATTACATCATCAACATCTCCGCGCAGCAATGCTTGTGTTTCGTTTATTTGCGATTGCGTCAATGATTGGCTAAAAGTCAAAAAGGTGTATGCATCGCTTCCCGTGGGCAGGATATACCCCGCGGGTGCGTCAACTTCTACTAATAAATACACCAGTGGCGCACGGGGCAGGATATTCAAATGGTCAAATACCAATTGCCCATTCGCATCCGTTATCCCTTCTTGTGCGAAGAAGAAACGCTGTCCACCAATGTCACGATAACGTACACCCGCACCCATTCCGTCTCCCGCATATTGGTTGTGCAGTGCATGAAATTGCGTGACGTGGATATACAAATGAAACTCCGCTCCGGGCAATAAAATCGCCGGGTTGTGCGACGCACGCTTGGTAATCGCCAGCGGATGCGAATCAACCGCACCCACAATGCCCAAGCCGCGCACTTCATGTCCAATCACATCGTCCCAAGTTTCAAAGCCCAAACCATACAAGCTAACCGAGTTGCGCACATTAACGGTCGAACCCGCAGGTGCATTAATCATAGATTCATACATAATACGTATAGGCGTACCATCGGGAACAATAAAGTGCAAGACATGCTCGCCCGCCAAATTCACGCCAAAGTCTAAAATGCTCCAAGGGGTATGTGGCCCGGGGGTCAAGCTTGCGTTAAATCGGGGGTCACTGTTGCGATCCAGCAGCTGCCAATTCATCACACCCGCTTCCGTCAACGAGCCCACATACAGGCGCATCGTGTCCATGTCAGGCGTCAAGAACAACATCGTGTCAACCACACGTATCAACGGATTGTATGCATCCGCAGGCAACAACGTATGCGCGCCGGTGTTAACATGAATCGTCGTAAGCACATTGTCTGTATTATCGATAACTTCAATGTTTTTTTGCAACGGACGAAAGTTGTAGGCGAGCGTGATGGAATTAACAAAAACTGCATCATTACGGGAGATAAAAACTCTATTTAAATTTCGTTGCTCAAATTCGCTCATTGCCTCTCTGTCGAATAAATTAAGTTCTCTTACAAATCCATAATTATTTGTGTGTGTGCCTTCCATGGATGATTGCATGCGTGTTTCTACCGGAAAGCTTAAATCCTCGTCACTTCGATATTCCGGACGCAATTGTAATTGGTAATGGATGGTTATGTGGTTTGATACATCTCGTGAAAAAGTTACTTCTTCATTGTTTGTCATGGTTACCGTCGTTTCAACGGAATCGTTGACGCTTCCTGTTTTCATAAACCAATCGGGGTTTTCTAATTGGTCGGTAACAACTAAGCCACCATGCATACCGTTCCACAAGTTGCGCGTTATGACGCTGGACATGGGATTCACGCTAAGCGGCCATGCATGATCATGATTATTCAGGCCGTTGATTTGGTTTAGTTGGGAAAGATCGAATGAAATTGTACTGGTGACAGCACCTACATCAACGAGATTGTCCCATTGTGTGCCGTCCAAATGATACGGGCCAAAAAATTGATTGCTAATTACTGGGAATATTTGTCCGGGTAATATAGCATTCGGCACAATCCCTGTATCACGCGATATAACCACCAGCGACCCCGGAACCAATTCCAATCGAGAGTCAAATTCAACTTCAAAAATGGGCGGATGGCTTGGTTGTCCCTGGTCCACTTCTGGGCGCATAAATAAAGGCGTTCCCCGATTCGTATATCCGGGCAAAGTGCCAATGCCATTATCATTGGGCCTGGTAATAGGATTAATTTCTGCCACCATGTCAAAACGATAGGGCACCGCACCATCGCTGACACCATAAGAAAACACCTGCCAGCGAGTAGTTTCAAATCGTGATCCATTTTGTTGCATCCCCGTTATTGAGTGTAAGTATTGCCATTTGTGGACGCGCGCAGTTATTTCGCCACGCGATTCCCGCAAATGGTCCAATCGGTTGCCATTGATGGGCAATACAAACTCTATACGAACAGAAAAGTCTTCGTAAAATTGCCATGCGTGGCCTGTCGATGCACCCGCCTGCTCTAATGTCCAGCGCTCGATACCATCGGCTTGCACAATGGACATATCGTCAACATTGCCAAATAAAATATGCACCATCGCGGTATTGGCATCGCCGGATACAGTGGTTGTAAAATCATCACCCGGCCTTAATGCCTGATAAAAATGACGTGTACCGTCGGGGTGTTCGCGATAAAGTAAAATACGCATGAATCCAACATACGCAGGATGCGTTACGTTAAAATAACGGTTAAACATATCATTCCGCGCTTGAACCGCATCATTATCGTTAGCAAATGAACCTTCTAAAAACGGTAATTCCAACCCCAGTGTCACACGCGAGCCATACAATGCCCCGGGCATTTCTGTGAATAGGGTATAAGCGATTTCATAATCATGCACGGGGGCATGTCCAACCCTGTTTTGCGCGGCGCGTACTGAGCTTTGGTATAATTCCAAAAGGTCGGTACGTGGGCGCACGATTCCCGCCATTGAAGTTAATATATCACCGGCATACCCAATGTAATTTTCACGGATGGTGTTTACAAACAAAGCATCCCAATCAATGTCACGTCCATGACGCTGCGTTGATGTCGAATATGCAAAAGATACATGATAGATGTAACCAAAGGGTTCATTGGTGCCTGGCATAATTACATTGGCCGGAGGTATGGTGAATACAAAGTTGTGTTCGTTTTTATTTACCACCAATGCGTAAACGCGATTGCCCGTTTCAGTACATATCCAATATAAATCCATTAATTCTTGTGCCGTAAAAGGCTCTCTTATCCGGTTTTCCATGAAAAGTGCATTAGCAGCAGGATTAACATTATCCGGCCCAAGCATTAAAAACGATATCGTATCGTTAGCGATGGCTGCTCCGCCAATTCCATGAAGCGGTGAAGAGCTTACAATGATTGTGCCATCTGTACTGGCGCCGATACCGTGTGGGATTTGATTCATTAACATCGCATCACCCGTCAACGGCGGGAAATCCGATGCCAATCGTGCATCCCACTCTTCAACAAAAGTGCGGTTATTTATACGTTGGCCAGATAAATTGCCTATGCTTACGCGCCAAGTGATGGGTGTACCTAAGTACGTTTGTGCAAATCGCTCTTCTGCGGGTACCGTTGCCGGAATAAAACGAGAAGTAACCGCACGGAACCAAAATTCACCGGGGCTGGCTAACGCGGCTGTGGCGAATGTACGACGTGCGTAATCATATTCCGCACTGCCGGGTGTAAGCGAAACTTCCCGCCCATAACCCACCGCCAATTGAAAATTGCGACTAAACCAATCGGGATCGCTCATTTGTGGAGACATGGGGGTACGTAAAATTATGCTTACGTTGGTAATGTCTAAGCCGTAATAATCCGCCGGAATGTTGAATAACAACACGTTATCTACATTTGCGGCACTGCCGGAAACGTTGTGCGTGCCTAGCTGCACGTTAAACATAGGGTGCGAAAGATTGTAAACACTAGGCGTTGTTGCACCAAAATTGCCTAGTCGAGAATTAATTTGCACTTCTATTTCATCCAACGGCGGGAAAACAATGCCAGCAGTAGCTGCACCCGTGCCGCTGTTAATGCGGTCGGTTCCCAACGTTATATTCACAGGAAGCCCATTGATTGTCACATGCGAAGATGTTCCATGTGGCTGCATCATACCGTGCGGACCGGTAGTGGTCTGGCCAAGGGATATTGTCCAAGGTACATAAGTATCGCTTGTGCGTAGATTACGTGTTTGAATGTTCAAAAAAGCGTCACGCGCAGTGTTGATGAAATTAATTTCACGTGTTGATGTAAAACGTGTTGCGGTTGCGCTTTGGATATCTGCATAGAAGTCGTGAATCATTCGGTATCTGTTGGGATGCCGCAATGCATGGTGGCCGGTTAGTGAGTTTGTATTGTTTTGCACCATGCCAACATCAAAATTGCGTATGGCATACACCACATACGGCACATCAATTTCATAGGTCAAAATTATTTGTTCGCCGTGTGCCACTGTTATGCCCATTAAACCAAAATCAATAGTGAAATTATCGCGGTCAATGATGGGGGTTGCTGCAATGGGTTCGCCGCCCGGTACTGCGGGGGGGATATAAATATCTGTGCGGGTATCGGTGGTGTGCCATGTGATGGCCGATGCGGGCACGGGTGTACGCGCTACACGTACAACTTCATCCGCATCCAAAATGGAAAAATAAAAATTATCAAACGCCGTGCGCGGTTGTACCTGCGTATTGGTGCGCAATTGTGCTGGAAATTCCAAAGCCGTGGGCAATGTCACCGGCACCGACCGCCATGTGGGAAATCCATGAAAAACAACATCGTCCAACACGGGCGAATCTTCTTCGTGGGAACCGGTGGCTCCGATGATTACGGTGTACCGCACAATTTCGTTGCCAGCGACACGCGGCTCGAAAAAGGTGCTATCCAGTGACATGTGCATCCATGTGAACATGTATTCCGGGTTGGTTATTAAAAAGCCCATCGTGATTCCGCCGCCGAAGTTTAAATCAAAGAAGCGCGTGCCGCCTTGCACGTCTACATTCAATTGCATTTCCAAGTGAATGGTGAAAGTCACGTGCGCGGTTTGCGTGCCGCTTTCCAACACCGCCAATTGCAAGAATAAATAACCGTCGGTATTTACGGTGTATGTGCCAATGGTTTCATCTGTGGATACAATTGACCCGTGTATGGGCGAAGAAGGCTCCATTTCTTGCGGCAATCGGTATATCAAATACCCTGTCCACGGATGGGACAAATCGGCGGGGTCATTAAAATATTCAAACAATCCCCCCGGGCCAATATTGGACGCGAAAGTGATCGCAAAAGAGTAAGCGCGCCCCAATTCCAAGGTATGCCCTTCTTCCATCAACAAGCCTTCGTCATCGCGGATTTGCACCCCGGTGAGGAAGTTGGCCAGGTTGTATTGCCCAGAACCGGGGGTGCCGTGTGCCTCTATGGCAATTTCAATCGCACCCGGCGATGTGGTGCTGGACGAAGGATATGTAGGTGCCTCCGGTTCTTCGTACCCCCATGCGAAAAAGCCTAAGGTCGCCGTCATCATCACAAAGGCGAGAATAAGCGCAACCTTCTTTTTCAATCCGGTGCTTGTTGTTGCTTTCATGTATATTCTCCTTTTATCGCTGTAAAATGGCGGCAAAAACCGCAACGGCAAGTCCGCTTTCAATTTATACAACGATTATGTAATTGGTAAAAATAAGCACATAAAAACCCCGGACTGTGGTGTCCGTTGTCTTGCCCAAGGGATTGCCGTGCTGTGGTGTTGCTTATATGTAATTCCTACTGTGACATATCATATACAATCCTTGAGAATATGTAAAGCCTTGCTATTTTCTTAATCTATAAGCGCGAAACCTGTTTGACGCAAGGCTTCATACAATACGATGCCCACGGTGACGGACAAATTGAGCGACCGTTCGCCGGGGATCATCGGCAGGGTGATGATTTTATCGTCATTTTGCGCCAAAATGTTGGCAGGCAGGCCTACGGTTTCCGACCCGAAGATAAAGTAATCGCCGGGTTGGTATTGGGGTTGGGTGTGGTTTTTTGTGCCGCCCGTCTCTACCAAGAAGAACCGCTGCGCACCCGTCACACGCAAAAAATGCGCGAAGTCGTCGTATTCGCGCACGTTGAGTTTGCGCCAATAATCCAAACCACAGCGCTTCAAGTGCTTCTCGTCCAGCGAAAAACCCAGCGGATGTATAAGGTGCAATTGCGCACCCGTAACCAAGCAAGTGCGCCCGACAGCTCCCGTATTGTGGGGGATTAATGGTTGATGCAACACGACATTCATGGCGCGCAGTATAGCACAACCCGCCTGCGTGCGGTATAATTGCGCTCATTCTGCGGAAACGAGGCGGCATGTATGAAAGAAAACATACGTATTGGGCAAGGCTACGATGTGCATCGTTTAGTTAAAAGCCGCGCACTGGTGCTAGGTGGTGTTACCGTGCCGCATACGCACGGGCTGTTGGGGCACTCCGACGCGGATGTGCTGTGTCATGCGGTCATGGATGCGCTATTGGGCGCGGCGGGGCTGGGTGATATTGGCCAACATTTCCCCGATACGGACGCAGCATTTGCGGGTGCTTCCAGCATCGCGCTTATGGAAGCCACCGCCTTTCTCCTGTTCAAGCATTACTATCAAATAAGCAATATCGACGCAACGGTCATAACCCAAGCGCCCAAGCTGGCAACCTACCGTGAAGAAATGACCGTCAACATTGCCCGGGCATTACAAATCGACCCCGACCGTGTGAATATCAAATTCACCACGGAAGAAGGATTGGGATTCACCGGCGCGGGGGAAGGGATTGCCGCGCAAGCTATTTGCCTGCTCCATAAAACGAAGTAACACATTGCATATTTGAGAGGCGGAACCACATGTCTTTGGATATTTACAACACCCTGACCCGCAAAAAGGAATTTTTCGAGCCCATTTCGTCCGATTCGCCGCGCACCGTCAAGATGTATACCTGCGGGCAGACTGTGTATAACGACATCCACATGGGCAACGCGCGATTTTATGTGGTGTTTGATACGGTGCGGCGGTATTTGACGCACTTGGGTTACGATGTGCAGTTCGTACAAAATTTCACCGATATTGACGACAAAATGATCACCCGCGCCGCCGAGGAGGGCACGACCGTAGAAGCGTTGGCGGAGAAATACATCGCCCGCACGCTGGAGGACTTGGCCAATTTGAACGTCCAACCCGCCACCGCCAACCCCCGCGCTACGCACGAAATCCCCGCTATCATTGAAATGATTTCCACGCTCATAAACCGCGAAGCCGCGTACATCGTCGCCAACGACGACGCGGAGCCTTCGCCGCCAACAACCGACGGTTGCGCCCCCCAACGCAGCAAATCGGTTTTTTTTGATGTCACCCGCACAACCAACTACGGTAAATTATCGCGCAAAAAAATTGAAGACTTGCAAGCCGGTGCACGCATCGAAGTGGACGGTGACAAAAAATCGCCCGCCGACTTCATCCTGTGGAAACCCGCCAAACCCGGCGAGCCCGCGTGGGATAGCCCGTGGGGCCCGGGCCGCCCCGGTTGGCACATTGAATGCTCCGCCATGATCAAAAAATACTTGGGCAACGCCATTGATATCCACGGCGGCTCGGCGGACCTCATCTTCCCCCACCACGAAAACGAAATCGCCCAGTCCGAAGCCGCCTGCGACTGCGATGCACTGTCCAAATATTGGATGCATTGCGGTTTGCTCACCGTTAACCACAAAAAGATGTCCAAATCGCAAGGCAATTTTCAAACGCTGCGGCAGGTTGCAAAACGATTCGATTACGACGTGATTCGCTTCTACCTGTTGAGCGCACATTATCGGATGCCCATGGAGTTTGGCGACACGATGTTAACCGCCGCCGCACGGGGGTTGAAGCGGATACGGAATTGCTATGCACGACTTGCAAGTAAATTTATGGATCACAAAATTCTTGAAAAACATCATATATCTATTGTTAATGAAGGCGAAAAATACTTGCATAAATATATAAACGCAATGAATGATGACGTTAACACCGCTGACGCTATTTCATGTATTTTTGAATGGGTTAAATTTGCGAATAAAATAATTATACCGAATGATGAAATCGACATACTTGCATTGCATAAACTAAGAGAACAATTGTCCCAAATGTGTTCATTAATTGGAATCGATTTAATAGCATCATTCACGCAAACTATTGCCACGTCTAATCCAAGTGATTATATACAAAATGATCATAGTGCAATTAAATCAACGCAATTTTTATATTCACAAATACCGACAATGAAAATTTTTCCCGACGAACAAGAAATAAGTATTCAAATCGCTGAGCGACAAAAAGCTCGAAAAAATAAAAATTTCGCATTAGCTGACAAAATACGTGATGAATTGGCTAATCAGGGTATTTTATTAGAAGACACACCCGACGGCGTCCGGTGGAAGCGCGCATAATTTTGTAAGTTGTAGGAGGACGATATGGCAGGTGCATTGGCAATTGATTATCGCTATGGTACGGAAAACCGCGTGGCGCATGTGCTTAAAGTACGTATCACCCCCGCCGAGGAAGGCGGATTTTGGGCATCGCTTGACATCCCTGGCGGCGGCTGCACCACCCAAGGCGAAACTCTGCGCGAGGTGCAAAAAAATATGTATGAAGCGATGGAGCTTTTCTTGGACGATTATCCGCACATCACAGATTATTGCCTCGCCTTTGAGGTAACCGACGCCTAGGATTCCGTCGGTGAAATTTAAAGATTTTTATGCATGTTTAATAAAATTTGGGTGTGTGCAGCAAGGGGCACGCGGTTCTCATTACAAATTGCACCACCCCGCAACAAATAAAACTTCGGTTATTCCCGTGCATGGGGGCAAGGATATGAAAAGAGGAACGTTCGCAGCTGTTTTGCGGCAATTGGAAATTGATGCCGATACATTTCTCGATTTTATGGAGAAAAACGCGTGACTAGCACCGCCAGCCTCGCCTATTTGGGCGATGCGGTGTTTGAATTGCGCGTGCGCGAAATGTTGTTGACGCGCAATCCCAACGGTGTGTCGCTGCGCGAATTGAACCGACAAGCCCGTGCATATGTAAGCGCGATGGCGCAGGCACAAATGTATCATGCCATCTTTGACACACTGTCGGAAGATGAGCAAGCCGTCATTAAACGCGGGCGCAACCTACACAATACGTCACGGGCAAAGAATGCGGACGTGGCGGCGTACCGTCATGCCACGGGGTTGGAGGCGTTGTTTGGTTGGTTGTATGAACGAAACAACATTGAACGCATTGGTGCGTTGTTTGAATTATGCATTGCTGTGGAGCAAGGCACCCAAGCATAACCGACCTTCCGCGTTGCTTCAAAAATCACAATTTTGTTAAATAAGGAGGCCGACATGCGGTTATTTCACGTTAGCGAAGACCCGAACGTGGCTGTTTTTCACCCGCGGTTGCCGCGCCGAGCGGAGCTGGACCCGGATGTGGGGTTGGTTTGGTCATTGACGGAGCCTTCATTGCCAAATTGGTTGTTCCCGCGGGATTGTCCGCGCGTGGGCTTTCGTCTATGTGAGCAAACCACCGGAGCCGACCGCGAACGCTTCTTTACCTCGGCGGAGCATGTTGTGGCCATCGAACATGACTGGCACACGCGGCAGGCGGCGCATACTTTGTATGTTTACGAATTCGACCCGGCGAATTTTTATTATGACGATGTGGCATCCTTTTACATAAGCCAACGGTCGGAAACGCCGATTGACATGGTTGCGTACACGGATTTGTATGCCGAATTATTCCGTCGGGGGGCGGAAGTGCGGCTGGTGGATAATTTGTGGCCACTGCGCGATGCGGTGTTTGGCTCGTCGCTGACGGCATGGTCGTTTTGCAAAATGGCGAATGCGAAGGCGCGCAATTAACAATTGGAGGCAAAATGATGTTGGGAATGGAAAAAATCGGGCAAGGGATGACCACGACGGTTTACCGCGATGGTGATACGGCGGTTAAGGTTTATGAAAATACTCCGATTGGCGAGGTGGAAAACGAAGCTGCCCGCCAACGGTTTGCGGTGGATGCGGGGCTTCCGGTTCCTGCGGTTTGCGGGGTGCGGCGCATCGGTGACAACGCCGTTGCGTTGGAGATGCAATGCATTAATGGAAAGCCTTTGATGCATCCCGGAATGGATGAAGCCGACTTACTTGGGGCGGTTGACACCTTGGTTGGATTGCAACGCGCCGTGCATAAAATTGACGCAAGCGGTCAACCCAAGCAGTGCGATAGATTTGTGCACCGTATAAAACAAACGCACCACATCAATGACGCGCAAAAAAGCCAATTGTTGGCAAAAATGAAACAATTGGACACCCACGCCATGCAATTGTGCCACGGCGATTTTCATCCCTTGAATATTTTGTATGATGGGCGCATGCATTGGATTATTGATTGGGTGAATGCATGTGCCGGCAATCCCCTTGCCGATGCATGCCGCACTTATTTGATATTCACAGAGCATATCCCACATTTGGCAGAGGTTTATTTGCGTGTTTTTTGCCAAGCGGCTGAGGTGTCGTGCGATGATGTACTTGTGTGGCGGCCGATTGTCGCCGCCGCGCGCTTGGTGGAAAATATGAGCGGCGAAAAACGAACCATGCTATTAAACATTATCAACGAGGAGATTCCTTCCCATGCGTAATTTGACATTACTGACCGACTTTTACGAACTGACCATGATGCAGGCCTACCACCATGCCCAAGAAACCACCGGGCATAGCCAGTGGGCCGTTTTTGATTTGTTCTACCGCGAGAACCCCTGCGGAAATGGGTATGCCATTGCCGCCGGGTTGGCGCAGATGATTGATTATGTACAGAATTTGCACTTTGCCGATGCGGACATTGAATATTTGCGGTCTACGGGGTCGTTTGGCGAACCGTTTTTGGCTTACTTGCGCGATTTTAAATTTACAGGGGATATTGATGCGGTGCCGGAGGGAACGGTGGTTTTCCCCGGCGAGCCGTTGGTGCGTGTGACCGCGCCACTGCCTGAGGGGCAAGTGATTGAGACGGCACTGTTGAACATTATCAACCACCAGAGTTTGATTGCCACCAAGGCCGCGCGGGTGTGCTGGGCGGCGGGCGACGACCGCGTGTTGGAGTTTGGCCTGCGGCGAGCGCAGGGGCCGGATGCGGGTATCTATGGCGCGCGGGCGGCCATGATTGGCGGCTGCCACGGCACCAGCAATGTACTGGCGGGGCAGCTTTTTGATGTGCCGGTGCGCGGTACGCATGCGCATAGCTGGATTATGTCCTTCGACGACGAAGCGGAGGCCTTCCGTGCGTATGCGGCGTTGTATCCGGACGCGTGTATTTTGCTGGTGGATACCTACGACACGCTACGCTCGGGCATGCCCAACGCCATCAAAATCTTCGAAGAAATGCGGACGAACGGCATACCGCTGACGCTGTACGGCATCCGCTTGGACTCCGGTGACTTGGCGTATCTTTCCAAGCAAGCGCGGCAGATGTTGGACGATGCGGGCTTCCCCGACGCCATTATTTCCGCGTCCAGTGACTTGGACGAATACCTCATCACCGAACTCAAGAGCCAAGGTGCGCGCATTTCGCTGTGGGGCGTGGGCACCAACCTCATCACGTCCAAGGAATATCCGGCCTTCGGCGGCGTGTACAAAATGTCTGCCCTGTCCGAAAACGGCGGCCCATGGCTCCCCAAAATCAAACTCAGCGAGAACCCCAACAAAGTCACCAACCCCGGCGTAAAAAAAGTCTACCGCTTGTACGACGCCGCCACGGGCAAAATGAAGGCCGATCTCATTACCCTGGCCGACGAACAGCTTGACCCGCGTACCGACCTCACCATTTTCGACCCCTTGGCCACTTGGAAGCGCATGACCCTGCGCGCCAACGAATACACCCTGCGCGAGCTGCTCGACCCCATCTTCAAAAACGGCCAGTGCGTATACCAAAGCCCGTCCGTCATGGCCATCCGCGACTACACCCAAGCCGAGCTCGCCACCCTGTGGGATGAACATCGCAGACTGACCAACCCGCACATCATGCCCGTGGATTTGTCGCAAGGTCTGTATGATTTGAAGCAGGCGATGATCGCGGCGAATCGGATGTAGGTTTAGCTTCAGTCGGTGGCAAATTGCCACCAACTGGATTCCTGCACAAACACATTGTTTTCGCACCGCTGATAAAGCAAACAAACCGCAAACGTCAATATCGTCTGCGGTTTATTTATTGTGTTGCTTTAAATTTTCGTTGTTATGAATTTTGTGCGTTTAATCTATCGTAAACGCGCCGCGTACCATGACCCAATTGGATTGGCTGGTGAAACGCAGGCCGCGTCCGTCTGTGCGCGGTGTAATCAGCAGGTGGTTGCGGCTTATTGAGGCACCGTTGGATACGTTAAGCCCTTGCGTCATATCGACCAAGCCTTCCGGCCCGGAAATAACCGTTGCTGTACCTGTACGCAAAATTACTTCCGTGCCATTCTCCAAGAACAGCCGCTGACCATAAGTCAGATTCAATGACACAAACTCCAAGCTGCGCTCCTCGCCTGCACCGGGGCCCGGCGGCGGTTGCGTTACACCCGCACCAGGAACGTCCGCATCGGGGTCATTACCCGCACCCGGTACATTTCCGCCATGGACTACGGCCAGCACATCTGCCGTAACCATTGCCACAATCGTTTGCACATCAAACGGGATACCCGGCAATCCGCCCGATTCGACCATTGCCCGCAACAACGCATTCTCTGCCCGCAGCACTTGAATTTCGCTCCACACATCGTCGATGCGCTCGTCCACATAACGACGCGTTACCAGCGGATCAAGCACATCGCCCGGTTGCGCGGCGACGTTGGTACGTAAGTGCGGCATTGCAGCTGCGAAGGCAAGCGCGGCGATAAGTAAAACAACTACCCAATTCTTTGCTCTTTTTGTTGTTTTTGTTGCTTCCATTTAGAACACCTCTTTTATATATGATTTGCATTCGTGACTTGGTTGGTGGGGCGGCGCAGGTCGCTGCTTAAGTCAAAAGATTAAGACATTGGGCGCTGCCCAAACCCGCGAGGGGAAGCGTTCCCCTCGACCCGCGCTGTGCTTCGCGAGGCTTCGGCGCTTGGCTGGTGCGAATTTTAACTGGTGGCAAATTGCCACCAGTTGGATTTTTATCATGGCCATGATTGAGAGGGGGCGACGCCCAATAACTGGGGTCGAGGGGGCTGTGCGCCCCTCGCGGGGTCTGGGGCGGATGCCCCAGGGTCTTGAAGCTTTTGATCTCAATCTTTTGACCTTTGTAATTATTATCCGCCGCTCAGCATCCCCCTCAAAATACCCGCCATCTGCCCTACATCCGTCGCACCGTTTATTTGCCGTCTTGCATCGGCGGAACCCTTCATGCCCTTGGTATACCACGATAGATGCTTGCGCATTTCTTCTATGCGACCGCGTCGGGCGGCTACTTCGTTAAGATGCGCCAAAGCGGTTTCGATGATTGCCTCGTCCGATGGCGGCGGTGGCAACTCGCCCGTTTCCAACGCAGCCAGCGTCCGGGAGAATAACCACGGGTTACCCATGCCGCCGCGGGCAATCATGATGCCATTGCAGCCGCTGGTTTTTAACCGATGTAGCGCGTCTTCGGGCACAAAGATATCCCCATTGCCAATTACGGGGATTTTTAAGGCAGCCTTGACGGAAGATATTTCATCCCAGTTGGCATCGCCGGTGTAGTATTGGTCGCGGGTGCGGCCATGTACGATGACGAGCGCAGCACCGGATTCTTGTGCGGCACGGGCTACATCGATGTAGTTTTTGGTGGCGGGGGTGAATCCCAGGCGGATTTTGACCGTCACGGGGCGCGATGATGCGCGGATGGCGGCTTCTACCATTTGGCCTACGAGGACGGGGTTTTTCATGAGTGCGGCGCCATCGCCATTGTTGACGATTTTGGGCATGGGGCAACCCATGTTGATGTTGACGATGTCGAAGGGATGATCCGCGCCCAGCCCGGCAATGGCATCGTGCATGATCTGCGGTTCGTGGCCGAAGAATTGCACCGCCCAAGGCCGCACGCCGTCGTTTTCTAAAAGTCGGTGGGTGTTCTTGTTGCCATACACGAGACTCTTGGCACTCACCATTTCGGAGAAGGTCAACCCTGCACCGTGCCGCGCCACCATCGAACGAAAAATACAATCCGTGACCCCCGCCATGGGTGCCATGAACAAATTATTCGCCAATTTGACCCGTCCGATTTGCAAAAAACCGCCCCACTAGACAAAAATCGCGCTGAAATCAAATCGTAACATAAAAAATAAGCGGTTGCTAGTCCATAATTGCGAAGCAAAATTTTACGCATCGAAATGATGCGCGCAGCCAGTGAATCATTGCCAATTTTCTACCGTTGGCGTAATATTCAAAACAAAAACACGGGAGGACAAACTATGACCATCACGTATGAAATGCTCAAAGCCGATCCGCAAGTAATCGCTTATATAACCGCGGGCAACAACGCCCTCAAAGTGCTGGGTTTTACCGAGCATGACTTCCCCCATGTATGCTTGACCGCAGAAATCGGGGCCAAGATTCTTACGGCGTTGGGTTACGATGAAAAGACGATTGAGCTAACGAAAATTGCGGGGCTGTTGCACGACATCGGTAATATGATGAATCGCACCTTCCACGCGGCCAACGGTGCGGAAATTTCCCGCACGATATTGGAACGCTGCGGCATGCCTTATGCAGACATTGCCGAGGTGTGCGGTGCCATCGGCAACCACGACGAAAGCACCGGCAAGCCCATTAGTGCCGTATCCGCTGCGCTCATTTTGGCAGACAAAACCGACGTGCGCCGCAGCCGCGTACAAGAAACCTGCATGGAAAATATCATCGCCGACATCCACGACCGCGTAAACTACGCTGTCACCCGCGCCGAAGTGCAAATAATAAAAACGGATGAAAAAAACTTCATCCGTTTATGCTTGGATTTGGATATCGCTTTCACCCCCGCCATGGATTACTTTGAAATCTTCCTGAGCCGGATGATTTTGTGCCGCAGGGCGGCGGCGTTTTTGAATGCGGAGTTTGAGCTGTTTATTAATGACTCTAAGATTGTGTAACTTTGGCAATCAATTGAATCGTATTAAAATATTTGCCGCCTTTGGGGTCGAGCTTGGCGAGGTATTCCTGCCATGCAATATCGTGGCAGGTTTGTTCGCTTAGGTTAATGATTTAGATGCCCGCGGCATGGCGGAATAATTGCGTCAACCATTCCATGCCGCGCACGCACCTTGCGACGAGGGGTTCGGCCCAAAACGGCTGCATTTCCGGCGGCACATTTTCGCCAAATTCATATTTTAATCCGGGGAAAGAGACGGCCACGTAGCCGTCTTTTTTTACATACAGAATTGAATTGGGCAGCATTTCGGCATTATCGCCAAACATGTTGTACGCACCAATGGAGAAAGTTTGTCTCCTTTGGAATGTTTTTACCACGCGATGATGTCTTTAACCCGCGCTTGCAGAAACGCATTGGCTTTGGAAAAGTGCTTGCAACCGAAAAAGCGCCCCCCCGCCAGTGGGCTGGGGTGTGCTGCACGCAGTACCAAGTGGCGTGTCTCGTCCAGAGACGCGCCTTTTTTGTGTGCGTCGTTGCCCCACAGCAGGAACACGGCGGGCTCGGCGCGTTGGTTTAACTTGTCCAGCACAGCATCGGTGAAGGCTTGCCAGCCCATGCCCGCGTGGGAGCGCGCTTGCCCCGCCACCACCGTCAACACCGTGTTAAGCAGCAATACACCTTGCTGCGCCCACGCGGTTAAATCGCCGTGTGCGGGGCGGGGTGCGCCCACGTCGTCATGCAATTCTTTAAAGATATTCACCAGCGACGGCGGCATGCGCTGCCCCTCCGGCACGGAAAACGACAATCCATGCGCCTGCCCCGCGCCGTGGTACGGGTCCTGCCCCACAATCACCACCCGCACTTGCGAAAAGGGGGTCAACCGCAAGGCGTTGAAGATTAACGGCGCGGGTGGATACACGGTGCGTGTGGCATATGCATGGTTCGTTTTCTCCCGCAGGGCAAGAAAAAAGTCCGATGCAAAAACATCGGACAATATTTCATCCCAATCGTTGCCGATGGGTAGTGCCTTTTTGGGCGGCGGGTCGTATGACTGCGCCATGGTTACAACGCGTGAAACGCGGGCTTCGCGTTGCCTTGCGCGTCAAACAACACGGGCGAACCCCACTTGCGCCAGCTTTGGCCGTCGTCCTTGGCCCAGAAGGAAACACGTTCGACCTGCGGGAATTCCTTGTACATATCAAACAATGTGCGGTAGTTGGCGGCTTGCGCTTGTGCCTGCGCATCGGTCAATGGCACAGCGGGTTCGGTCGAGGTGCCGTAGGTGAAGTCCAGCTCCGTAATGGCGATTTTCGCCCCCGTAGCCGCGAAACGCTCCAACGCTGCGCGCACGTTGCCGGGGTTGAAGTGGTGCTCGTTGTGGTGGCTTTGCATGCCGATGCCTTCAATTAATAGGCGGCCATCGTATTCGGCGTGTTGCTTCCACTGCGCGTTGATTTCTTCGACCATCTGCGCAATGGCATCGCGCTTTGCGGGCACGTCCTCGTTGTAATCGTTGTAATATAAAATCGCCGTCGGATCGGCCTTGCGCGTGAAGTAGAACGCGTCGAATACATAATCCGAGCCGCACTCGCCCGCTGCGGCGCCGTTGGCGTAGGAAAGATACCAATGCGCGGTATTACCCGCTTTCGGCTCCTCCTGCCGCAAGTGCGCCCGCCAATCCCCGCCGAACTCGTTGATATCGCGGAAGATTTCGTTCATGACATCCCACGAATACACGCGCCCGGCATACCGCCCCGCGTATGCGGTGATAAACGCCTCCATATTGGCCTTGGCCTGCGCACGGGTGATGGCGTTGCCGTCCGCATCACGGTTCAACCAAGGCGCGGATTGGCCGTGCCATATCAACGTATGGCCAATGAGCGCAATGTCATTCGCCTGTGCCCAGTCCACCAATTGATCCGCGTTGGAGAAGTCATATGCCCCCGGCGCAGATGTAATGTACACGGGCTTCATGCAATTTTCCGCTGTGACAGCGTTGTAATGATGACGGTACATGTCCAACATCGCTTCATCTTTAAAATCATGCGGCGACAGGATATTGCCCAGCATAAACTTGCCTTCAAATTTCTTGTGCAATGGTTGCAATTTTAAATCCCATTTCATATCCATACCCCTTTTCGTCATCTTTCAAGTGGTTAGTCCCACTAACCACTTGGATTGTCATTATAAATATATCACGCGGGTGTCGTATACGGCCACACCAATTCCCGGTGCGTATCGCGCATGTGGTTAATCGCGGGTTTCAACTCCTCAAACCCGCCGCAAGCATCCACGCGGTTGGATGTCCAAGGCATAACACCCAACCACCCATTTTCAAACGCATTCACATAATCCTGCGTAAGCGTATACCCCGCCGACCCGTTGGCAGGACATTCGCCCAGCAAAGCAGGCTTGCCGGGTTTTAACCCCCAACCCCTCTCCGCAGGCGCACCATGCGGCTTCACTAAATAAGGCGCACCGTAATGCTCCCCCACCCAGTCATAATAATGCGGCGAATAAAAATCAATATACGCCTTGGGGTCGGGATAAATACTTTGCAAGAAAGCATCCCCCACCATATCCCCCTTGTGCAAGCCCGCAGCCCCAAAGCCATCGCTATGATACTTAGGAAAAGACATCCCCACCGTAACCGGCACTTCACTACATTCATGAATAGCCGCAGCAGCTCGCGCAAAATAACGCGAAATATCCCCCCAAGCCATTTGCCCGCAAGCTGCTTCCTCATGCACCCAATCCGGCTCATTCATCAAATCAATGCTCCACAAATAAGGGTTGTTTTTGTATCGGTTGGTGAAAGGCACCACATAATGCGCCACAAAAGAATCCACCGCCGCATCACTTTGCAACATCTTGCGCCAACGATGCGCATCAGGCCGCCCCACATCCTTAAAATGATCAAACGAAGTCAACGTAGCCATCACATAAATCCCATGCCGCGCCGCCGCCGCAAAATACAAATCCAAATCATCCCAATGCTTGGCAGAAGTACCGTTAACCATCCCCTCCTCGTCAATAATCACCGCCCCCTGATCATTATTACAATTAACCCAAACCCGCGTAGCGTTCATCCCATTCTCCGCACAAAGCGCAAAATGTTCATTCCACCACCCATCATCATAATCCCCGCCAAAATCATTCCACTTGTGCCAAGGCGTATTGGCTCCATTAATCCAAATCGGCCTACCACCCACCATAAATCTTTCATTTTCGATGTAAATCCTTTTGTCTGCGCTCATGTCAAACCTCCTCCAACTAATTTAATCTTTCCTTTTTTAGCTAGCCGCGTGAAACAGGCGAAGCGAGGGGCGGGTTGCGTAGTGCGCCTTGCGGATTTTGCGATTAACGGCGTGATTTGGCTTAGTAAGACCGTTCGGCTTTTTTCGCAAACCACAAAACACAATAAGCTACCTCCGCAACCGGGCGAAAAAAAGACTAACGGCCGCACTTAGCCAAATCACGCCTTTAATCGCAAAAAATCCGCACAGCGCACTACGCAAGCCCGCCCCTCGCTTCGCCGGGGCTACACGCGTTGTATATTGGGAATTATAAGGTATAATCGGTATATTACAATACGATTACAGGAGGACGCACATGTTTGACTTGGCCGGCATCACAAAATTAACGCAAGGCGTAACCCGCCTATTCACCCCCGAGAACGTCTACGGGCAAAAAGGCCGCGGCGGCATGGCGTACCCCGGCACCGAACCGCAACCCATCGTCCAACAAATCGGCCAGCGGTGGGATGACTGCCCCCCCGCTCGCGAATTGGGGCAAAAGTGGAAAGTGCGCCCCAGCATCACCCTGCCCGCCGGTCAAACCACCGTCATCCCCAATACCGAATGTAGCGGTCGCATCCAACACATCTGGTGCACTGTAGATCAAAAACGCTATCGCGACCTCATCGTGCGCATGTATTGGGATAGCAACGAGTTTCCCAATGTCGAATCCCCCATCGGCGATTTCTTTTGTTGCGGATTCACCAAGGCGTTAAACATTGCGTCCATTCCCATTAACGTAAACCCCACCGGCGGGCTCAACTGTTATTTCCCCATGCCGTTCCGCACCGCCGCACGTATTACCATCGAGAACCGCGGCACCGAGGATTGCAGCGGATTCTATTACGCCATTACCATGGAAGAATGCGCTGTCGCGCCCGACGAAGTTTATTTCCACGCCAAGTTTCGCCGTACCAACCCGCTGCCGTACATGCAGGATTACACCATCATCGACGGCATCCGCGGCATGGGTCACTTCGTGGGTTGCCACATGGCATGGCAGCAAAACAACGACGGCTGGTGGGGTGAAGGCGAAATCAAAGCCTTCATCGACGGCGACGAAGAATTCCCTACTTACTGCGGCACCGGCACCGAAGATTACTTTGGCGGGGCGTGGAGTTTCAACGGCAATTATTCCGCACCCTTCATGGGCTACCAAGATTTGATGTCGCTGGGTTACTACGGCGCCGCACGCGAGATGAATAAAACCGGCAACCGCCATTCTATGTACCGCTTCCATATCATGGATCCCATCCGATTCCGCTCCGACTTGAAGATCACCATGCAAGCGCTTGGTTGGCGCAGCGAGTGGCGGTACTTGCCGTTGCAAGATGACATTGCGAGTGTGGCGTACTGGTACCAGACCGCGCCGCATGCGAAGTTTGAGGCGTTGGGGGATCGGGACGCGTTGGAAGTGATTTAAGGTCAAAAGATATATAAAGCGTGTCGGTTGCACTCGCAAACCGGCACGCTTTTTTTTATTGCACATAGGCTACCAAAGAAGGACGTGTCTGCCGCCCCGGCGATTTGGCAGGCACAACCCGATTTTTGGAGGTTATGTGATGAAGAAGAAATTATTAATAATGCTTTTGATTCTTTCATTTTTGGTGGCTTTGGTTGCGCCCTTTGGTTTGCAAGTAGATGCTGTGCCGTCCGAATTGGCACAAATGCAGCTGGCCTTGGACGCGGTATATGATGCGCTGGAAGTTTTGCGGCAAGACTTGGACGACTTGGAAGCCACCCGACCCTACCCCGACGCGAGTCAAGCTGTGTGGGGTGATTTTGCCGAAGCGTCGGACGCTTTGCGCTTGGCGATTTTGGCGCAGGAAGCTGCCGCGCAAGCCATTTTGGACGACGCATTGATTTACACGGATGCGGTGGCGCGTATCGCAGAAGCGGAAGCGCGTGCAGACGAAGCCAACCTCGCCATTGATGCCACCCAAGCTGCTCTCGCTCCCATTTACACGGCATTGGAAGCTGCGCGTTTGGCGGCAGAAGATGCCATTGTTTTGGCCGAGGCTGCCATCGAAGATGCATTGGCTGCCGCTGTAAACGCAGAGGTGGCCATTGCTGCCGCCATCAACGCCGAGTACGATTTTTATTACCTGTTCCGCGCGGTGGAAGCGGACGGATTGATCGACCACGACCTTTTGCAAGCGCTGGTTGATGCGCGCTACGGCATGGTTGCTGCGCGTGACGTTGCTGCGGAAGCTTTTGATGATGTTGGCGCGATGTACACTTTTGTAACTTCGGCGGCAGCGTTTGAAGTGGTATTAACCACCGTGGATGTACAGGAATTGACCGATGCGGGCGCACAAATGGTTGCAACCGAATACACCGCCGTGCAAGCCATCATCGACGCCATGCAAGCACAAACCGCCGCCACCATATGGGTAGAAATCGCTAACGATTTTATTGCAGATTACGACAACATCCGCGCTACGGTGCAAAATTTAATTGAAACGGCAGACCAAGCCGTTTACGCCGCCACCGAGGCACGCCTAGCCGCAGAGACGGCTATTACGGCGCTAAGTGGCATCACCAACACTGCCAATGCCATTTTCGCACGGTCGTATGCCCTTGCGTTGGATGCGTTTCATATCCAAGTGCATGGGTTGGCGCGTGCGGATGATCGTTTTCGTTTGTTGCTTGAAGCCTTTGAACAGGAAATGGCGGCGTATACCACCGCGGTGTTTTTGTTCGAGGAATATTTGCAAGATATGTACAACGTTGCGCTAGCGATGCTGGATGTAAATCACGGCGTAGATGTGCAAAACGATCCGCGCATCCTAACGGCACGGGCCATTGTTGCCGATGACGCGTATCTGCACCGCACCACGCTGCTGCCGTTGGCGCAACAAGTTGTGACCATCGCCGACCATTGGTTGGACATGGCTTTGTGGGATGCGCAAGCACACCCGATGCAGCAGGCATACGCCGCTGGGCAAGCACTTTACGCCGCATTTCTGGATGCCACGATGCTTGACGGCGTGCCGCGCTTGTACCCCCTTGCTTTGCCCGCCGATATTATCGACTTGGCGATGAAGGTCGTATCCAACGGCGATGCCGCATATGACGTCATCCACCCCATTGCGCAGCGCGTACTGGACTTGTACCAATGGCGCAAGGATAACCCCCGTTTGGACGCGCTAACCGGGCAATATGTGCGCCACATCAATGCCACGGGCAATACCGCATTGCAAGAAATCACCGCTGTACGCATCGCTTTCCCCACCAACCGCGTGGGGCAGGTATGGAGCGGCCAAACCATGACCCAAGCCACCGAGGTGCAAATGCTGGGCATCGAGCTCTTGGTTGCACGTTATATCCTAGACAATTTCGTGTACGGTACAACCAATGCGCAGCGCTTCCCCGCCAACGGGCTGCTTTCTAGCACCAATGCTGCGCCTTGGCTGCCCAACGCGGGTAATGCCAGCGCCAACTCCACCAACAACACCGTTTTCCTAGGAAGCAGCGCGTCCGGTTACCCCCATGTAGAAACCTGGGGTATGGCCATCGGCTTGGGCATCCGCCCGCAAATCACGGCCAATGCGGGTGTTGCGTTCCCGGGCTTCAATGGGTACAACCGCAGCAACGTGGTTATAGATACCCAATGGTTGGGCACCGAGGGTTCCGTCGCCAACAACCAAGGCCGCGCCATCGCCCCCGGCGAATTGTGGATCGTGATGGATCAATTCAAAAATTATGAACGATTCATGCTGCCCGCCGCACCCCAAGCGCCGCCTCCGCCCACACCCCCCACACTGCCCATCTTGCAAATCAACACCCCCGAACCGCCGATAACCCCCACCGAACCCCAATGGCCCTACAGCGACCCACCCCTGCCCACACGCCGCATCTTTGCATTATCCTTGGATGCAGCAACATTGGAATGGACACCCCCCACCCGCCCCACTTTCGATGGAGAAATAACCCCGCCGCAATTCACCAACCTACCACCATATATCACGCTGCGGCCGGAAGAATATCCACCCCCGGCAACAACACCCCCAATAACAGCTGCGCCGACCACAACGCCGCCAACAACCACCGCGCCAATCACGACAATGCCAACAACACCCGAACCAACCACAACGCCTCCAACGACAATGCCAACAACACCCGAACCAACCACAACGCCTCCAACGACAATGCCAACAACATCACAAGCGACAACCCCGACGACACCCACATCCGTCGCCCCCCCGCCCACTACTGCCCCAACAGCGGCACACACAACAACGTTCCCTCCCGCAGCAACCTCAACGCCCCCGCTCAACGACCCCGCACCACACACACAACCCGCAACCCCTACCGATGCACCCCACATCCCATTGCCGCACCCAACGACGCCCCCCACCACTACACCCGATGCACAAGCTCCCGACCTAGATACCCCCCTCATCAACGACACCCCCGCCGCCGAGCCACCCCTGCCTGTCGGCCGCCTACCGCAAACCGGCGACCCCCGCAACAACGCATGGTTGTTCAAGGGGTTCATCGCGGCGGCATTATTGGCCATCACCGCTGCGTTGCAATTACTGCTTGCCAAAGCAAAAAACAACGATTAAACACAACCACAACAAAAAGGCAACCGGTTGCATTTTGCAACCGGTTGCCGTTGTTATTACCTCGCGCCTTTTACGACGCGTATGAATCGCCTTCATCTTGAAATATGCGGAATTTGGCCGTGTAGTAAATCACGTCCACCACTTCGAAGAAAATAACTGACAGCATAATACCCAATGGGATGCGGTTGGGTTGCATGACGATATGTTCCACGACCCACTCGGGCGTACCCACCGTGTAGTTAAATTCAACCATATGATACAAAAACTCGGGATTGATGATGTTCAAGTCATTGAATACATAAAACGCGCTCAACGCACATGCGATGCCGCACAGCACCGTAATCACGCACACGCGGGTGGTGTATTTGCGGTCAATGAGTTTGGTGACTTCGGAGATGATTTCAAATGTCATCCACGCGATGATGGGCAGCCACATGGCACGCAGTGCCGATGTGCTGAACACGGACACCCATTCTCCGTCAAACCGCCCCGCCATCAAAAACGGCGTACCCAAAAACAGCGTCGTCGTCGCCAGCGACAACAAGATTTCCCCAATGGGCCCCGCCGGGCCAATGTAATTGCGATTGGGCGAATCCGCATCATATTTGCCGTACTCGCCGATATCCACGTTAAATTTTTGCAAGAGGACAAAAATTACGGTGATGATGCCAAACATAACCACCAGCCCCAAGACAACATTGGCCACCACAGCCACCGGCCCGCCGCCAAAATTGATGCGGATGCCCATCAACCAAATGCGCCAATTATGTTCTGGACTAAAGAAATTGGCCAGCAGCGATACGCCGACAAGCACAGATGCCGCCAAAGGCAAACCCAGCAGCAACACACGCCGGTACATGCGCAGGTATGCGCCGCTTAATATTTTTTTGCATTCTTGTTCGTTGTCGGGGTCGTTGTCATTGTACGGATCGCGTTGCGGATTGCTGTATGGGTCGCGCTGCGCGTCGTTGCGCGGGTCGTTTCCGTTGGATCGATTGTCATAGGGGTTCATTTTTGACCTCCATAAAAATTAATGCATGCAGGATAACGAAATCACCGCGCAGCGAATAGTTACATTTGTCATGCCTTCACCATCGCACCCGTGGGGCAAATATCTGCGCACACCGTGCACCCCTCGCCGCATGCCGCTGTGCCTATCAAATCCGTACACACAACGGTTTTCATCCCGCGGAAAGCAGCGGACAATAAACCGCACCCGCTTCCGCGCGCCGCTTCACATGCACGGACGCACAAGCCGCACAACACGCACTTGTCGCTATCGTGGATAATACGCGTAGCGCGGTGCGGCGCGGTATAAGCATGCTTAGCACCCGAAACAATGTTGCCCATCCTTTCCTTATTATATGTGGCGAATCGTTGGGTATCCGCGCCCAATTTATTTGCGTGATACAGCAATTTGCACTTGTGCAAGCCACTGCACCCGCATCGCAAGCACCGCGCAGCTTCATGACGCGCGTTTTCGGGCGAATCGGCGGCGGGCAAGCGTTGCACATGGGGAATATGCGACAACTCGGCGGAGGCATTGTTGACGCGCACACGCGGCACAAACATTGGCGCGGGGGATTGGACATTGCCGTCCTGGCCAACGAATTGCGCCAAGATTGCGGCGGCGGCTTTGCGCCCGTGCTGGATGGCTTCGATGGCGTAGGCGGATTCGCCCGTGGCATCGCCGACGACGTACACGCCCGGCTGCGCCTCAAAAGTATTCGCATCAACCGCAAAAGTCTTCCACCGGTTCAGGGGCAGCGCCTCAAAACCCGCCGTATTCACCGATTGACCCACCGCAGAAATAATCAATTCCGCAGGCAAGAAAGTTTCCTCGCCGGGCACAGCTACGGGTGCACGGCGGCCGCTTGCGTCCGGTGCGCCCAGCGCCATGATTTGCAAGCGGATGCCGTCCGGCAAGACTTCCAGCGGCGCGACCAAGAAGATAAATTGTACGCCTTCATCTTGCGCAGCGGCGATTTCATGCGGTTCGGCAGGCATTTCATCGCGGGTACGGCGATAAGCCACCGTAACTACGCGCGCGCCCAATCGCTTGGCCGTGCGCGCCGCGTCCATGGCCGTGTTGGAACCGCCGATGACCACCACATGCGCAGGCACAAGGGGGTGCACTGTCGCGGCCGCGTACAAATAATCCGTACCGCCCATAACGTGGGGTGCATCGTCGCCCGCGCACCCCAACCTGCGTGACAATCCCGCACCCGTGGCCACAATGACCGCATCGTTTTGGTTACGCAATGCATCCAAGGACAGCGTTGCGCCGACCCGCGCGTTATTTACAAATCGGATCCCCATCCGCGTCAAAACCGCCAATTCCCGTTCCAATACCGCCTTGGGTAGGCGAAACTCCGGGATGCCATAACGCAACAACCCGCCCATCTGCGGCTGCCGTTCGTACACGGTCACATCATGCCCCGCACGGCGCAAAAAATACGCCGCCGTTAATCCCGCCGGACCGCCACCAACAACCGCAATTTTGCGCGGTTTAAAGCCACGATGTGATAATGCAACCGACAAATCATCGCTGCTCACCCGCGCCATCACCGCACGCTTTAATCCGGCGATGTCTATAGGCACATCATGCGCACCGCGGCGGCAACCTTTTTCGCACGGGCGCGGGCAGATATAAGCCAGCGATACGGGAAACGGATGCGCCTCATACAGAAGCATAGCGGCCTGCTGCCACAACGCATAGGCACCCGCATCCGCCACCTGCGCCCGCTGTGCCAACGCAATAAACCCCGCGCAATCCGTTTCCGCCGGGCACGCGGTGCGGCAAGGTGCCACGCATTCGCCCGTATGGGTAGAAAGCGACAATTCCAATGACATCCTTTGTGCCGCGCGGATACGCGGTGTGTTTGTGCGTACCACCATACCTGCCCGCGCCACCATAGCACACGCACGCACAGGCTTGACCGCAGCATCCACTTCCACCAAACACAACCCGCAAGCCCCGCTCGCCGGCAGTGCCGCATCAAAACAAAGCGAAGGTACATACACACCATCGCGCACAGCGGCTTCACTTTGCGCCACTTCCAACACCGTTTGCCCATCACGCACGGCGTAATTTTTTCCATCAATTTCTATGTAAAACAAAAGCGCACCCCCCAAGGAAGATGCGCTAACTATACTATATAAAATGTTTGATTAGAACCCGCCGATTACCTTCGCGTCCAACGCGCCCACTACCGCAACCGCCAATTTGACACAGGCCTGATAATCCGCCAATGAAATCATGGAATGGTGGCTGTGCGCATATCGCGTTGGGCACGAAATAACCAACGTGGGCGTGCCTTGGTTCGCGTGGTGGTACCACGAGCCGTTGGTGCTGCCACGTGCGCGTACCGCTTCCTGCACGTCAATTTTCGCCTTGGCGGCTACTTTGCGTGTAAATTCGATGAGGCGCGGGTTGGTAATCATGCCGCCGTCGATGTGGCGCAGCATGGGGCCGCCGCCCAAGCGCGTTTGGATTTGGCTGGCTTCTACCAGCGTATCATCGGCAGGCGCGCCTTCGAAGCAAATGACCAAGTCGGGCTTAACGGTATTCGCCACCGTTTTCGCCCCGCGGATGCCCACTTCTTCCTGTGATGAAAATGCACCTATTAAGTTAACGCCCAACTTTTTCTTCTTGAACGCATCCAGCGTTTCCAACACGGCGGCGCAACCCAAGCGGTCGTCAAAAGCCTTGGCAATTAATCGGTCGCCCTGCTGTTCAAAATCCGAATGCGGCACCACCGGACATCCGGGGAAAATCTTATACACTTTTTCCACTTCTTCCTTCGAGTTGGCGCCAATGTCAATGCTCATGCCTTCCAGCGAAGGCGGGCCCTCATTGCCCCCGCCAAAGTGGTGCATCTTGGCCGCAATAATCCCCGTCACATACGCGCCGTCACGATTGCGGATGCGCATGCGTTGGCCGCTAAGCGTCGCAGGTACCCAACCGCCCAATGGCAAAAACGTCATCGTTCCGTTGGCACGCACGGCCTGCACCATCAGCCCAATTTCGTCGGAATGCGCGTCAATCAGCACCGTGGGCAGCTTGGCATCCCCCTTTTTGCGCAGGTACAAATTCATCATGCTGTCACGCTTGGCCTCGTACCCGGCAGGCACATAAGGCATCGCCGCGTCGTTTACCGCTTCTTCAAAACCCGACGGCCCAAACGCATCGGTCAAATCCTTAAGCAATTGAATCGAATTCATGCTATTTCCTCCTAAGTTGTATAGTTACAATACTAACTAAACGCGCACCTTCTTGTCAAACAGGATATGATGCCAAATAAAAACGATTGCGGAGTTGATTTTCGCAGGAGATTGGGTATAATACAAACAAGTCACGGGGCTAACCGTGACTTGTGGGGCAACCGTTTTCGGCTTGGCTTCACGCTTTAATCTACTGTTTTATCAGCAGAAGGGCCGTCAACCTTGCTCGAGGGGCGGCCTTTTTCATTGCGTTTCATTGAGCGCCTAGAAAAAAGGTTGCCGCGCATTTTTGCGGGGCAACCTTTTTTTTACTCAAGACTTTTCTAGGCAGCTACCTATCCGTACCGGTCAAGGGCACGTCTACTTCACGGGGGGCGAATAGGGTGGCGTTAATTTTTTGCACGACCAGTTCGCCTTTTTTGTTGCATACGAACATCAGTTTGTCTCCTGCGCTTAGCTTGAGCGCGCGCCGTATTTCGGCAGGGATGGTGATTTGCCCGTTGGTGGAAATCCTTGCTAGATTCATATCCGCAGCCTGCTTTCTTATTTAAATTTTTTCTTCTTCTTGGCCATGATTAATGCAATCAACCCGCCGGATGCCATTAAGCTGACGATGGCAGAAATCCAATATATCAGGCTTTCATTGCCGGTCTGCGGCAGTGGACCCAGCGGAACGGGCGTATTGGGGAAGGGGGTAAATGCCCAGCCGTTGCCTTCACGCCATTCCCAATTGCCTTGGGGCACGTTGTTGTCATCCAACTCGATATAACCGTTGCCGTCGGGTACCAATGTGCCGTTGGTGGGCGGGCGCGGGGGAACTACTGTGGGTGTGTGGGGGCTTTGGCCATGGGTGGTGCCGCGGTTGTGCGATACCATGAAATCGTTGACCAGTGTGTTGTTGGGTGCACCGCTGCCCACCACGAAAGTTAATATGATGGTATTGCCTAAGCCAAAGTTGGCCGGTACGGTGCCGAAGTCGAAGCGGATTTCGGTATAGTGAATATTGCCGGGTTGCGGTAGCGAGAAGGTGAAGGGCGCGGCGGCATTAACACCCGTAACCAGTGTGCGCCATTGACTGCTGCCCGCTACGCGATAACGAATGTCATACGTGACCCCTGCTCCGTTGGCAAATGCAGGCATGCTACCCGATGAGAAATTGAGGCCGCGGCCGGGCATGTCGATGATGGTGAAGTCGTTGACCGCGCCGCCCGTGCGGTTGTGGAAACCGGACAATGTCCAATCGATGGTGCCGCCGACATTCGTAACCATGGCGCTGGGTATTTTGATCATGGGCGGTTGCGTGGTGGTTGGGGTTGTGGTGGGGGTGGGTGTTGTTGCAATGGGTGTGGTAGCGGTGGGCGTGGTGGTTGCTGTAGCAGATGTGGTGGCAGCAGGTGTAGTGGGTGGGAAAGTAATGACGCGCGTAGGTGGGTCGGTGTGTGGTGTCGTGGGCGGCGGTGTGGTTTGCGGTGGCGTAGTTTGTTGTGGGGTTGTCTGCTGCGGAGTGGTTTGTTGTGGCGTTGTCTGCTGCGGAGTGGTTTGTTGTGGTGTGGTTTGCTGCGGAGTGGTTTGTTGTGGTGTGGTTTGCTGTGGCGTAGTTTGCTGTGGCGTTGTCTGCTGCGGAGTGGTTTGCTGTGGTGTTGTTTGCTGCGGCGTGGTTTGTTGTGGTGTTGTTTGCTGCGGCGTGGTTTGCTGTGGTGTAGTTTCGGCTGGCGTCGTTTGTTGCGGTGTGGTTTCCGCCGGAGTAGTTTGTTGCGGCGTGGTTTCTGCTGGAGTAGTTTGTTGCGGGGTGGTTTCGGCTGGGGTTGTCTGTTGCGGTGTAGTTTCGGCTGGTGTTGTTTGTTGTGGCGTAGTTTGTTGCGGCGTGGTTTCTGCTGGAGTAGTTTGTTGTGGTGTGGTTTCCGCCGGAGTAGTTTGTTGTGGCGTGGTTTCCGCCGGAGTAGTTTGTTGTGGCGTGGTTTCCGCCGGAGTAGTTTGTTGTGGCGTGGTTTCCGCCGGAGTAGTTTGTTGTGGTGTGGTTTCGGCTGGGGTTGTCTGTTGCGGTGTGGTTTCGGCTGGCGTTGTTTGCTGTGGCGTGGTTTCAACCGGTGTTGTTTGTTGTGGCGTTGTTTCTGCCGGTGTCGTTTCGGCGGGTGTTGTCTGTTGTGATGTGGTTTCAGCTGGTGTTGTCTGTTGTGGTGTAGTTTCTGCTGGTGTGGTTTGTTGCGGTACATTTGCCAATTGACGTACATTTTTGACAAGTCCACCAAAAACGGGTGCACCGCCATGCTCAGTTATAGTTACATTGCCTCTGATGCCAATTGTAAGAAGCCAGTAGCCATCCGGTGTTTGATATCCTGCCGGTGCTTGTGTTTCCACTAATCTATATACAGCATTACGACGCAGTCTATCAAAATTAACCATACCATCATTGTCACTAATGGCGGTTTGAACCAAAACATAATCATAGCCCGTGCCGGGTACATATACACGAGCATACAGTGCAAATTCGGCACCTTGCAATGGCCTGTTACTTATATTCACTTTGCGGAATTCAAAGTTGATACGATAATATAAATTTTGAATTACTATAAGATCACTACCTTGATTCCAGTAATATGGGATAAAATAATCAGGTACATTGATTTCACGCACTTCATAATTAATGGCAATACCTTGGTCATCATACACTGGCAATCCAGAGAAAATATGCTGCCATTCATAAATATGACAAGACAGCGCACCTCTTTCTATGCAACAATTCATGTTTGCTCGATATAAAGTAATGGGACCTTGTAAGCGCACACCATTCGCATACAATACAATCTCTACGGTTTTAATTATTACTTCTTCCCAAGTTATATCACTACCATGCGTTGCCCATTGTTTGATGACTCGAATATCACGGGTAGGTTTATCACGGTGGAGGACTAACGCCCATGCGCCCCCTTTGCCATCCAGCTCAGGGTAGATAGAAACGTCGATACCGCCGTAAGGTTCAAATATAGGAATCTGATTGTAGGGAACAACGTTTATGGCTCCAATTGGCAATACAAAACCATCTGGCACGTCAATTACAACTAACCGATATGGCCGCCCCAAGCGTAATGATTCAAAACAAACGTATGGCCTAACATTGCCAGATGCATTACTAGCAAATGTTTCACCTGTTCTTATCCATTCACCATTGTAAAAACGCTCCATTGCAAACAGCGCGTTTTCAATACGATTCATTTCGTTATCTACAACAAAAAATGACATGCCTCTCATAACCCTTTGGCTAGTCAATGTTATATGATTACTACCTGATACAATGCCAGTAAAAGGATTGTCGACGCCGGAGTATTCAACCCCAAAATTATGATACACCGATCTTATCCCAAAACGTGTGCGTCCAGGAAAACGTGGATCACGTATGGGAAGTCCATAAAATGTATGTGTCCAATTGTTGTCTGCATTCAAAACAGCAAACGCATATCTAGTGTTCATTGGAATTGATTCTCGTGAAAGCCATATATGCACTTCTTCTGTTGAAATTCCTGCATCAAGAACGCATTGAGCCCACACATGCGTGACGGTAATATTGCGGTACGTGGCCTCCGCATTGGCAGTGCGCCACCTAGTACCATCCCATCTAAAGGCAGGGTTGCTGTGCGCTACAACATTTATTTCACCTATCTCATCTACATGAATAATCCAATAACCGTCCGGAATTGTATGTAAATAATGGCTGGCAACTTGCACCAATTTGTATTGCGCATCAAAGGACAAGGGGCCAACATGTATGTGGCCGGTGGTTTGCCAGACAATGTTACCCGGTCGTCGCATCCATGTATTGTCGTTTGTATTCTTTTCATATAACACAAAAACGGTTTCAAACGTTATCTGCCCAAGCGGTGCTCCATCAGTAGTAACGCTATCAACCAAAAACCGCAATTCCGTAGTAGGCTCCGGCGGGTCGGCAAACACAAACAAACTTACCGATGTGGCAATTAATACAAACGAAACCAATATCGCCCAGCGGTACTTAGATAAAAATGATTTAAACACAAAAATCACTACCCTTCATATGTAGGATAAAAACATTATAAATACTTACAGACGTGCAGATGCGGTCGTGCTAGTAGCGTATTGCTTATGTACTGCGTGAAAGTGAGCAGTTATTCATTTTCATATGTAACAAAAATTAAAGGTGGTGCTGCGTTGCGCTTTATTCCCTCATCCAGAGGAGTAAATCATGGCTATCATGGGGTATTTGCCTCCCTTCATGAAATTTATATTGCATAACCCAGCCGCTGCCGTCGGCCTGTGTGGATGTACCCACCCAAATATCGCCCGATCCTTCATTAAAGCGATAAAAATTGAATTGCACGTTGGCTTGGGTGGTTATTTGTATGTCTTCGGCAAAGGCGAAGTCGTTGAGGACGCCGCGCAGTTGTGCCGGGGTTTGGGCTTGGCTTAGTGCGGTTAGGGCATTTTGTGTGCGGTCGATGGGTGCGGGTGTTGTTGTGGGTGCGGGTGTTGTTGTGGGTGCAGGCGTGGGCGGTTGCGTGGGGGTGGGTGTCGTTGGTGCAGGTACATACATGGTGGTGGGTGCAGCAGTCGGCGGAGTGGTTTCATTGTGTGCAGGCTCGACGGGTTCGTCAATGGTAATTTCTTCGTAAGCGCGCATGTCAATGACGATGGGTGCTTCTTCCAACGGCAGTGTTTCTTCCATCATGTAACAGATGGGTTCGTATACCGGGGGCGCGTCTTGTTCTGCAGGCCAATGTGTATACACGGTGATGGCCGTGCCCAGTACAAGGACTGCGCAAGCGGCAGCTACATAACCGCCAATGGCACCGGCACTTGTGGCGGCGGCGGTGCTTGCAGTTGCTGTGCCTACGGCTGCCGTGCCGATGGTTGCGCCACCCATAAAAGCTGCGGGTACATATGCCGCTACATAAGTGGCTTCTTCTGCCAAGAACAACGCGGCCATGGGCAGCAGGACAAGTGCGTGGGCAGCCAAAATGGTGCTGCGGCCTTCTTCCAACTTGCGCTTAATAACCTTGCGCGCGCGGGATAGATTGAGGTACACGTTGTTGACATGACAATCCATCAAGTCGGCAATCTGCTGCGCGTTAAAGTCGAGGTAGTAATAGAGGTAAATGGCATCGCGCTGGTTTTTGGACAGCTTGCTGATTTCTACCAGCAGTTGGGTTTGCCGTTCTTTGACTAAGATGGCGTCTTCGGGCAGCAGGGCCTTGTCCAATTCATGCATGTCATCGGGCAGCGTATCGGTAATGTCGATGTGCGACATCCGGCGCAGGTTGGCCTTGCGGCGGCGGAAGCATTCGCGCACGGCAATCTTATGCAGGTAGCCCAACAAGCTATCGCTGCGCAGTACTTCGGCTTTCTTGAAGGCGATGACAAAAGTGTCCTGCACAATTTCTTCCACGTCTTCTTTGCTGTCGCAAAATTTGGCGCATACAAAGGACACGTACCCGCTGCATTGTTTGTACAATCCTTCAAATGCATCGGGTTCATTACGTTGCAACCGATCCAACCACATGGCGATTTGTTCGTTCTTGCGTTGCTGAATGGTAACCACCTCTTACCCTTCTGCTTAAATATAGGGAACCTAACAAAATAACCTATCATTATTGAAAATATTTTTTTCAAGCAAAATAAATATATCATGAAACTCAAGCGCGCGGGGAAAAGGTTTTTTATAGTTAACCAAAAAACCCGCGCAGATGGTTTTCTGCACGGGCATGGTTGATACACGTTTCCTCATGGCTTGAGGCACGCGGGGTAGTTCTTTTCTTTATATTGCCGTTGGCTACAATTGCGTCCTGGCTTTCGGCTTTTTATGTTTGTTACGGTTTCAGGCGGGCAGCCCTTTAAAGCACTTCCTGTTGTTGACTCTCTCTGGCCAGAGGTTTTTGTGAGTCGGTAGTCCGGTGGTAACGATTCGATCCTTAAGCATGTGTTATACGGGATGCACGCAGGGACGTTTGCATACGTTTGTCATGAGAGCCGTGTATACATGTGCGGATGTCTAGGATACGCCGATGACTTG
>Ga0123355_10000511_pt1 | contig 51686 bp, 44 predicted proteins | sample TergutEmb28metaG_3_FD_89872 | JGI IMG/M metagenome (GOLD analysis project Ga0123355, IMG submission 89872) | Embiratermes neotenicus P1 segment gut microbial communities from Petit-Saut dam, French Guiana - Emb289 P1 | ecosystem: Host-associated > Arthropoda: Insects > Digestive system > Gut ... | reverse complement strand
TCTCCGACACGTTCATCCCTCGCCCCGGTATATTTAAGAGAGAAAAACTATCTCTCTATATACCTGCTTCACTTTGAGGGCAAAAGTTTGACTGCAAATCAAAATTTTTAATAAAAAAATTCATAGCAGCCAGTCCCCTTGTAATTGAAATACTAACCGACCCTTTTGTTACGCCCTCGGCTTCGGCAATTTCCGCTTGGCTTTTGCCAAGTAGATAATGCGCTTCGATTCTACGCCCCTGTACTTCGGGTAGAGAATTTAACGCTTGGCACAGATTACAATGCCGCTCCATGCCTCGTAGTTCAGCATTGTATGAGGATACAATTTCAAGGTCGGTACAACATAACAAGGATTTTCGGTGCATTGGTTTTATTACGCCATTTTTTTGAACAACAGCACCTCTGTCAAACAGGAACCTCATAATCTTATCTTGAAGTGGAATAGCAAGCTCCGTCATATTGTTCAACGTCCGCTTGGTAAATCCAGAAGTTCCCCCATTTGTAATTGTACGGTTGTCACGCCATACTCTGACATCATAACCTAAGAATCGGGCGTAGGTGTTGCTATGCGTGATGAGCGTCTTTTCATCACTAAGTTCCATTTTCAAAGAGTTAGCTATAAATTCTGATAGTTGCTTTTTTATCTGAACACAGTCGTCTTTACTGCCATTCACACCAATGATAAAATCATCAGCGTAAGGCAAGTTTATGCCCGCTGGGAAGCAAACGACACCATAACTTTAACTTTTAACGCCAACGGAGGGCAGTGGTACCCAGACCAAGTTGCGCCATTGCGCCAATCTCAATTTCCGGCAGCGGTACAAACGCGCACAATAATACAGGGCGCAGTTGGCAACATGCCGCAATGGGAACCAAATGTGCCAGTTTCGGTACCAAGAAGGGCGGGCCATGTATTTTTGGGCTGGTATGAAGATCAAGCCACAACAACCCGGTTTAATGGGCCTATCCCTACAGATGCTAACAGGACATTTTACGCAAGATGGTCTGACGATATTGTAGTTGTGCAATTTAGAAGAGATTATAACCCCGGCCCAAATGGCGCTACTTATATTGAATATACTATGCTGCGGGGTACAACATGGCGGGAGCGCTTATTCCTGTACGCCGACGAAGCGACTCATGTTGGCATGACGCCGGCACTTAACATGATACCTTTGGTACACTACAACCCCCATCACATAGAGGTTGACTTGGACCCGTCAAGTGCTTTTGCCCGCACTATTAGTAGCCAAGTGCTACACCCATTTTGGTCACAATCTATTACCAATGTCACGGAAAGGGCTGGAGTCCGGCCACGTCTTGCCCGCCCCGGCGCTCCGGCAGGCGAGAGCACCATGTTTCCTATGGGCAATCAATTTTTTTATACCGCACCTACGGATACCCTTATTTTAACACGTGGGGGGCTATGGAATAGAAGCCGGGATGCCCAAGGGCGCGGAGTGGGCCAATGGTGGGATGTTGATACGCCTATCGAATATGACCAAGTATTTTATGATATATGGCAAGCAGAGATAACCTTTGACAGAAACCATCAAACTGTAGTGCCTACAGCTTATGACGGGCCCAACGCCCGTATGACAATACAAGTGCCTATTGGGTATAGCTTAGCAAACCGCCACGAACACCCGCTTTTTGAGTATGGCGGCGACGGTGCAATACCAACCGGAGCAGAACCTGTCAGTGGCGCAACGTTTCCTTATTTCGCGAATCGAGCCGATAGAAGAATATGGGTAGATGCGCCTGACACCTATACCTGGAGGCCGCGAAACGCAGCCAGCCCAGCTAGTGTACAGCTGGCTCATAGGCTTGTAACTTCGGATATTATAGTGGGAGAGCGGGCCCTAATAGGCTGGAATACAAACCCCGACTGGCACCAAGGAAGCGTCACAGGCGAATGGTTTGATGTAAACCGGGTACTATCCTGGGACGATGGCCGCACTTATTATGCCATTTGGGGCCAGGTAGTTGCTTTTAACATAGGCCATGCCCTTTCAGCCGGCGGTGTAATTGCGCCAGAGCATCGTACACGTGCGGTGGCTTTCCCGGGCAGCTGGGGGGCCATTGAAGGGCCAAGCCAGCCTTACCCAATTATGCCATACCCGGTATGGCCAGGGCTGGTAGGGTTTGTGCCGGAGTTTGCGGGTTGGAACACGCATAGAGACGGCCTTGGTACTACATTCGACCGTGATTCTATTATAACCGGCCCAACTCACCTATACGCGCTATGGCGGGCCAACGTATACTTCGATGTTAATACATTAGACCCGACTACAGTAGGCGGCGGCTTAGTTTCCGATATCATAGTTGGGCAAACGGTTGGCTACGTAGAAGCATCCATCCCAGCCACACGCACCAACTGGGTGTTTAGGGAGTGGAATTACGAAAATGACGCAAGTGGGGCAGTATTTCATCCACATACATCTCAAGTAGATAACATTACAACCGTTTATGCCGTATGGGACGGCGTTGTAACCTTTGACCCCAATGGCGGCACTATGGGTACGCCTTCGCAAATTGGCGGGCTGCACCATGCAATACCCGAGGGCCAAACTATTGCAACATCCAGGCAAGGTAACTTTGTTTCCGGCATTGCCACACCTTCCACTGCATGGCCTACTACTGGGGTTAATGCCTGGTTTGGCGGTATGCCTGCCAACCCCACAAGGGCCGACCATTCTTTCCTGGGCTGGTGGTTCCAAGATGCCAGTGACAACTGGGTAGAGTTTACCTCGGCCACGGTAATGAACATGGGTAATATTACAGTGGTGGCACGCTGGCGCGGGCCTCTAACCTTCAGCTTTTACAAGACAGATGGCATGGCCACAGCCCCTACCGACTGGCCGGATTTACCGCGGCTGCCGGGGGCGCAGTTTTTCCTAGACCAATACGATAGTACCAACAATATATATGTACAAGTTGCAGGCCCATTTACAAGCGGTGCCGATGGCAGGGTTAACCTTGTTATCCCATACCCTAACTGGCATGTAAACGGCGAATTCCGCCTGCGGGAAGTGCCGCCCTTTGGGTTTATGACGCCGGTCTACTGGCGGTTTACGGTTATAAATACCCCCGGCCCGGCCGGGGATGCAATCACATTTGACATACAGCATTATGCCCCGCCGCCTTCGGGGGATAACTCTCCGCTGTTTGAGCGTGGTTATGAATATGAATTCTGCCCGGACTATGATGACTATGTGCCTGTTTTCTACGGGTTATTCTTAGGCAACCGCCGTATTGTGGTGCCGCTTAACGTGCACAAGGCCGGGGCCGGCATCATGGCTATGAACCCGCCGCCTACAACTTTAGCTGAGCTAGACAATATGCTTTTAGAGGGCGCGGTATTTGCCTTGTACCGCTACACCGGCCCCGGCACCCCGGCAAGCGGTCTAATACCTGCCGCCGGGTGGGTGCAATATGGCGATGTACAAACCAGCACAAATAACCCGTTAACCCCTATGGTGTTTGGGGTTGGCCTTTTTCACCGCTATTATCAGCTGGTTGAAATTACGCCTCCGCCCGGCCATGCGGCACCATTTGGCCAGTGGCGGCTGACTCTAACTTTCGATACTACTTTAAATACACTTGCCGGCATAACTGTAGACATCCAAGGAGACACCGGGACACCGCCCCTTGTGCGCCTTACGGGCGAACAGGGTTTTGTGTTTGCCACAGGCAATAGGTTAGACGTTGAGTTGCCTCTAGCTGGTGGCAGCGGAAGGCGGTTGTATGAACTTGCCGGTTCGTTTATGCTTATTTTGGCAATTGGGACTATGGTTTACAAGGCATTTATCAAGGATAAGTTAAAGCAAAGGGCCGGTTGGAACACGTAAGCGCAATAATCAACGATATGTATGTTTGCAGTGCCAAGTATGAGTGATATATAAAGCCCCAAGAATCCAGTGGTATAAGGGTTCTTGGGGCTTTATATTTTGATGTGATACCAATTTGATTCCCCAAATCTTTGGAATAAATTAAAATAAGCATTGACTTTGACGTAACGTAATAGTTTATACTGATATAGTGAGGTGATAAAACGATGGAGTACACTGTCAACAAGCTGTCAAAAATATCAGGGGTAAGTGCACGTACCTTGCGATATTATGATGAAATAGGGCTGCTAAAGCCTGTACGCATTGCCTCGTCCGGCTATCGTATTTATGGACAATGGGAACTGGACATGTTACAGCAAATTTTATTCTATCGTGAACTAGACTTCCCATTGGAAGAAATCAAAAGCATCTTGTATAGGGCAGATTTCGATACAGAAAAGTCGTTTAAGCGCCACCTTGCCGAGTTGAATAATAAACGTAAGCGGCTGGATATGCTGATTAATAATGTCACAAAATCCATGTCTGCAATGAAAGGGGAAACAACAATGACAAACAAAGAAAAATTCGAGGGTTTTAAGCAATCACTCATAGACGAAAACGAGGAAAACTACGGCCCTGAAATCCGCACAAAATACGGAAATAAGGCGGTTGATGCCTCTAACGCAAGGTTGAAAGGTCTAACCCAAGAGCAGTATGATGAAAGCGAACGGCTGCGACTTGCCTACGAGGACAAACTAAAAGCCGCCCTTGAAACAGGCAGCCCCGCCGGAGATTTAGCACAAGCGGCATGTGATTTGCATAAAAAGTGGCTGCAGGTGTTCTATCCTGGATACAGCAAGGAATACCACATGGGGCTTGGTGAAATGTACGTAGCCGACGAACGTTTCAAGGCCAATTACGACAAAATAGCGCCCGGCTGCGCCGAGTTTTTCCGTGATGCGATTAGTGTTTATTGCGGGTAATTTGTAATACAGTCGTTTCGGTTGAAATGGGGTGCCCTCTGTTGCCGATTCTGCGTAGATGCGTTCGCAGAATCGGCTCGTCTTCAGCCCATTTCAAACCGAAACGACTATAGCGATTTCGTTTGAAATTGGGCTGAAGCAAGCCGGAAAATGCTTTGAAGCGTTGCATTTTCCGGCTTGCTTCAGCCCATTTCAAATCGAAACGCCTATATACATATATCATACCAAATCTCCTTGCCTAATATGGCATAAAAAGCTAGACTAAGACAAGTTTCGCATAAAATTTATCAAGGGAGGGGATTGGCAATGAAGTACCCTGTGTGCCAATAAAGTCGTATGGCGATATAAATAATAGAACAAGGAGATTGATTATGAAAAATCTACAAATCGACGATTTTAAAAGCTATCAATTTATCGACAGCCTAAGGCTCTCCCCAAACGGCAAACATGCAGCCCTATTAGGCCGCAAAGCCAACGATGATAACGATTATGACGTGGTAATCTACGTAGACCGGAACCAGGAAGGGTACATACCCTTAACAAGCCTAAAGGGTAAAGTAAACTATTTCCTGTGGCTGGATGACGAAACCATCCTTTTTTCCGAAATTCGCGACAAAAAAGACAAGGAGAAAATAGAAAAAGGCTACGAGTTAACCTGCTTCTACTCAATAAATATCCACGGCGGTGAGGCCAAACCTGCGTTTAAAGTAGACGCAATCGTAACAAAGCTGGAACTGTTAGAGCCCGGCAAATATATAGCAACTACCATTCACAACAACGCCAGGCCCAGCTTCGAAGGCAAAACCGAGCCGGAAATCCAGGAACTGCTAAAAGAAATTGAGAAGGCCAAAGGTTACCAGGTTATAGACGAACTTCCTTACTGGTTTAACGCCAAGGGTTTCACAAATAAAAAGCGCGTCCGGCTTAGCATATTAACCGAAGACGGCCTAAAACCCATTACCCACGAACTTACAAATGTCTCTGATTATGCACTTTCCTACTGCAAAAACTTCCTGGCATACACAGGTGACCCGGCCCCGGCAGAAATACACAGCCTTGAAAGCAACATATATATCGTAAACCTGGAAACAATGGAAGAAACAGAAGCCCTTACAGAGCCAAAACGGATAAGAACCTTTGCATTCTGGGATGATAAGATAATGGTATCATATTCGGAGCCGGGCCAGGCCCTGCATAACCATGGCCACTTCTATATAGTGGACTTGAAAACTAAAGAGGTTGATTTGGTAGCCGAATACGATAGCACAATAGGCCAGTCCGGCAATTCGGACTCAAAATTTGGCGGCGGCCTTACCACAAAGTTTGATGGCGACTGCTTATTCTTTACATCCTTAAACGGCTATCATACCGATGTTTGGGAACTGGACCTTCGTGCCCGGGAAATCAGAAAAATAACCAACTGCGGCGGCAATATCGACTTTTTTGATGTAGTAGGCCACCGCTTGGTATTTGGCTATATGGTCCCCGGCAAGCTAATGGAAATTTACGAGGAAATAGACGGCAAACTGTACAAGCAAAGCAGCTTCAACGATGAGTTCCATGAAACCCACAACTACTCCACACCGGAACATTTTGCGTTTACAAATACCGACGGCGTTGAAATCGATGGCTGGGTGATAAAGCCCATAGGCTACGACCCAAGCAAAAAATATCCGTCGGTACTGCAAATTCACGGCGGCCCAAAAACAGCCTATACCGAAAACTACTTCCACGAGATGCAAATATTCGCAAGCCAGGGCTACTTCGTAATGTTCTCTAACCCCAGAGGCTCTGACGGTAAAGGCAATGCCTTTGCAGACATACGAGGCAAGTACGGCACCATAGATTACGATGACCTAATGCAGTTTGTAGACCAATGTCTGGCCAAGTACCCGGCTATAGACGGCGAGAGAATGGGTGTGCTTGGCGGCTCCTACGGCGGTTTCATGACCAACTGGATAGTAGGGCAAACCCAGCGCTTTAAAGCCGCCGTGTCTATGCGTTCAATTTCCAACTGGATGCCGTTTACCTTCATAAGCGACATAGGCTACTATTTTGGCAAAGACCAAATGGGCGTGGAAGACGTTTGGCACGAAGCCGAAAAGCTATGGTGGCATTCGCCCCTAAAATATGCTAAAAATGTGAAAACACCTACGCTGCTGCTTCATTCGGACGCGGATTACCGGTGCTGGGTCCCGGAGGCTTATCAGTTCTTTACAGCGCTAAAACTTTTGGGCGTAGACACAAGGCTTGTAGTTTTCCATGGGGAGAATCACGAACTTTCCAGGTCAGGGAAACCTGAACTTAGAATTAAGCGGTTAACGGAAATAATGAACTGGATGGACAAATACCTGAAATAGCGGTTTCGGTACCTCTTGTGAAACCGTTACGGTTACCCGCCTCACTACGAAAGGAGGCAAAGCCATGAACCTACTAATAGTAGACGATGACCGGCTGATAAGAAAAAGCCTGGAAATAAGCCTATCCCGGGAGCCTGATATCACAATAACCGGCCTTGCCGCAGACGGCGCGGAAGCCGTAAACCTATGCAAAACCGCGCAGCCGGACATTATCCTAATGGATATAAACATGCCCGGCACAGACGGCATTGCCGCTACCCGCCTAATAAAGTCCCGGTACCCAACTATAAAAATCATGATGCTAACCACTTTCGACGACCGCCCCAACATCCAGCAGGCCCTGGCCGCAGGTGCAGACGGCTACTTGGTAAAAACCGATAAAATCTCCGGCATAGCAGGTAAACTGCGCCTGCTATTAGACGGCACGGGTATAGTAGACACAAACGTATTAAAAAAACTGGCACCACAGGAAAACCCAGCCCTAAAAACCCTAACCCCAAGGGAGCGGGACATAGCACGCCTAATAGCCCAAGGGCTGCCAAACAAAGAAATAGCCGCAAGCCTATTCCTAAGCGAGGGCACGGTGCGCAACAATATAGTAGTTATAATGGAGAAACTAAATGTTACCAACCGCACCCAGCTTGGGATGGCGTATTATGAATGAAAAATAATACGGAAATACCTCATCCATCCGGTTTTGATGATACCGACAAAGGCTTATTTGGGTTTTGATACAAATGGACAACCTTTTTCCGGTTTTGATGATACCGATAAAAGCGATTTTCATGCGGGGTTGGTAATGGAATTGCCCGTAATGGGCCAATAGGAGGCAACTATGAAAATTGGAGTATTGCTAGAAGGTTTCAGGCTTGACTTAAAAGAAGCAGTGGCCCGTGCGGCAGCGCTGGGTGTAGAGGGTATCCAGGCCTACGCTGTTGACGGCGAACTTGCGCCGGAAAATATGTCGGATGCCAATGTGCGGGAGTGGCTTGACCTGGTTAAAAGCCATGGCATGGTATTCTCTGCTATCTGCGGCGACTTGGGGGCCACGCCTGAAGCTGTGGGCTCGGGGTTTGAAATTGCTGAAGCCAATAAGTGGCGGGTTCAGCGGTCCAAGGAGATTATGGACTTGGCAAAGCGCCTGGAATGCGATGTTGTTACAACCCACATCGGTACCGTTCCGGCAGAAGAATGCGAGAAAAAGGAAATTATGCGGGCCGCCTGTCGTGAACTTGCAGTATATGCCGATTCTATCGGTTCGTATTTTGCGGTAGAAACAGGGCCGGAAAGTGCTAAGCTTCTTGGCGAATTCTTGGATAGCCTGGGTGCCAAAGGGGTGCGTGTGAATTATGACCCGGCCAACTTGGTAATGGTAGTGGCAGATGACCCGGTTCAAGGGGTTCATACCCTTTCGGATTATATCGTGCATACCCACGCCAAAGACGGCATACAACTATCTGCCGACCCCCTTGAATGGCTGGAAGTACCCCTGGGGCAAGGCGGGGTTAACTGGGATGAATATTTGAAGGCGCTTAATGCCATAGGTTTCGACGGGTTTTTAACCATTGAACGGGAAGTTGGCGATAACCCTGAAGCCGATATCAAGCTTGCAGTGGACTTTCTAAGAGAAAGGCTTGCGGCACTGGGGCTGTAGATGACAATAAACACCTGATTAAATTGCATGAAAGGGCCGCAACCATTGGTTGCGGCCCTTTTCAAGCTATAGTTGCTTGCCTTAGATAACCCAGCAAGTATAATGTCTGCATTACATTAATTGTGATTCCCAAATTAAGGAGGCAGCCATGCGTATAGGTGAAAAGATTCAAATCCTAAGGAAACAGAAAAATATCTCCCAAGAGCAGTTGGCAGAAGAGTTGAACATTTCACGCCAGGCAGTATCAAAGTGGGAAACAGGCGAGTGTTTGCCGGATATGGAAAATATTGTGCTGCTTAGCAGTATTTTCGGCGTAACCACAGATTACTTAGTGAAGCCCCAGCACGGCGGTGTACCCACTGTTGTACATCAACCAGATAATGCAACTAATGAAAATGTAGATAGTTACGCGAACAATGAAATTGAGCTTATCGACGATGGCGATTTCGAGGGAAGCGGCGCTTTCAGGATTGGAAGCGGCGAGGGTGGGTATACCTTCAGCTTTAGTTTTAGAGGTATTGTTTACCCAATGGCTTTGCTGGCGTTTTTGATTCTTGGCTTTGGGTTTGGGCTATGGCGGCCGGGATGGATGGTCTTTCCTATAGCTTGGGTAATAGAAGAAATCATTTCCTTTTTAAAAACAGGACGATTGAGTTTTTCCATTTATAACCTAGCTATGATTGTGTTCTTGATTTTGGGCTTCGGCTGGAGACTATGGCATCCCGGCTGGATTGTTTTTATTGCGGCTTGGGCTTTGCGTGAGGCCGTGAAGATAAAAAAACATAGTTAGAAGCTGTGCTCAACTTCAACCAATGTTTTTTCCGCCCTTAATGTATAACACAAAAAGTACAAATGAAGTAAAAATAACTGCGAAGCCTGTCAATTGAACCCCTAACCGTACAAGATGTGCTGAGTGAATCCACACCCCAGTAAGACGGCTTATAAAGCGTTATAAGGTTTGCCATAGATGGAACCGGTTGTCCAGATTCCCATTTTGTCACAGCTTGGCGGCTTATTCCAACCAACTCTGCAATTTTTTCCTGTGAAAGTCCGCTTTTGTTGCGCTGTGCTTTTATCCTTTCGCCTAGGGTCATTTTTATCACCTCCGAAATAAATATAGCAAAGATGGCGGTTGCATACTACCAACTATTAGGCAACTATCGGTTGCGCTTGATGATTGTTTTCATTATAACAGGATGTGGGCATTAACGGCTTGCATCCTATTTTTTTTGCGTTTACAATCTTGATATACCGCAAACACTAGCACAAGGAGTGCATGAATGATAAACCTGACCATAGATAACCAAAAAGTTCAAACTCACGAAGGGCAGATGATTTTACACGCGGCCCAGGCCGCTGGTATTTCTATACCCAATCTATGCCATAGTAACGATTTCCCCGCCCAAGGTTCATGCGGGATATGTGTAGTTGAAGTAACAGGCGCGGGGCACCTAATAAGGGCATGTGCCACACCGGTGGCCCAGGGCATGGAAATACATACCCAAAGCCGGCGGGTTATAGCCGCACGGAAGCGCTTATTGGAGTTGCAGCTATCTGACCATACCGGCGACTGTAAAGCCCCGTGCCAGCTGGCCTGCCCCGCCCAAACAGACTGCCAGGGGTATATCGCGCTAATTGCTCAAGGCCAGCCGGAAGAAGCCTTCCTGCGTATGATGGAAGCGCACCCGTTTCCGGCGTCTGTTGCCCGGGTATGCCCCCGGCCCTGTGAAGCCAAATGCAAACGGGGGCTGCATGACGAGCCTGTAAATATTGCCGGTTTAAAGCGGTTTGCCGCCGATGGCCATGGCATGTATAACGAAACAATTCGGAATCAGTCCAGTCTGTCGCCCAAAATGTGTAGAAGCGTTGGCATTTTCGGCTCGGTCGGGGACGGTTTATCATCGATTTCGCAATATATACCGGAAATAAGGCCCGATACCGGCCACTCTGTTGCAATAGTAGGCGGGGGGCCTGCCGGGCTTACAGCCGCGTACTTTTTGCGCCGGGCCGGGCATGATGTTACAGTTTTTGATTATATGCCCCAAATGGGCGGCTTGCTAAGATATGGGATACCGGAATATCGTCTGCCCAAGGCGGTGCTGGACGAGGAGATTGAGCGGCTGGCCCGGATGGGGATTCGGTTTCATAACGGAGTAAAAATCGTAAGCGAGGCCATGATGAAGGAAAAAACCAATGGACATAATCCTGTAAGCCCGCGGCAGTATATGTCCCTATCCGGCCTGCAAGAAAAAAACAATGCTGTGATTATTGCCATAGGTGCGGGAATCAGCCGCCCGCTGGGCATCCCCGGCGAGGACTTGCCCAGTGTAATAGGCGGAATAGACTTCCTGCAAAAGGTAGCCTGTATCAAACCCGAAAACTTAGGGGCTGACTGCCGGAATGCCGAGTATGAAGCGTTGGCAGTCCATGGCAAAAAAATAACGGTAATAGGCGGAAGCAATACCGCAATTGACTCCGCCCGTACCGCCCTGCGCTTAGGGGCCGGCCCTGTAACCGTGGCCTACCGCCGTACAAAAAGCGAAATGCCTGCCGAGCCGGAAGAGATAGCGGAAGCGGAAGCCGAAGGCGTGAAGTTCAAGTTCCTTGCGGCACCGATGGAAATTACCAAAGAGGGTATACGCCTGCAAATGATGACAATGGGCGAACCGGACGCAGACGGCCGTTTGAGCCCCGTTCCTATACCCGGCAAGGAAGAATGGCTTGAATCCGACAGGATAATAACTGCGATAGGCCAGTCTGTAGCCCCGTGGGCACCGGAAACCCTGGGAAAATCCCGTTGGGGGATAGGGGTAGACCCTGAAAGTTTCCAAACCAGCCGGCCCGGGGTTTTTGCCATAGGTGACGCAACGGGCCAAAGCGCTTATGCCATAGAGGCAATAGGCCACGGGCGCAAAGCCGCCGCTGCGGTTCATAAATATTTAACCGGCAATGCAAAGGCTGTAAACTCCCCGGACTCACAAGGGCTGCCATGGGAAACCCTGCCCGGCATTTTGGTAAAAGACGAGAATCCCCCAATAGATTTAGCCCCCGAGACCATTCCAAGTGAAATCCTTCCAAAAAAAGAAGCCCCGAAGGGCTTCGAAGAAATACATCAAAACTTTACAGCCGCGCAAGCCGCCAAAGAAGCAAGCCGCTGCCTGTCGTGCGGCTGCAAAGGCTACGACAGCTGTAAGTTAATTGCACTAACCAACCAATACAGCGCCGACCCTAAACAGTACTATCCCGCCCAAGCCCAGCCAAAGCGCCCGCTAAACACCAATAACCCATCCCACACATACGACCCAAACAAATGCATACAATGCGGCCTATGCATACATGCCTGCGCCAAAGACAGAGCCATACTAACCATGGCCCACCGGGGCCTAAAAACCCAAGTAGCGGCACATCCCGAATCCAATTGCGCCAAGTGCGGCAACTGCGCGGCTGTATGCCCGGTAGGGGCACGTGTGCAAATTTAGGGTCTGTTCCCACTACCGCCAACAGCCATCTTTTGGTCGATTTTCCGCCGCTCTTCGTCGGCATTTCCTTGCTTGCCTTTGGGCAAGCCGCGTCAATACCTCCTCAATCGGCGAAAAATCGCCGCAAAAGCTGGCTATTGTCGCTAGTGGGAACAGGCCCTAGACTTCCAGCCCTCTAAGTTCGGGGCCCAAGTGATGTTGCAGGTTTACATGAATAATCTCACGTCTGTTCCCGGTTATTCGCCATTCATGTATTCCTGTATCGCCGGTTCTGCCAATGTGTATATTCGAGGTTAGCGGCGCGTTAATAAAGCTTTGAAACAACTGCCCTATCAGCCCGCCATGGGAGACAATTACTATGGTGTGGCCGGTAGGGTTTTCGTTTATTATCTTAGATAGGACTGTCTCTGCCCGCATCCTGAATTGGATATTGCTTTCCTGCCCGTACATTGCGGTGTGGGGATGCTTTATTTCCGGGGGAGGGTATTGCAGAAGGGCTTCGGCCTGGGGCATACCGGCTATAGCGCCGTTTTGCCATTCCATTAGGTCTTCGTCAAATATGATATTTATGCCTGTGCGGCCGCTTAGTATCACGGCGGTTTGCTTTGCCCTTTTTAATGGGCTTGAGTATATTTTGTCTGGTTTATAGTTTGCCGCTACCCAGTTGGCCATTAGCTGGGCTTGGTTTTTCCCCAGTTCTGTAAGGCCGAAATCTGCCCGGCCTTCGCATACTTCTAAAATATCGGCTTCGGATTGCCCGTGCCGGATTATTAGTAGGTTCATGGTTTTAACCTTTTAGTGTATCCGCCATATCCGTACGTTCCCATGGCAGGTCTAAATCCGGCCGGCCCAGGTGCCCGTATGCGGCGGTTTGCTTGTAAATTGGCCTGCATAGGTCAAAATGCTTGATAATTGCTGCCGGGCGCAAGTCGAAGTGCTTGTCTATCAGCGCTACGATTTTTTCGTTTGAAAGGGTGCCGGTACCCTTGGTATCCACATGCACGGATACGGGACGGGCTACGCCAATAGCGTACGCTACCTCAATTTCACAATGCCTTGCAAGGCCGGCCGCAACAATATTTTTAGCGATATAGCGTGCCATATACGCCGCCGACCGGTCTACTTTTGTAGGGTCCTTGCCGGAGAAAGCGCCGCCGCCGTGGGAGGCGTATCCGCCGTAGGTATCTACAATTATTTTGCGTCCGGTAAGGCCGCTGTCACCTACCGGCCCGCCTATAACAAAACGGCCCGTGGGGTTGATATAGTACTTGGTATCATCGCTAAGAAACTCTTGCGGGATAACGGCTTTGATTACGTGATTCATTATATCGGCCTGGATTTGCTCTTGGGTTACATCTTCACTGTGCTGGGTGGACAGTACTACCGCTTTTACGCCTGTTGGCCGCCTTTGGTCGTCATAGGTTACGGTTACTTGGGCCTTGCCGTCGGGGCGCAGGTAGGGTAGGGTACCGTTTTTGCGTACGTCTGCCAGCTTTTTTGCCAGCTTATGGGATAGGGAAATGGGCAGCGGCATAAGTTCCGGCGTTTCGTCGCAGGCATAGCCGAACATCATGCCTTGGTCCCCGGCGCCTATGTCGTCTTCGGCGGTTCCCCTGGATTCCAATGCGGAGTCAACGCCCATTGCAATGTCTGGGGATTGGCCGCTTAGGGTTACAAGTACCGCGCAAGCGTCGGCGTCAAAGCCCATGTCGCCGCTGGTGTAGCCTATTTCCCGGATAGTGTCCCGGGCCACTTTTTCGATGTCTACATAGCAGTTGGTGGTGATTTCGCCCATTACCAGCACCATGCCGGTGGTGGTGCATACTTCACAGGCCACTCTGGCCTTTGGGTCTTTGGACAAAATCGCGTCTAATACCGCGTCGGATATTTGGTCGCACATTTTGTCTGGATGGCCCTCTGTTACGGATTCTGATGTGAATAAATACATTAAATATACCTCCTTATTTGGCAAAAAAATAAGCCCTCGTCAGGGCTTGAGTTTCTTCGCAGTAATACGAAGCGCATCTTCCGGCAGCATAGACTGCCGGGGGAATTAGCACCGTGCTTACGCCGGTTGCTGGGTTTCATAGGGCCCTGATCCCTCCACCTCTCTTGATGTTGTATGGGGTTGTCGGAACGTATCATATCATGCTGGGTGGGGTTGTCAAGCCTTTTAAAGCTAGGAAATCAATTTTGCCCGTCTGCCTGTCAACATAAAAGCGTTGAGCGAAGCAGCCCCTGACTGTCAACATAAAAGCGTTGAGCGAAGCAGCCCCTGACTGTCAACATAAAAGCGTTGAACGAAGCGAATCAACCCCTGCCCGTCATGCGAACGATGTGAAGCAATCCAAGGCTGCTGAAATCCGCCAACTTGGATTGCTTCGTCGCTACGCTCCTCAACGCTTTTATGTTGACGGAGGCTTCGCGCAATGACGGGGTTTCACCACATTTATTAACTAGCACAACGGGTTAAGTTGGTGCATATGGGGCTACCCCTCCCGGGGCAGTAAATCCGGCCTTTTGGCGCGGGTTCTTTCTAGGGATTGGGCTTTTCTCCAGGCCTCAATCCGGCCATGGTGGCCCGATACAAGCACTTCCGGCACAGCCTTTTGGCGAAACACAGGGGGGCGGGTATAGTGGGGATACTCCAGCAAACCTTCCGAGAAACTTTCGTCTTTAAAGGAATCGGCCTTACCCAGCACTCCAGGCACCAGCCGGGATACGGCGTCCATAAGCACCAACGCCGCCGGTTCGCCGCCGGTTAGCACATAGTCGCCGATAGATATCTCATCTGTAACAATTTCCTCAATAATACGCTCGTCCAGGCCTTCGTAATGGCCGCATAAGAGGATTATTTCCCGGGATTGGGCTATTTCTTCGGCTATTTTTTGGGTTAGAACGCGGCCTTGGGGGGATAGGTAAATTAGCGGAGGCCGGGAAGGGGTTCTACTTTGGATAGTTTCCAGTACATGCTGATATGCGTCATAAACCGGGGGTGCCATCAGCACCATTCCGGCCCCGCCGCCATATGGGGCATCGTCTACTTGCCCATGCTTGTTAACAGCAAAATCCCGGATATTCACGCAGTTTACGCCAATATGGCCAACCCGTATTGCACGGCCTAAAATGCTGTGGCTTACGGCCTCTTGTATCATTTCCGGGAATAGGGTCAGCACGTGGTAAATCATACTTTTAACTCTTGCAGGCCTTCTATCAGGCGCACTTTCATTTTATTTTCCGCCAGGGAAACCTCCAGAACTACATCTTTAATAGCCGGTATCATAAACGATTCGCCGCCTGGGCCGCGTACTATATATACATCATTGGCCCCGGTTGGAAACACATCTGCAATTTCCCCTAAAGCCTGTCCGTCTTGGGTTTCTACGTTAAGCCCTATTAAGTCCCGGATAAAATACTCGTCTGCGTTCAGGGGTAGGGCTTTTTCCGGGGGGATTACTACCATTTCCCCAACCAGTTTTTCCGCCGTGTTACGGTCGTTTACGCCGTCAAGCTTTAACAGCACCAGCCCCTTATGCTGCCTGGCAGAGGTTAGCTTGTATGCTTTTTTGTCTGCTTGATTTAAATACACTTCATCCAGCATCGCGAAACGCCCCGGGTCATCGGTGGTGGGCAGTACCCTTAACTCGCCGTTTATGCCTTGGGGCTTTACAATAATGCCTATTTTAAACCAGTTATCCAAGGTTCCACTTCCGTTTCTTATTTACTTCGCATCATTAATGTATAATACCCGAAAACGAGAAAAGGAGTCCACAATATTATGTACTGTTTATCTGCCAAGTTAACATTTTATATGCCTCATGTCACATCTTTAAAGGAAAAGCGGCAGGTATGCCGCAGCCTTATAGACAAATCCAGGAAGCGGTTCAACGCCTCTATTGCGGAAGTGGCTACGCAAGATGTTCATCAAACCCTAACTGTTGGTATCGCCATAGTATCCGGTGAGGGGGCTCACGCGCAAAACTATTTGAACGAAATAATTCGATATATAGAAGAGCACGCCGACGCGGAATTGGTGGACGTAATATATGATTGACAATGCTTTCCCAAAGGGGTATCTTTCGTATAACTACACTGGTATTAAGAAAGGATGAGCAAGATGGAAAAGCTAAAACTGGCACTAATCGGCTGCGGCGGAATAATGAACGCCCACGTAAACGGCCTGCTAACCTTCAACGATGTAGAAATAGTAGCCGTAGCAGACCCCCGCCCTGAGCGAACAGAAGCAATGAAAGCCCGCACAGGCGCCGGTAGGGCATACCCCACCCATGCGAAGCTGTTCGAAAACGAAGACAAGCTGGACGCAGTGTATATCTGCGTGGAGCCAACGGCCCATGATAATATTGAAGAAACCTGTATCGCCCGGGGCCTGCCATTCATGGTAGAAAAGCCAATGACCATGGACATGAACCAAGCCAAAACCATAGCAGACACCACCAAAAATTTAGTAACCAGCGTAGGCTTCCAAGACAGATACCTGGACTTGACCGACCGCATACATGAAGAACTAAAAGACATGAAAGTAGGCCTGGTATACGGCAGCTGGATAGGCGGCGTGCCGCAAGTATGGTGGTGGATGAAAAAAGACACCTGCGGAGGCCAGTTATACGAGCAAAACATTCATCTGCTGGACCAACTGCGCTATTTCTTCGGCGAAGCGGAAAAAGTATACGCAACCTGCGGCCGTACCCTTATAAGCCCAAGCGAATTCCCAGACAGCCTGCCTGCCTACAATACCGACGATTTTTCTACCGCGGCTATTACATTTAAAAGCGGTGTTGTAGCCAACCTGATGTCCGGCTGTTATGTAACCAATAAAGGCAACCCAATCCGCAACGGGTTAACAATTATAGGCCGGGATAAATCCCTGGAATACGGCCTAAGAAGCAACCTGGCCATATACGAGGCCGGCAAGGAAACCAAAATAAAAACCCAGGTAGACCAGATGGCTCTTTTCGACCGCTCGTTTATAGACGCAGTAAAAGCAAAAGACCCGTCTATGGTGCGCTCATCCTATGCCGATGCGTATAAGACTTTGGTGCTGGCGGCGGCGGCCAATAAGTCAATGGAAACCGGTGAGGTTGTAAACCTCTAATCCGATACCATGGGTACCCATCCGGTTTTGTCAATAATGATAAACCTTTTTCCGGTTTAGATGATATCGACAAAAGCGGTTTTCATGCAGAAATGGTGACGGAATCGCCCGTAATGGGCAGTTTGGAGGAATAACATAATGAAGCTATCCATATGCTTAAACTCAGTAACCGGAAGCCTAAGCAAGCCGGATGCCATTAAACTGGCAAAAAAACTGGGATACCCGGCGGTAGAGTTTTGGGAGGGCGCAAATGCCCCCGTTGAGGAAATAAAAGCCGCCCTAAACGAAACCGGCGTTAGCCTAGCCTGTATGGGCGGCGCGGCCAACCTGCTGGTTGACCCGGCAACAAGGCCAAAATTCCTGGAAGAACTAAGTGCCGCAATAACCAACGCCAAGCAGCTTGGCGCAAAAGGCCTGATTGCCACAACCGGGCAGGAATTACCCGATATACCAAGGGAAGCCCAACACCAATCCATAGTAGACGGCCTAAAGGAAGCGGCAAAGCTGCTGGATGGCACCGGGCTAACCCTAAACATAGAGCCCCTTAACGTTCTGGTTAACCACAAAGGCTATTATCTATCAACCTCCCTGGAGGCTTTCGAAATCGTGCGCAAGGTAGCAAGCCCTAATGTGAAGGTGCTGTATGACATTTACCATCAGCAAGTAACAGAAGGGCACTTGATAGCCAATATCACAGCCAACATAGATTTAATAGGCCATTTCCACGTGGCCGGTAATCCCGGGCGAGGGGAGCCATATATTGGCGAGATAAACTACAATGAAGTGTTTAAGGCCATAGACGCCGCCGGTTATACCGGGTATGCAGGGCTGGAGTATTGGCCTGCTACAGACGGTATGGAGGAGAGTTTGGCAAAGATTTTAGAATTGTATACGTAACATAGCGCTCTGCAATTCATCCAACGCATAATTTATCATAGCAAATTCAATGAAGAACAGCCTTGTCCAAGCCGAAACTGCAAGCACTACAGCGCAGTTTCGGCAACGAACAAGGCTGTTCTTTTAAAGTTTTTGGTCAAGCTTTTTTCAAAAAGCTTGTGGGGGGTTGGGGGCAAAGCCTCCAAGGTCTTAATCTTTGCCCTACCTTGTTAATATCTTTACCAGTATAAGAACAGCCAGTACCGGAAAGAATCACAACATCAGAAATTTATTGACACAGCAACCCTGTGAAATAAGGAGATGTTGCATGAAAACAGTCATGAAGGTAATGGACGGCAACGAAGCCGCCGCGTATGTTTCCTACGCATTTACAGAAGTAGCCGCCATCTACCCCATCACCCCATCGTCCAATATGGCAGAGTTTTGCGACGAATGGGCCGCGGAGGGTAAAACCAATATTTTCAGCCAGCCCCTGCAAGTAGTAGAGATGCAATCCGAAGCAGGTGCCGCCGGTACCATGCATGGGTCGCTTCAGGCGGGCGCTTTAACCACATCTTATACCGCAAGCCAGGGGCTTCTTTTGATGATTCCCAGCATGTTTAAAATGGCCGGGGAACTGCTTCCGGGCGTGCTTCATGTAAGCGCAAGGGCCGTGGCAAGCCAAGCACTTTCAATATTCGGGGACCATTCCGATGTTATGTCCTGCCGCCAAACCGGTTTTGCAATGCTGGCCTCCTCCGGGGTGCAGCAGGTTATGCACCTTGCGCCTGTGGCCCATCTTGCCGCTATCAAAGGCCGTGTGCCGTTTCTGCATTTCTTTGACGGCTTCCGCACATCCCATGAGGCACAAAAAATCGAGGTCATAAGCTACGACGATTTCAATAAAATGGTGGACCACGACGCCATCGCAAGCTTCCGGGCCAGGGCACTTAACCCAGAGCACCCGGTACTCAGGGGCACAGCCCAAAACCCGGATATCTTCTTCCAAGCCAGGGAGGCAAACAACCCGTTTTATCAGGCAATCCCCGGGGTTGTAGAAGATTATATGAACGAAATAAACAAACTAACCGGCCGCAACTACGGCCTGTTTAACTACCACGGCGCCCCTGATGCCGAGCGTGTGATTATAGCAATGGGCTCCGCTTGCGAGGCAATAGAAGAAACGGTGGATTATCTTAATTCCAAGGGCGAAAAAGTGGGCCTTGTAACCGTTCATTTATACCGTCCATTCTCTGCAAAGCATTTTCTGGGCGTACTGCCTAAATCCGTTAAAAAAATCGCGGTGCTGGACCGTACAAAAGAGCCTGGCTCCCTGGGCGAGCCGCTATACCAAGATGTGTGTACGGTGTTTATGGAAAAAGGCGGCGAAATCCCCATGATTATCGGTGGGCGCTACGGCCTTGGTTCTAAAGATGTTTTTCCTTCCCAAATCGCGGCTGTGTTTGCCGAACTTGACCAGAATAAGCCAATGAACCACTTCACAGTGGGTATCAACGATGATGTTTCCAATACATCGCTAAAAGTTGGCGAGTATCTGGACCTTGTACCGGAGGGTACCTACTCAGCTAAGTTCTGGGGTATCGGCTCTGACGGCACCGTTGGCGCCAACAAAAATTCAATCACAATTATCGGCGACAATACCGATATGTACGCCCAGGCGTATTTCTCATACGACTCAAAAAAATCCGGCGGAATCACCCAAAGCCACCTGCGCTTTGGCAATGAGCCAATCCGCTCCACCTATTTGGTAAAGGCCGCCAACTTTGTGGCCTGTCATAACCCTTCCTATGTAGACAAGTACGACATGCTTAAAGACCTAAAACCCGGCGGGACCTTCCTGCTAAACTGCTCCTGGAGCGACGCCGAACTTGACGAAAAGCTGCCGGCGTCCATGCGGCGGGAAATTGCCGAGAAGAATATACAGCTATTTGCAATAGACGCCACAACCATAGCGTCAAAAATCGGCCTGGGCCGGCGCATTAACTCCGTACTTCAGGCCGCGTTTTTCAAGCTTACCGGCATTATTCCTATCGACGACGCCACCCGGCATATGAAGGAAGCCATAACTTCAACCTATGGCCGGCTGGGAGAAAAAGTGGTTAGCATGAACCATGAATCCATAGACGCCGGTATAAAAGAAGTACGCCCCGTAAAAGTGCCGGCCCATTGGGCAAGCGCCACAGACGCCCCGGCAGGAAACGATTTAAGCAAGCTTCCGCCTTTTGTACGGGATTTTGCAATGCCAATTAACGCCCTAAAAGGCGATACCATCCCCGTATCCGCATTCACAGGCCGGGAAGACGGCAGTTTCGAGCAAGGCACCGCCGCCTACGAAAAACGCGGCGTAGCCGTAGATGTCCCCAAATGGATACCCGAGAACTGTATCCAGTGCAACCGCTGCTCCTATGTATGCCCCCATGCCACAATCCGGCCGTTCTTGCTAACAGAAGCAGAACGGGAAGCCGCCCCTGCCAGTATGGAAACCAAAACCTGCGCCGTAAAGGGTGCAGACAATTACCAGTACCGCATACAAGTTTCCCCCCTGGACTGCTATGGCTGCGGCGTATGCGCCGTGGAATGCCCAACCAAGAAAAAGGCCTTGGAAATGGAGCCTTTTGGGGAAAGCATAGCCACGGAAACGGGCAATTGGAATTATTGCATCAGTTTAGACCATAAGCCCAACCCGGATAATAAGTCCACAGTAAGAGGCAGCCAGTTTGAAGTACCGCTATTAGAATTCTCCGGCGCCTGTGCGGGCTGCGGCGAAACCCCATATACAAAGCTAATCACCCAACTGTACGGGGACCGCCTATATATAGGAAACGCCACGGGCTGTTCATCCATCTGGGGCGGCAGTGCACCATCCACCCCGTATACAACCAATGCCCAGGGCCAAGGCCCCGCATGGGCCAACTCCCTGTTTGAGGATAACGCCGAGTTTGTCATGGGCTATCAGCTGGCAATAAAGCAGCGCCGAAGCAAGCTTGCAGACGTAATTGGCGAAATTGTAAACCATATGCAGGCAGGTACCTGCAAAACCATGGGCGAACTCCAAGCCGCCGGCAAACAGTGGCTTGAATCCTATAACGACGGCGAAAAATCCAAAACCGCCTCCCAGCGTTTGCGCAAAGCCAACAATGCCGCAATCAGCCAGTGCGGTAGCTGCGGCTGTGAGTGGGATAAGCTGTATAAGCATATTGCAATGGAAGATGATATGCTCGTTAAAAAATCCGTATGGGCCTTTGGCGGCGACGGCTGGGCCTACGATATCGGATACGGCGGGCTTGACCATGTAATAGCTTCCGGGGAGGATGTAAACCTCCTGGTAATGGATACCGAAGTTTACTCTAACACCGGCGGCCAGTCATCCAAAGCTTCGCCTACGGCTTCTGTGGCAAAGTTCACCACATCCGGTAAAAAGGTCGGCAAAAAAGACCTTGGCCAAATGGCCATGGCCTACGGTACGGTATATGTAGCGCAAATTGCAATGGGTGCGGATTATAACCAGACAATTAAGGCCATCCAGGAAGCGGAGGACTTTCCAGGGCCGTCTGTTGTAATAGCCTATGCCACCTGTATTAACCACGGTATCAAAGGCGGAATGGCCAATGCCCAAGTGCAAATGAAGAACGCCGTAGAAGCCGGGTACTGGCATTTATACCGCTATAACCCGCTGCTGGCGGATGAAGGACAGAACCCATTTATCATGGATTCCAAAGACCCAACAACAAGCTTCCAGGACTATATCCGCAGCGAAACAAGATACACCACCCTACAGCGCCGGTTCCCGGAGTTGGCGGATAAGTTATTTGATATTTGCGAAAAAGACGCAAAGCGAAGACTCGCGGCTTACAAACGGCTGGCCGCTAACTGATAGCAGATTGCCGCAACCCTAGTCCCCCTCCGTGGAGTGATTTCAAAAATTTAACGGATGGCGGAGCAAAAAAACAAGGAGGGGGGCGGCCAGGCAACAAGAGGCCGCCCCTCACACAAAGGAGTTGAATCTGTGGTGTTTTACGCTACGCCTCTTTCATAGACCACCCCCTTCTATAGCTGCAAATAAAAAAGCGTAGGGATGATGTAGAAATAACATCATCACCTACGCCTACTTACATAAGAAAGTTCGGCAATGGAATAAACCATGCGCCAAAGCAATACACAAACAGCCAATGCCGGACTTGAAGAAAAGTCGGGAACTGGTTATACTGTGGCGGCTGCAACGGCAGGTTTTCCTGTGTGTGTAGGTGATGTGGAGTTATCCCTACGCTCGCTGTGATGTGTCTCCTAACACTTCACAGTCGTTGCGGTGTTTTATTTCCGGCAAATTTCGCCGTTGGTGTATTTTAGCATTATTTGTAGGTATATGCAAGGATGAAATCTAACTTGCCTAACATTCGGTATCAGCGGCGGCCTTACCTTTAAGTGCATTAGCCATCTCATACTCAAAGAGATGCATTTGCCTGTCAAAATCACTTTGGAACCGCCTGTCTTGCACTATGCGATATTTTTCATATTCATCTTCGGCATGTTTCTTGGCTATTTCGGCTGATATTTTCCCGGCGTTTTGTAGAAGTGCGTTACCGTCTGCTTGCAATATCAAGTCAAGGTGCTTTGCCCAATCTTCCATTAGCATTGGGGCTTTCTGCCTTGCTCTACGCTCGGCTAAATCAAGATAGGCATTTACTAAAAGCCCCAAATCTTGCAACTCTGATTCCGTAAGATAGTTTTTTGCGATTGATACATCACCCTTGAGTATCTTCCCGCTTGGGCTCGCCGCCCAAGTCGTTAGCCCCATGTGCTTGCGCTCCGCATCCGCACGGTCATAAATTAACTCGGCTGCGGTATGCCCGTGTACAGCGTAGTGCAATTTGTTCTGCACCCTCGCAAAAAATTCTCGTGTTATAGGAGAATCGTTGTCATAGTCCATTGCGGTAGCATAGATATCCGTAATCTTTTGGTAGAACCGCCGCTCGGATATTCGTATCTCGCGAATTTCTTCAAGCAGACGCTCAAAGTAATCCTCGCCTAAAAACGTGCCGTTTTCCATGCGCTTTTTATCAATGAGATATCCACGTAAAGCGAAATCCCGTAAGGTTGTGGTTGCCCATTGCCTAAATGCAGTGGCACGTTTTGAGTTGACACGATAGCCCACGGCGATTATGGCATCAAGATTGTAATGTTTAATTTCCCGTTTAACACTGCGGCTACCTTCATGTTGAACTACTAAGAAATCCTTAGTAGTTGAAATGGCAGTCAATTCTTCATCAGCAAATATGTTTTTTAAGTGCATTAGCACATTTTCTGGGGTTGTATCAAATAATTGACCAATACGTTTTTGACTCAACCATATAGTGCCATCCTGTACACGCACTTCGACACCGTCGCCGCCTTTTTGATATGAAAAAATCAGAAATTCAGCAGTACCATTGCGTATTAACAAGTTCTTATTTTCGTTTGCATCTTTACTCAACAAACTCACCTCAATCAACTTATGTATCAATAACATTGTAGCACATCATTAATAGACTGGTGGGTAAATTTTGAAAATGAAATTAGTTATAAATGCAACACCAAAAAGGGAGCCATCCGGCTCCCTTTTTGGTTTATCATTAGTATTTCGTTACAAATCCGTAGCGTAAAGTTGAGAAATCGTCTAACTCAGGACTACCGGGCAGAAATAACAGCCCTCTGCCCCTGTCTTGCCAGGGTGTAGAACTCAGAGTATCCGAATACGTCAAACATCAAACGCAGTGGCAGATAAATGGTTCCGTCTTCATGGATTGGGCGAACAGTCCCCGGTGCGCCTGTTAAACCGCCGGTTAATATACCAATATCGTTAGTGGTTGTAATACCGTCTGTTGTGATTGTAACGGTTGCAAGGTCAGGTGATACAGAAACCACTATCCAGCGGCCAAGATAGTCAAAGCCGGAAACGGTTGCAACGCGGTTTGCCCAGTTGATGTGTTCGTTATCGTCGGTAACACCTGCCGCAAGGGCGAATGCACGCATAGATACGAATCCGCCTTCATGGCTCATGCCCGGAAGCCTGCGCCAGAGTATTGGGTTGGCTACTCCACGGAATGCTACGCCTGTTTCGATTTCAACGCCGTCCATTGGGTTTGCACGTTGGTAAGCTGTGCCTATTGGGCGAATAATATCTTCAATATAATACGGGAAGTTTGTGAAGGTGCTGAATACGTTTTGGTTTGCGGCGGCAGAGAACGAGTTCCATACCGGGCGGAAGGTTTCCGCAACGGCCGGGCCGCTTACAACCAGGTAGTATCTTTCGCCTTCATATACGTGGCCGAACAGTGTCATATCGTCGAATGTGATGGTACCGCCTGGGCCGTTTGCTGCGGTTTCCCTTGTTACCTCAAGCCATACTCTCCAGTTAGCTTCGCCGCCGGCACCAACGCCGGTTGGGGTTACGTCTCTTACCATCAGGCCTAAGCCGGAGGTAGCGTCTGTGAATACATCGTAGCGGCTTACGCGCAGCGGGTGACCGATGTTGTAGAATTCAACAACGTCGAGCCATAAGATTGTACCGCGTTGGAGCATACCGCCGGCGGTTTCTGTAATTGTAAGAGAACCGGCTGGGGTATGGTTGATGTTTTGCTCAAGACCAATCAGGTTAACTAGCGCTGGGTCCCCATGGTGCTGGATATAAATCGGGTCATAAACTTCGGCAACCTTTATGACGTTTGCGGTATCGTTTTGCGGAAGGTTGTTTACGCCAAGGCCGGTTACGGTTACTTCAAGTTCATCTATACCTCTGCCCGCAGAGCCGCCGGAAACGCTTACGTGCAGGCGAACTTCAAGCCTGAGGGTGTAATCGCGCTGTTGTGTCCAGCGGTCATGCTGTGTCAGCCATGGGTTAAGGGTTACTGTCCTGTCGCCAAATACAACTTCCGGGTTTTGGTTTTGGCCTGGTGCCGGGCGTGTTACGCGACCGCCGTGACCCCGGGCGCTGCCGTCAAGTTGTGGAAGCGGGCCAAATCCGCTTACGGTATCATTTGCTACGCCGCCCCAACCAAGATGGTAAGCGTCGTCGGTACCTCTTGGATTGTTGCCGCGATAGTAGCGCCATTCCGCACCTGTAACAATGAAGCCTTCAGGTACTTCAAAGGTTACCGGGCGGCCGCGGGATAGATCCAGTGCGTTAACAACGTTTTCTTGTATACGCATAATTGCGGTTCTGCCTGTGGTTGCAATTGTTGGTTCTGTTCCGGGTACCCACCATTGTTCGGTAATAACCAGTGGCCTTATTGGGGACGTGCCCATTGCATAACCTGAACGCAATTGCGGCAAATCTTCTTCAACAGTTGTAAGGGTAAGCCTTGGCAGTACGCGGGTTGCAACATGAAGGGTTTGGTTTCCGCCGGTAAGGTTGCCGTCGGTGCCGTCCCATCTGTTATTCCATGCCCTTATTGCTTGAGTGTCGCCTGATGCGGGAACTCCAAAGTTGAAATAAGTGCTGGTGTCCGCATTGTAGCCAATTTGCCCCCTACCAATTTGCACTCTTACATTAAGGTCGCCTTCGGTAGGTGCGTCGTAGTCAGGTACAAGTGTAAGGCCGCGAATACTTAGTACACCAAGACGGTCCCTAAGGTGAGGTACCGTAGACCTTGTTGCGGTTGTACGGATAACCATCTCTTGTTGGTTATTGCCTTGGAAGAAACCTTGTACAGACGGTCTTGTGAATGCGTTGAAGCCAACCCTCATTGGGCGTGCCCAGCTGATAGTTGCAAAATCGCCTGAGTGCAAGAAGCTTGTTGTTGTATGGGTGTTCCATATTGGGTCTGCACCGTCATTGTCATCTGCAGGTATTGGCACACGCCAGGTATATCCTACCGGTGCAATCAACCTGATATCTAAATCCCGTGGCGTTCCGTCCATCGGAGCCATGGAGCCAAGCCTGGCTTCGGTGATTATTATATGATCGAGATTTGCATCCCATTCAAATACAACAGGTTCGTCATAAGTGATGTTAACACCGGTACCAAAGTTGGTAAGAGGGCCCTGTGTCAGAAGCCTACCCGGGGCTATATTGTGCAAGTACGCAGCCAGTCTGCTGTCAATATGGGTTGCGCGAATATTGAACGGCAGCGGAATTGCCAAACCGCCAATACCCGTTGGCACAATTTGCCCTGGCACTAATGAGCCGGCGGTTGCTACCGCACGCAGCCTTACCTCTGCTGTGGTGTTGTTAAGAACCCACATTTCGAAGTCTACGTAGCCAACACCTACAAACAGTGCAGAGCCTGTAGCAAAACGTGCAGGGTCGGTTACGGAAGTTGGGAAGTTCCAACCGTCCGTGCCTGTTGCAGGGGGATCTTGATACACATGGCGTACGAATCTTGCGTCGCCAAGAGAAATAACTATTACCTCTTCTTCGCCGGCATTTAACCGGCCGATTACATCGAATACGTTGATTGTAACGGTAAATTGCGCTCCGCCTGGTTCGGAAGGTTGGCTAAGTTGTGGGCTTACACCTGTTCCGGGTGCAGGGGCAGCCATTACATTAACCGGCGCTAATGAAAGAACCATTATTAGAGCCAACAGTAAAGCTAATTTTTTCTTCATACTTCTCATTTCCGGTTTTTGAATTGCGTAACCGTAACGCATTTTTTTACGTATAAGCTTACGCATTTTCCGTTTCATCTTGGTTTTTGCGTGAGATGCCTTCTAGATGTTTATCTTTTGTACTTTAAGTTAATACTATTGAGGCAAGCACACCGCAAAACGCATACGCAATACGGGTAAATATTGCACAAATACCTATGAAACGACGGTACTTCGGGGTTACGTGTTATCTGTATGCTGTGTAGCTTACAGAAGTGTAAAGCCATAACAGAAAGAGACAAAAACTGTCGTGAAATAGCGGTTAATGTCGACTGAATGCACTGGTTTTCCATCATTGACGCTAGTGCTTGCAATCCGTACTATTTAAATGCGGCACATAAAATGCACCAAAAGGACGTGACAAGCATGGATATTTACAGAATGAGGAACGAATTACACAAAGGCAGGTCAATATGCGATTTGCCACTACGTGTCACCTTTTATGCCAGAGTTTCAACGGGCACAGACGAGCAAACCCATTCCCTTAAAAATCAAATCAACTACTATTCAGATTACATCAAAAGAAACCCACAATGGACATATGTAGACGGGTATATCGACGAGGCGCTAAGCGGCACAAGCGTAATCAAGCGGGAATCCTTTTTGAAAATGATACAAGACGCGAAACATGGCAAGTTTGATTTCGTTGTAACAAAGGAGATATCACGTTTTTCAAGAAATACAATAGACAGCATACGCTACACCCAAGAATTGCTTGCCTCCGGCGTTGGGGTGCTGTTTCAATCAGATAATATTAATACCCTTATGCCCGATTCGGAACTGCGGCTCACTATCATATCCAGCATCGCCCAAGACGAAGTGCGCAAGATTTCCGAACGGGTTAAGTTTGGTTTCAAGCGCGCAATCGAAAAGGGCGTAGTATTAGGCAGCAGCAATATATGGGGGTACACAAAGCGTAATGGCAAGCTTGTAATAGATGAAAAAGAAGCCGAAGTAGTCCGCCAAATTTTTATGCTGTACGCAACTGAGAACATGGGTATAAGAGCCATATGTACATGGTTAAAGGAACATGGCTATAAAAACAATAATGGAAACGATTTCTCATTCTCTACAATTAAAGGGATACTAACCAACCCAAAACACAAGGGTTATTACTGCGGTAACAAAACCCATAAATACGACTACAAACTAAACGATGTAAAATACCTAGACGAATCCGAATGGGTAATGTACAGGGATGAAGACAAAGTTCCGCCAATAGTTTCAGAAGAAATTTGGAACAAAGCCAACGCAATATTGCGCGAACGCAGTAAGAAGCAGCTTTCCGGGGATAAAACCGGCTGCAAACAAAAATACACATACAGCAGCAAAATCTACTGCGGCGAGCATAAGATACCATTTTACAGGGCATTGTACAGATATAAGTCCGGCAATAAGGAGGTTTGGCAGTGCCGTGAATATTCCGCAAAAGGAAAAGCCGGCTGCGATTCACCTGCCTTGTACACTACTGAAGTGGATGAGGTTATGCAAGATGCATATAACTCGCTTATACAAAGCCGGGCAGATGTTATACATGACTTGGTTAGGACACATGCAACCATCGGAAGTGAGACTAAAATACGTGAAGATATGTCCAAAACCGAAGCAAGCATACACGAGTTAACGGCAAAGAAAAGCAAGCTGCTGGATTTAAGTATTAACGGACATTTGTCTGACGAGGAGTTTATTAACCGCAACCGCAAGTTTAATTTGGAGATAGAGCGCCTGGAAGTGCGCCTGTCCGAACTGGAGCGGGAAGAAAAAAAGAACAAGGACGTGTTTAATACAGCAAAGACTCTTCGTAAGATGATAAAAGACGAGTCGGGCCTTACCGTAGGCTTTAGCAGCGCAATTATTGACACCATCCTTGACTATATTGAAGTGCATAAAACCGACGATAAAGAGGTTATTAACCTAACTGTACACTTTAAGATACTGGGCGAAGAAAAAAACTACCGCATAGTAAGGTCGCGCAACGCCTTTGTTTGCCTAAGGGCGTCTGTTTAATACAAGTATGTATAAAGAATATGTAGTCCGCGTTTATTACAAAACCATTACATATTCCTCAAAGTACATAAAACAACCCAAAACCCAAATAATATAGAAGCACAGTTAGTAAAGCACCACGAAAAGAGGAAATATTACAGGATTATTACAAATCCCTTAAAAGTATTGTAAACTTTCCGGCCCCATGGTATATTCCTCATGGTAGCAGGGGAAATAAATGGCTCCATGGGCGCATAAGGTCGCAGTCTAAGCCAAGCTGTGCCCAGAAAAGCGTAAGTGTCGTAATATTACCTGGTTATTACCCAAATGTTACAACCGGGTAACAAATGCGTAACAGCGTTGACCATTTTTAATCTCCGGTGCTATACTACCAACTATAAGCGGCTTAGCCGCAAAAAAAGAAAGGAGGTACTGGTTTTTACGGGAAACGGCCTACTGCTGTAGCTGTACAATTTGCCTTTTAAAGCCAAGTTGGGCGTGTTATATGACAAATTTCGTCATACTTCTTAACGCTACACAGTATACAGATAGCATGTAGCCCGAAGTATCGTCGTTTCAGGGGCTAAGCTTACGCAACACTTTAGCCCGGTATGTATTGCAAAAAGGCGGTTTGCCTTAAAAGCATTAACTAAAAGTACAAAGGATAAGTATCAAGGTGCGCCACCACGCAATAACAAATTGAAACGGAAAATGCGTACAAGAATACCTTACAAATGCGTTACGGTTACGCAATTCAAAAACCGGAAAGGAGAAAGTATGAAAAGAAAATTAGCTTTGTTGCTGGCTTTAATTATGGTTCTTTCATTAATCCCAGCTAATGTAATGGCTGCCAATCCTGCACCTGGAACGGGTGTTAGCCCGCAGCGTAGTACACCCACTGGCGACGAAGGTGCACGATTCACCGTTACAATTAACGTGTTCGACGTACTGGGTGCTTTGAACTCCTCAGTGGATCGTGAAGAGGTTATTATTGTTTCTCTTGGCGATGCCAGGTTTTTACCGACGTATGATATTTACGACGGCTGGAACTTTGGTCCATCTGACCCATTCCACTTGGCGTCTCGTCGTATAGTTTCTAGTGCGGCCCTGTTTGTAGGTACCGGCACAGTGCAGTTCGACACGACTATACTAAACAACACCACTGCTGAAGTGAGACTGCGGAACGTTACCCCTACAGGTGCTGCCAACCCTACCAACCCGCAGGGCCATATAATACCAACCGGCATTGGCGGCTTGGCGATTCCCATACCATTCTATATTCGTGCAACTCACGAAGATAGCAGATTGTCTGCATACTTGCACAATATCGCTCCCGGTAGGCTCTTAGCACAAGGCCCGCTTACGAACTTTGGCACCGGTGTTACTGTTTCTTATGACGGCCCTGATCCGGTTGTATTTGAATGGGATGCCGAGTTGGATCACATTGTTATCACCGAGCAAAGGCTTTATGCGCTTACTGCCAATAGTCAAAGTGGATCTGCCCAGCACACCATTAGGTTACTGGCTCCAGTAGGCTACCGGTGGAGTTTGCCTCCCGCTGGAACAACGCTGCTGCATCATGGTGCATTCCAAACCTTGTCATTCACAGGAATCACTACACACATCTTCAACCATCCTAATGGTCAACAAGAATTAGTAATACGTACAACTATCGGTAGAAGCAATACGCCGGCACTTCGTGATCGCCTTGGTGTAATAAGCATACGTAACCTTGTACTCGTCCCCGACTATGACACTCGCGATGAAGGCGAACTTCGTGTTAGGGTACAAGTAGGTAACCCGTATGTAAATAATCCATTTGGCTCCTATAATGCTGCTGGCGAATGGGTTCCAGCGGGGATTAATTTTGCCCCACCAGTAACCGGTAATGACGTTGCCATAAGAAACTGGAACAACTGGTGGAGAAACGCCACAGGTGGCGAAGAAACCCTTCATGTTGCCACACGTGTACGCCCCAGACTTACCCTTTCAGTTGTAGGCGATGATTTACCACAACTGCGTTCCGGTTACGCAATGGGTACAGCTTCAAATAGGCCGCTTGTTATTACCGACCAATGGTGGGTACCTCATACAGAGGCACAAATGGCTACCACAGGCAGAACCGCAATTATGCGTATCCAAGAGAACGTTGTTAATGCATTAGACCTTGCCCGTGGCCGCCCTGTTACCTTTGAAGTACCTGAAGGCGTTATCATAACAGGTGTAGAATGGCGCTACTATCGTGGTAGTTCTGCTGCACAATCGAACCAACCGTACCATCGTAGCTGGGGTGTTGAAACCGGCTCAGAGCAAACGGATATAATACGTGGCCCGCTTGCTCCCCTACCGCATCCCGATGGTCAAGCCAGAGGTCATGGTGGCCGTGTAAGCCGTCCAGTCCCTGGACAACCACAAGTAACAGATGTAGTTTTCACAGATACAACTGTAACATTAAGGCCATGGGTAACACAGCATAATCAATGGATTGAAGTTCGCGATTATACCCTCAGGCTGGAAGTACGCCTTCACGTAAGTGTAGCCGGTGGTTCAGAAGGCCGTGGCCTTGATGAACTTGAAGTAACAGTATCCGGTCTTGGTGTAAGCAACCTTCCACAAGATGGCGAAGCCAATGTTATCGCTGTAGCTGAAATTTACGACCCAATTTATATCGAACATCATGGCGATCCTGCTTTTGTAAATATGATTGGCCGTGAGCAAAACATCAACCATACCCCAGCCGGTGCTTTAACAATCACCGAAACCTCTGGCGGTATGTTACAACGCGGTACAGTCTTGTGGCTCGACGTTGTTGAATTCTACAACATCGGTCATAGCTTGCGCATAAGCCGCTACGATGTATTCACAGACGCTGCCACTGGCTTAGGCCTGATGGTAAGAGACATTACCCCGGCAGCGATTGGCACTACTACTATTTCAAGGATTCAACTGGAAGTAACCAGGGAAACCTTATCAGGTGGTGCTGGTGGTACAATCACATTTGATGGCCTGACCCTCTTCGGTCACGTATATCAAGGTGAAAGATACTACTTGGTAGTAAGCGGCCCAGCTGTTGCTGAAACCTTCCGTCCAGTATGGAATAATCTTACTGGCACAACCAATAATGTATTCAGCACCTTCACCTCCTTCCCATACTATATCGAAGACATCGTAGTACCAGTTGCTGAAGGCACTGAAATCGAACGCGCTGACTCTCTTGACGGCGTAACCTTCGAAACAGGCGTAGCATTCCGCGGCGTAGCCAACCCAATTATCTGGCGTAGGCTTCCAGGCATGAACCATGAAGGTGGATTCGTATCTATGCGCGCATTCGCTCTTGCAGCGGGCGTTACCGATGACGATGTTCACATCAACTGGGCAGGCCGTGTTGCAACCGTTTCCGGTTTCGACTATCAAGGCCGCTGGATCGTAGTTTCTGTATCACCTGACCTTGCAACCGTTACCACCACTATCAACGGTATTACAACCACCAACGATATTGGCGTAGTAACCGGTGGCTTAACAGGTGGCCCAGGCACAGTTCGCCCAATCCACGAAGGCGGAACCATTTATCTGCCACTGCGTCTCATGTTTGACGTATTCGGATACTCTGAGTTCTATACCCTTACAAGACAAGGACAAAGAGCAGTTATCTCTGCCCAATAGTCTTAAATAAACAATTCGTAGCTTTATACCAAGGATTCACAACAAAATACTAATGATAAATCAACAAAGGAGCCGAAAGGCTCTTTTGTTGTATACGCTAGACGGCTGTGGGGCCTTGCCACTCGTCTCTAGTTAGAAATCTAAGCAGGCGGATGGCATAAACACCCATTCGCCTGTTTTTTTGGTATACTATAGCGGTTTCATAGAATCTAGGAATAAAGTGTGAAAAATAACGTGGTTACTTTTTCATGAGCAATTTGTGCTGAAAGAATGGTGCCAAATATGAAAATACCTAATACCGATTCCAATTTAAATCCTATCTGCCTATCGCGGCTAAGCGCGGGAAAGCGCTTGCTCCGCGTTTCCCGCAGCCGCTCTGTCAGATAGGTTTAAATTTGGAATCGGTATAACCTATCCAGTTTTGATGATACCGAGAAAAGCGATTTTCATGCTATGCTGGCGACGGAATCGCCCTGTAGGAGGATGACGTGAAAAAATTTAATGTGACAGGCATTTGTATAACCGGCAAACATTACATGGTAAACATAGATAGAAAGTTGTTTTCAATAATGGAACTCATACATGACGGTCAATACTTTACTATTAACCGCGCAAGGCAATATGGAAAAACAACAACACTTGTATTGCTTGAAAGGCTTCTTATGTGCACGCCTGGGTATACTTGCATTAGCCTAACTTTTGAAGGCATGGGTGATGCCATGTTTAATAATGAGGAGCAATTTTGCCAGGAATTCCTTATCCAAGCCCACGAGGCTCTAGGCCACACAGATATAATTTTTGCAGAGCAGTGGCCTGATGAAAGTGTAAAAAGTTTTGCCGCACTAGGTAGGCATATTAGTAAACTGTGCCGCAACAGCAAAATCGTGCTTCTGATAGATGAAGTTGACCAAGCAAGCAATAATCAAGTGTTTGTACAGTTTTTGGGTATGCTTAGAAGCCTGTTTTTAAGAAAAGCCAGTGGTAAAGCTGGCACTTTTCACAGTGTAATACTGGCAGGGGTGCATGACATTAAAAATATTAAACTAAAGCTAATCAATGACGGACGCCATATACAACAAGATGAGCATGAACGGCAATACAACTCACCGTGGAATATTGCGGCGAAATTTACGGTGGATATGTCTTTTAGCGCCACAGAAATTTCAACGATGCTGTTGGAATACGAGGAAGATTACAAAACAGGCATGGATATAACCACCATAGCTGAAGAAATATATCGTTTTACATGTGGGTATCCGTATTTAGTCTCAAGAATTTGCAAGTGTATTGACGATGGAGAATCATCCGGTGGATGGACTATAAGCGGCGTACAAAATGCGGTTAGAATTATAGCTTTTGAAAAGAGCGTCTTAAAAGATGATATTTTCAAAAACATGGAAAACAATAAAGCCATTTATGAGTTTATGTATAAAATGCTAATCGAAGGCTATAACAAAAGGATATCGTTATTTGACCCACTTGTTGAACGCTGTGCTATGTTTGGGTTTATTTCAGTAGATTCACATGGTAATGCCGGTGTTTCAAACAAAATATTTGAAATGGCTATGACAGATTATTTTATTTCAAAGGAAAATAGTGCGGCCGGTGTATCAAATCTGATATGTAACGGAATGTACACAGAAATTACCCAAGGCGGGAAGTTTAACATGGAATTGTGCCTTCGGAAATTTTCGGAACATTACCACGAAATATATGCTTCCGCCGCAATAAATTTCCTGGAAACACATGGGCGTATGATTTTCCTGTCCTTTTTGAAACCACTTGTAAATGGCAACGGGTTCTTCCACATAGAAAGCCAGTTCACCGATATGCGGCGTATGGACGTTATTGTTGATTATGCGCGAGAGCAGTTTATTATTGAGTTAAAGCTATGGAGGGGTGAACGAGCACAAGGTAAAGCCTATGAGCAGCTTCTGAACTACATGAAGTCCAAAGGCTTAGGCAAAGGATACCTCTTGACTTTTGACTTCCGTGAAGAAGGTAATAAATCGCCTAAGGCCGAATGGGTACAAGTTGGGAGCAAGAAAATTTTTGATGTAATTATATAAATCATTCAGGCGACTCTTCCATGTTATCAGCCTCAACTGTGATAATACACTCCTCAGCACGGCGCTGGTCGGCTTTGGTTACGGTTACATTCAGGTTTTTGTACATAAAGGTATCCCCCACCTCCGGGGTGCGGCCCAGCTGGTCCATTATCCAGCCGCTAACTGTGGATACTTCCGGTTCATCTTCCATATCGAAATATTCAAACATTTTTTCTATATCGGCGGCGCATAGCACTTTATGGCTTCCGTCCGGCAGTGGGATAAATTCTTCTATAACCTCGTCGCTCTCGTCCCATATTTCGCCTACCAGCTGCTCGAGTATGTCTTCCATGGTTACTATGCCTTCTGTGCCGCCGTATTCGTCTGTAACGATGGCCATATGGCTTTTTTTCCTTTGCAGCAGCTTAAACAGTTCTGTTATCTTAGCGGACATTACCGTGTATACCGCCGGGGTTATTATGCTGTCTAGGCTCTGGTGATTATGTCCCACGCACTTTATAAAATCCCGGATATGGATAATCCCGGTTATGTTATCTATGCTTTCGTCGTATACAGGCAAACGGGAATAGCCGCTTTCCATAAATATGGAGGCGGCTTCGTCTATGGTACTGCCTACAGATATGCCAATTATGTTCACGCGGGGGGTTAGTATGTCTTCGGCTCTTAGGTCGTGAAATTCTATGGCGTTACTTATCAGCAGGGAATCTTCTTCATTTATTGTGCCTTCTTGCTCGGCCTCTTCTATCATGTAAAGCAGCGCTTGGTTGCCGTAGCCTCGTTCTGTATCTTCGTCTTCTTTTGTGCGGCTCATGAATGCATGGCTTAAGTGAGCCTTCCATTTGGCCAGTATTATATTAATGGGCTTTAGAAGGGTCATTAAAACAAACGCAGCAGGGGCGCAAAATATAGCCACACTTTCGGGTGCCTCTTTGGCCAAGGTTTTTGGGAAAATATCTGTAAAAACTATCACAACCACAGACACAACCACAGTTGATATATACGCACCGTAGTAGGGAAACAGCCGGATAAACAGCACTGCCGCAACGGTCGCGCTGGTGATGGCAACCAAGTTATTGCAGATTAACATGGCAGAAAGCAGTTCGTCGAAACGGTCGGTAAGCTTAAGGGCCAGGGCGGCACGCTTGCGCTTGTTGCCGCCGTCTGCCATGCTTTTTAGACGGGCGCGGCTTAGGGCAGAGAATGCCATTTCTGCCGCGCTGAAAAAGGTTCCTATCATTAGCAGTACTACAAGGAAGATTATAGTTCGTATTATTTCGGCGTCCATTTGGAGCGGCTCCTTCAAAATATCTTTGCACTTTATTTTATGCAAGTATGGGATAGTATACTCGTTTTTTTTGATTTCTTCAATTGATATTTAACATTGGAGCGTCCATATTAAGATATGTTTCGGGTACTACGCCGCTTATTACCGTATCAACTAAAGATATATTACGGGTAACAATAATCTCGCGGGAATGGACGGGGTTAATAATACGCACCTCGGATTCAATGGTCAGCCACACAGAAAAAGCAGTTTTGAAATAAGGACTATAAAGGAATTATATGGTATTTGTTTGACAGTAAATAAAGTGGCGGCCTCCCCATCGGATAGCCGCCATTATTCTTGTTTAAATTCTCCTATACAGTTTATGTAGACTTGAACTTCCTGCACACGCTTTTGTCGTGGCTTACCTTTCGTGGTTAAGTTTTCAGCATCTGTGACTGTCGTAGATTCATGAACTACAATCTTGTCGATGAATCTCCGGGCGATATCTGATGTCAACTCCGTCACCTCGCCACATTCCTCAGCCATTTTTATGAATCCTTGGATGTCAGTTATTTTGCTTTGTAATTCTTCAATGCCAGCCCCTAGAACTACCACCTTCTCTGTTAGTCCAGAATATTCATCCTCGTAATCCTTCTGGAACTTGGCGAAGAGATTATCGTTTAATTTGCCGTTTATATTGTCCTCATACAGGCGTTTGATGATATTGTCTAATTCGGCAATGCGGCGTTCGGCCTTCGTTAATTCAGACGTTTTGAGTTTGATGGCATCCGTGCTTTCCCGTTGAGTCATCGCTTGTACTTGATTGGCGAAAGCTTCTTTATTTTCACGGGCGCATTTAAGAACCTCCTGTATCTTAGCTAGGGCGATGGCCTCCACCACATCCTTGCGTATACTATGTCGGGTACATACGTCCACGAAATGGCTTGAGGCGTTACTGTAAGATTGGCAAATATAATATTGGAATTTCATATCACGCGCACATGACATCCTTAAATTAGAGCCACAATCTGCACATCTGAGCAAGCCGCTAAGAATTCCATATACATTCATGTTGGTTTTTCTGCGGCGTGTTGAACGGAGTTTTTGCACTAATTCGAAGGTTTCATTGTCGACAATCGGGGGATGATGGTTTTCAACAACTACCCAATCCTCTTCTGGACGCGTGAGCCTTTTTTTATTCTTATACGATGGTGTGGTGTATTTTTGCGAAACCATATGCCCTATGTAAGCTGGGCTTTCGCAAATTATGGATACCATGTAGGTTACCCATGTGGAATATTTACTGACCGTGGCAATCCCTTTAGATTTGCGGTAGTACATCATTGGCGTGTCTATTCTGCGCTCACTGAAATCTTTAGCAATGGTATAAACCCCATCCCCGGCTACCACCCGCCGGAATATCTCGCGGACATATTGTGCGGCTTCTTCGTCAATCTCCCATTCATGGATATTACCATCTTTCGGGCGATAACCATATGGTGGCCGCTGAGCACATTTTCCTGCGATTGCGTTTGAACGCTTAACGGCACGAATTTTTTTAGAAGTGTCTGCAACATACCACTCATTAAAAACATCGCGGAAAATTGACATTATGTCAAACCCTGTTGCCGTATCGAGATTATCGTTAGCTGCAATAAAGCGCACATCGTGTTCTTCGAATGTGCGCTTTAGCAGTCCGACTTCCAGCACATCTCTTCCAATACGGCTTTGGTCTTTGATGATTACAGTTCTAATTTTCCCAGCCCTTACATCATCAATCATTGCGTTAAGACCGGGTCGATTGAAGGTTGTGCCTGTTACTCCATCATCTACATAGAAATTTGGATTGGTGAATCCTCTTTCTTTTGCATACCGTGACAATATTGTTTTTTGATTGGCTATGGAATTGCTTTCTCCATCAGCACGGTCATCCGCAGACAACCTGCAGTATAATGCATCCATTTTTTCTGGGCTTATAGCCTTTTTTACAGTCAAAATATTGACCCCCTTCCTTAATTATACGTCCGATGTTACCGTACAATCGGGGACACATCAAGTCAATGATTCTGCCATTTTATCGCTATTTTGCTGGGTTTGTGAGGCATTTATCTCGCCAGAAATTCGGTCAGTTATAAGCTGTAGAAGTTTTTGTTCCACTGTCTCCCGTGCGTTTTCGTTAAAAGTTGTTGTAACCACATATGTAGTATTTCCAAATTTCATTTCAGATGTTTTGGAGCGGATGGGCTTACTATCTTCGACCATAGACATAATCACCTCAGACCATGTTTATGCTTACCCCGTTTGTCCTTATATCTCCATCGGTTGTCCTTTTTTGAAAATGGAAAACCATCAGCAGATGTATCGCTCCTATACATCACAAACTCCACACCTCGCTTGCATCTTCGTCAAGTTCGTGTAATAGCATCCGCGCTAATTACCTCGATATCGCGCTTAATATCATATGGTGAACCAAACCAATTCTGGATAATCCACATTTCTGAGTCTCTGGTGTTAAGAGTTATGCCGTTTATATCTAGTGTATGTGTGGCATGAATAGGCGGCAACTGTCCAAAGTTTGGGTTAAAGGGGGTAGTGCTTTCCGTAGTGCCTGTTGCGCCCACTGGTATTAGCACTAAATTTACTTGAAACGGTAAATGAACAGGTGGTTGCCCGGTATGCACCTCATCAAAATCCATAACAACTGGCAAATGCACAAATAGGTTTAGTCTGTCGTTCGCATTCAGCGGAGATGGGAAATTTATACGATAATCCCAACCTGCCAAGAAATCATTTTTGCCTTCGCCGCCTTCGAAAAAAATACCGTTAGGACGCAACCAGCCTCCCCACATATCCTCTCCACGGCGCGTTATTATCGCACTACTTTGAAAAGCATTGTTGCTCATATCATGCGGCAATGCGTAAGCACAAGTTCCCGCAGGGCTGTCATAAGAGAAGCCGATGCAGATTTGGATATCAAAAATTGCACCATCTGCTTCGAATGTTCCAATGAGTTTGCTGGTATTAAGCCCATCGTTTGTGGTCACGAGGACTGCGTCCGTTAAAGTTACAGTATGGCGTGGACTAGGCCAGCCACCCCACAATTCCACTCTTGTTATGCTATTGATATCCGTAGGAATAGCGTATTCTCGCCCTGTATACCAAAAACCACGATGAGCAAAAATTAAACCGACACTATTATGCTGTGCATCCAAGTGTCCTGCTCCATAAATAAATCGATGAGTATGAAATGCTTCGTGAATTTCCTGCGTATGTAGCTGTTCGAAGTGGGTTTGCTTTGTGATGTTTTTCGGTTGAATATCTAATGTTTTGGTTTTTAACAATCCGCTCGGCAGTGGTTCGCTACCACCGCCACCACCCGCCAGCAAATCAACGAGATTATACAGCCTCCCATCCTCCCCAATTACGCGCCCAGAACGTGGGGAGTAATTGTCAATGTCGTACACTTTATCGGAAATAGACGCGACAGTGCCTGTATTTAACAAATCAACAATATTTACTACGCTACCATCTTCAGCTAGTAAACGTCCGCTGGTTGGTGACATTGAGTTAATATCCATCAGCCCTCCGCCTCCGTTTTAAGCCTAATAGTAAGCATTCGATCATGCTGTGTAATCATTTTTTCGATGGATACAATTTCTTTATAATCAGCAAATTCATCAATTTGTACCTCATCTAGCAGAACTGTTATTTTTGCGATGTTTTCTGGCGTAATCTGTTTCTGAATAAGTGAAGATTCCTCTCCAGTGATTTTTGACTGGATACTTAGGTTTGATATTTTTGTATAACCATCGTATATTTCACTTACTGATTCGACCTCGAATTCGAAATCATTTGCTAATTTTACTGATAACATAGCTTGCCGCTCCTTTCGCAATGCGCTTTTTTATATTAAGAAATTGTTCTTGATAATCGTACGCAATTGTGGGATAATAAGGCCACAAAGGAGAGTGGTCTTATGCCGCAAATCATACCGATCCGTGACTTGAAAAATACCGGTGCAATTTCTCAAATGTGCCAAGAATCCCGCGAACCCATTTATGTCACCAAAAACGGTTATGGCGATATGGTCATCATGAGTATGAAAATGTACAAAGAAAAGCTATTCATGCACGACATCTACAATAAACTAGCAGAATCAGAAGCGGATGTTGCCGCCGGAAGCACCCAAAATGCAAAGGCTTCACTTCAACGTTTGAGAGAGAAGTATAATGTATAGGGTAGATATTTCCGACAGAGCCGATTATGAGTTGGATAAAATCCTCGCGTATATCGCTAACGATTTGGACGCGCCTCAAGCTGCTGCCTCTTTTGTTGATGAAGTGTATAAATGTTATGACAGGCTGGAAGAAAACCCATATGTTTTTGAAGAATGCCGTGACCCAAGATTGCAACGAGAAGGATATCGTAGGGCTGTCATAAAAAATTATGTCATGCTATATAAAATTTATGACTATGAGTTGGTGGTTGTGCATCACTTCTTCTACAGCGGGCAGGATTACGCTAACTTGGTGTAACCCTGTATTGTGATCAAGCATCTTCAGAAAAAATGAACTCCACAAAAGGCGATAAAACACCGATGTCATTAGTTGACACTTCGATATTATCGCTTATGGGTATTTTTACAACCTCGTACTCCGCTTTAACATCGACATCCATGATGTCATCAAGAGCCGCCTGTGCCTCGGAAACTTTGTCCGGAGGTATATCAACTGAGCCATCATCATTGATTGTTCCGTATTTCTGTGCAAGCTTTAACTTTTGATCATTGAAAAAATCAATCTCCACCTGCAACGATGACAACAATTTCTGCAACCGATAAGCATCCGTCATCTTCATGTCGCTTGCGGCCAATTTAGTAAAAGCCGAGATTGCGTTAATAATCTGAAACATTTTCATTGGAAACACTCGCTTTCTATGAAATAAGGCCGTAAGCCCGGAGTGCAGTTAATAAATTGTTAATTCCGGTGATGGCATTTGCCAGCGTTCCGGTTGTAGCCACATTTGCCACAGAACGGCGCGTTGTAGGCATTGCGCCAAAAAATCCAAGTGTTGATGATGTTGCGTTGCCAATCCGGATTGATGTATTGGCTGTAAAATTTGTAGCCGTCACCATTGCTATAGCACCATTTCCAATCCGCGCAGCTGGTATTGTTCCTATGGTGAGTTTTGCGGCATCCAAGCCGCTGGCGATCATAGCATTAGTTATTAGGTTGTTAGGAATCCTTGCAGCTGGTATCGAACCAGTTGTGAGTTTCACGGCATCCAAGTTAGCAATCATAGCATTGGTGATTAAGTTGTTGGGAATTCTCGCAGCTGGTATTGATCCCGTTGTTAGCCTGTTTGCGTCAAGAATAACAGACGAACCTAAATTCGTTACGTTGAAAGTTGTTACGGTTAGTGTTGTGCAAGTCAGTGCAGTAATGAATCCGCTTGCCCAAGGCCGGGTAGATTCACCCAAACCAAAGCCAGTGGTCGATGATGGTCTCAGCACTCTGTTTGCCATCGATCCGCTACCAAAGGTAAGTTCCACCCAATTGCTTGCGCCGTGCATTAGCCTAATATGGCCACTGTTACCACTGGATTGCTGGTTTGCGCATTCTATATTCACAGCGTTTCCACGAATATTTGTAATACGGGTAGTGCCTGTGTTTATCTCCCCGACATTTAACGTCATACCAAAAATGGACAAAGTATTGATGGCGTTTGTGCCTGACCGCCCAAAAACGATTGTAGGGTTTCCGTGCGAACCCGAAGCGGTTATTACAGGCCATGTGCCATAAACCACCCTGTTTATATCCAAGTTTGTGACCGTAATTCTGGAAGCATCCAATGTTCCTGTGGTAATTCGGTCAGCCGAAATATTGGATATTTTTGCGTTTGTAATGGATGCATCTTGAATTTGTGCCGTGCCTATAGCCGCAGTCGCTATTTTTGCTTGCGTGACAGCGGCAGTGCCTATTTTAGCAGATGTTACCGCCAAATCTTGAATCATCGCAGTTGTGATAAATCCGTTCGCTACGGTGAGTTTATCTGATGTGATAGAACCTGCGGCAATCCTGTCGGCAGAAATAAATCCGGTTGTAATATTTGCCCCATGTATCGAAGTCTGGCCGGAAGTCCACAAATTTGAAAAAGTTACATAGCCAGTCAGATTAATAGTTTCGGCCACAAGGGAGATAGTACGGGGTGTTAAAGTAAAATTGGCTGCTGATGTACCGGAGGCTACCAGCCAGTCAATTTTATTTGCAGTTTGGGTGACAGTGGATATGTTGCCCTCTGCTGCACCAATGCGTGTTGTTAGCCCGGTAATATCCAGTCGCATGGTGGAAATATTACCTTCAGCAGTTGCTATCCTAAAATCAAACCCGTTCACGGTTTGCGTTAAACTGGAAACTTGCCCTTCAGCGTTGGTAATCCTTGAATCGAATCCGTTTACTGTCTGCGTTAAAGGCGAAACTTGCCCCTCGGCATTAGATATCCTCATATCAAAGCCACTGACGGTCTGCGACAGAGTGGAAACTTGCCCTTCGGCATTGGATATCCGGGTATCAAACCCACCAACGGTTAAAGACAATTCAGCTAAATCATTTGTCACGATTTCAACTTCGCCTGTAAGATTATTGATGCGAGTTTCCTGCCGCCCGACAATAAGGTCAATCCGCTCGGCTTCAGCTTTTATCTGTGAACCGACAAAGGCTTCAGTTTCTCCACGGGTGTAAAAATTCGATAGTTCCAGCGTGAAAGCCTCATCATCAAGTGTCAGCTTCGATATTCGCCGTCCTTGAATATTTACAACAACATTTGTGCCGTCTATCATGCCCGTTAGGTTTTTGACAATGCTGTCAAAGCCCCGCGCCGTGGCACTTAATTCTGCCATATTTCGTTGAGGCGAATCGGGATATGTTACCAGCCGCACAACTTGGTGTTCTACTTTAATATTGCGGTTGCGGTCTACCAGCATTACTTTATCGCCAACCTTAAACGAGAGGTGGCTATATTCTGAATTAACCGCCGCCAAATCAATGATATCCAGCGAGTATGTACGGTATGGATTGGATAATACTTTCAATTTTTCGATTGCATCATCTTTGAGGGATTGCATGTTGGTATAGCGTTCATCTCTCCATACTTTGGTGATTATATTATTTGCATAGCCGAAATTCTCTACATAACTTTTGCCATCGTTTATATCGTCAATCCGCATCCCTTCCTCACCGATGGGGATGAGCCGGGTACAAAACTCAAAGCTGTCACCGCGAAGGAGCGATTGGCCAAGGTTAAGTTCATCTGTAAAATATACACCCTTGTAAGCAAACTGTTCGAGCGGAAAAACCTCTACTACCTTATTTACAGTGTCGTACCAAAAGACGCATCTATAGACTTCCTGGGCTTTCCGAAGCAGATCGAGGCTATTGCCGCCGTCCAGTTCTGTTGTACGTCGCGAAGCTACCTTATCAGCACCAACATATGTCCAGCCTGTTCCGGTTAATGCAAAGTTCAATAAAGTGAATAAATGCTGGTTTGTTTCTCGGTAATCGGTAATGCCACCGGCCTGTAACTCATCAAGGTCAAGGCGGCAGGATATAACTGCCATATCTCCCTGCTCATCGATGCTTTTTATAAGATAGTCACGCCTGTCATACACCAGACTCGTTTCCTCGAAAATGTGACGATAATGTATGTGGGTTATGGGGATGTGGAAGTTTAGTTCGAGTTCACCATCATTAAACAATTCAACAGTATGCAAATTTGCAACATCATCGATGTAACCGATATTTTTCAGATTAAGAACAGCCAACGCCCCATCACCACCTCTCCCGGTATCTGATTGTAATATCCGCGCTATTCGTTGCAATTATGGAGTTAGTACCTGGCCTGAGCTGTGGGAAATTGAAAAACTCAACACGGTCAAATGCATTCTCGCCGCCCGCAGTTACAATCTTTTTCACGCCATCAATGATAATATTTTCGTTTGCCGCAAGGTCGCGTATAACAAAACTTGCATCATTTATAGCAATCCCGGCTTCGGTAATAACCGTAGCAGTATTATTTGCAATTGTAATAACCGCCTCTGTTTCCTTTGCACCGTGGATGAATACGGCATCTCCGGATGCTGTAAACTCATGTATTGCACCAAAAATAAGGCAGTCAAAAACATACACAACTGTATGTATATTCCTTGATTCTTTCTTTAATATGGAATCACGCAATATGCAGTCAAAAACCCTGTCACCGGGAAAGCCGTGATCAATTTGGATTTCGCACCGCTTCAATTTTTCGCGAAGAGTCGAAATATCTCCAAGCCCAGCATCCTTGAACATTAACTGCACCTTAAGCCCATCATGTTTATTCCGGGATTCAATATAAAGCGGAGTCAATGATTTATCTGCCCAAAAATCCTTCACTTCTAACGCGCCGGGGATATATGTATGATTAAGATATGTTGCTTTGTAATCTGACAGTGTGAGGATTTCTGCTCCAACCGTAACACGCATCAGAATCTGCCCCCTCTCGCGGCAAAGGCCAAATCTTGTGACACAATTGGTGTTATACTATGGCCTACCGCTCTTTTATCCAACTCCACTGTTGTGTATATGTAAATGGGTGCGCTCGCAATGCTATAGTTGCCACTGACACCGCCAAGAACATCATTAAAATCCGGCATATCAAAGTTTGTAGGGATGGCATTTTGCATATCATCGGCTATTTTGTCCATTTCATCGCTGAAACCAACCCCCAGCCCTTCGGCCATATTTTTACCAAGCCCTGCAAACAGCGTGGATGGCGAACGGATGCCAAAGAAACTCTTTATTCCACTAACAATGTTGCCCATGAAGCCCCGAATTTGATCCTTGATCCATTGTGTTACATTGCTGATACCCTGCCATAAACCTCTAATCAGATTTGAACCCGCCTCAATAATTTGGGGGATGAACGACAAAATGGACGTAATAATCCCGGTTATGATTGGCGGGATCGCTTTTACGATTTCAACTATAATTATTGGCAAGTTCTGCACCAAAGACACCAACAGTGTCACCCCGGCCATAATGATTTTGTCGATGTTCCCGACAATCGCGTCTACTAAGCCCATAACTATCTGAGGAATCGCCTCAACGATGGTAATGATAATTTGTGGCAATTCTTGAATAAGCGACACCAGCAATTCAATGCCAGCTTCTATTAATAGCGGAATGGCCTCTATTATCGCATCTAGGATGTTTGATATTATTTCTGGAATGGCTTTCACAATTGTCGTTATTATTTCCGGCAGAGCCTCTACCAAGGAAATCAACAGACTAATCCCTGCATCAATTATTAAGGGGATGGCTTCAACCACAGCCGTGATAATACTGTCTATTATCTCCGGGATAACTTCAACAATCATCCCGATGATTTCTGGCAAAGCACCCACTAGCGAAGTCAGCAGTTCAATGCCAGCTTCAATTATCTGTGGGATTGCCCCCAATAAGAAGTCCACAATCCCCATTATGATGGTTGGAAGTGCTTCTATCAGCACGGGTATCGCCGCCAATATACCATCAGCAAGCCCCTGTATAAGTTGAAGTGCGGCTTCCAGTAGTTTGGGTAGATTGTCAATTAATGTTTTAACAACGAACATAACCAATTCAACAAGCGCAGGTATAAGTTCCGGGAGTGCGTCTGCCAGCCCGGTGGCCAGCGCAACAATTAACTCCACAGCACCTTCCAGCAATAGCGGCAGAGCAATTATTATGCCTTCCACTAAAGTATTAACCACAGTCATAGCTGTATCAATCAGCATGGGCAGATTTTCAACAATACCCTCAACCAGCGCAGTAATAACGCCCGGAGCCATTTCTGCTATAACAGATACAAGAGTGCCAATCATCTCCAATATCCGGGGTATAGCCTCAGAAATACCGCTGACAAGACTTTCCACACCCTCGGCCAGAGCATCCCCAGCCCCTTCTTGCCCAGATACAATATCTGCAAAGGCCATAGTAACTTGTGACAAACCCGGTAGAAGGTCTGCCGCGATACTACCCTTTACCCCTTGAAATGCCATTCTGAGATCGGTTTGGGCATTGCTGAAGGCAACAGAAGCGTCTACCAAATCATCGCCCATGACAATACCTAAATCATGAGCGCGTTGGCGCATAGTATCCAATTCTTCTGCGGTGCTGTTAAGTAACGGTATTAACTCCATGCCAGCTCTGCGCCCAAATATCTGCAAAGCCATGTTGGTTTTTTCTGTGCCTTCGGGTAGCCGTTGGAATGCCGCGATGGTGGCCTCCAATGCTTCCTCCGGTGTTTTGGTTTTCAATTCCTCAAAGTCGAGTCCAAGCCGCTCCATCGTTTTGCCAATTTTACCGCCGGATTCATCCACACCGCCCATTGCATTTTGGATATTTCGCAAGCCGTAACTCATGTGGTACATACTTGCGCCGGATTGCGTTAGAACATAATCCCACTCTTGGAATCCTTGCCGGGATAAACCCAGCTTTCGTGCAGTCTGGTCAACATTTACGCCGAGTTCTGCGGTATCTGTGGCGATGTCATACAATGCCTTCCCAGCCGCTACCGTAGCCGTACCCAGCACGACCATCGCTGCGCCGATTGCTACACCTAGGGTTTTTAGTGTGTCACCAAGCCCGGAGAATCGACTTTCGGCATCTTCTGCCACATCCCCGGCTTTGCCGATTTCATTAGCAAAGCCGTCAGCCTCTTCTCCAGCACCATCAAAGCCGGATGCCGTACCGTCCAGAGCCTTGGTAGTAGAATCCAGTTCACGCTCCATATTGTTCAACTCGGCCTGTGCCTTGTTTAATTGGATTTGCCAGTTTTGTGTGCGTTTATCGTTTTCACCAAACGAATCAGAAGCGTTATCCAATGCGGCTTGCAATGTGGAGATTTTATCCTTTTGTGTATCTATTTCTTTATTTAACACTTGTTTGCGAGAGGCTAGGGCTTCCATAGACTTGTCATTTTTATCAAATTGGGATGTAACCAAAGCCATCTCCGAACCGAGGACTTTGAATGATTGATTTATGCCGCGCAAAGCGTCTTTGAATTGCTTCTCGCCTTCGACACCTATTCTTAAGCCGAAATCAGACATGTTGGTCACCCCCATTCAAAAAAAATGCGCTTGCATATCGCAATACAATTGCCTATAATATAAGCAAGTCAAATTTTTATCGGGAGTGATTGTTATGACAAAAACTGCAAACACAAGAACATCAAATATTTATGCTCGTGTAGAGCCGGATATCAAAGACCAAGCCGAACAGGTTTTAGTTCAGTTAGGCATCCCCATGTCAAACGCAATTGGGATGTTCCTTCGCCAAATCATCATGCACAGAGGCATCCCCTTCGACATGAAATTGCCATCGCGTGAACCTGTGGCAATGGGTGCTTTAACCGCCGACCAGCTAAATGCCGAGTTTGAAAAAGGTTATGCCTCTGCACTTGCCGGACGCCATCGTAGCCTTAAAGATGTCAAAGCTGACATGGAGAGGAAATACGACATATGATTGGCGAAATTTATGATGTCCGGCTAATTGATGAAGCAGAGGAAGACTTGGACAGCATCTACAACTATTATGCTTTCAAACGACATGAGCCGAGACTTGGAAGGAAAATCTACAATCAAATCATGGAAAAACTCGAATCGCTTGAAGAACTACCCTTCAGATACCCGGTTTATCAAGTAGAGCCGTGGAAAAGCATGGGTGTTCGCCAAGTCTTTGCTGGTAAATATTGCGGTTTCTATTTTGTCAGAGAAAACCAAGTGCTGGTATTCCGCATCATGTATGGTGGTATGGATATAGATGCCGCCTTAAGCGAAACGGAGTTTGATGATTTTGATTAAAGTGGAATTACATCATCAATGCTCATTTCCTTGTGCGGTTTTTCGACACCTATAAACTGTTTATGGCAAGCCCATAAATCCAAAAATAATCCCAGCGGCATTGTCCAGAATTGCTCATCACTCATGTGCATCTGCACAGTACCGTAATAATACAGCCGGGTAAAGGTTTCTCCATCCGTTACCCGGCTGTCGCGTTTTTTGAACCATCACCATCGGATTCGCTGTGAATATTTCGCGCTGTGCCTTTGAACATGGCTTCGGTGATAGCATTTTTGTATGCGGCTAATTCCAATGGGGATGTGAGCAGTTCCACCTCTTCTTCAGTCAGCAAATCTTTTGGATTATCTTTATTTTTCAAGTTATGAATAAGGATGGACTGATTAGCCAGTAGGGTTAGCAACCACACAATCTCATCAAGTGCCATTTCAAAATTCTCGGCTTTCATGAGCCGTTCACCAAGGTTTTCCAAGCCGCCATAGCGTCCGGCGATAGCTTTCGTAGCTTTGGTGGTGAGGATCATTTCATATTCTTCGCCGCCAATTTTTATGACTGCACTTCTTTCATTTTCCATAATCAACCTCCGTTTTGTTCGTTGTTATTCGTATAAACCGGCTCATACACTTTGGCATACCAATTTGTTATAACTTCTTCAGAAACACCTGCATCGCCCTGTGTTACTTCGGCTTTCCACGGATGTTTTCCCAAACCGTCCAGCTTCGTCCGGCGTAATATCGTGCCTTCAATAGTTGGGGTTTGGAAGGTGATAGTGTCACCTTTGGTCTGCAGATTGGCGGCTGGGAAACCAAACTTTACTCTATACAGCCAAAAATAACGGTAAATGCCATTGGGCTTCGCCGCCCTAAAGCCAACCGCTACAGGCTGGCCTTCATTTTCCGAGGCCGATATAAGCACGCCATTGTCATCCAAAACTGCGCCTGTTAAATCTTGTACGACTTTTACGCCGAGATCACCCACACCCAGCGTTAGTCTGCCGGATTTGAAGTCTTTTATTACATATGCCAACCCATCATCGGCAAACAGATTCGCTTCAGCCAATTCTATGGTAATATCGGCTCGGATGGCCTTTGCCATTGAAATGGGAACGCTATATGACTCTTCGCCGTTATTATCCTCTGTGATTTTGGCATAAAATAATTTGTCCATACCTATTGTCGCCATTTTTTCACCTCTTTATCAAAATTCGCATACATATAACTTCGCCACATCTATGGCATAATGGTGATACTTTGTGTCATATTCATGTCCTATGTATCGCCGCCCGGTAATTGTGTAATCGGCGGACAGCAATGCCTCAGTGATTTTGGATTTAAGCACGAGATAATTCCCTTTGGAATATACTGACAGCCGCACCTCTTGCTGGTCATAGTTAGGTTGGTTGCTGGCGAAAAGTTGAAATGTATCAACCAGCGGAGTAACCACCACATATTCCTCCGGCGCGATATCCGAAAATATTCCTGTCTCAACAGTCACCCCCAACCCGACAAGGAGCGCATTCAAATCTTCCAAAATGCTCACACGTTCCCCACCTCTTCTTCCATCTTTTCCTTCATAGCTTCGATGGCAGCTGATCGTGAAGCACTTCTCGCCGGTTTCATAAATGGTTTAGGCGGCTGACCATGTTTGCCGTATTCAAGGATGCTGGCCACCATTGCATTAGAAACGCCGCCGCTCCGTGGTTCATCAAACCCAACTTTCACATTAAAATTACCGTTACGATCTACTTTTGCAGGGGATACACCTAGTGCGGAGGCTAACTCGCCTGTGGTACGGGATGGATATTTTGTATCTCTACCCACCACGGATTGTAAGTTTTGCCGTACTTGTTCCAAAACCACCTCACCGCCAGCCTCCAAGACGCGTGGAACAATTTCATCTGTTCGTTCTGCTAGTCGGGAAAGTTTATCGATAAAATCGTCGGGCAGAGAAAATGTTGCTTTTGCCATATGTCTTACCCCTTACTAGGTTCGATATACTCAGCCAGCACTTCGATATACATACCACGCCCGCGCACATCCTCTACTGACAGGATTTTGAAACGCTCTCCGTGACAAGCTATATATAATGAAGGAACTATTTTCACACCGGGGATTATCCGGAAATGAAACAGCACTGTTGCTGTAGAAAAAGCCGCCCGGTTTGCCCACATTTTATTACCATGCCGATCCTCTCGGTAAGCGCGAACGGATGCCAGCACAACGTCTTCCGAAGTAGCGAAGCCTGCGGCATCTTTATTCAGAATGGTTTTGACAATATCGATTGGAATTCGCATTTTGCCGATTGCCATGTCCTACATCCTCCACTTGATGTGCATCCGTAGAAGCAAGTTAACAGTATTCCACACTTGTTGCCCTGCCTGTGCGCTGTCGGCGTAAAACCCGGCGGTTGAACCATCGCGGCTTTCGTAAAAATGAGAAGCCAACATAATCACAGCTTGTTCCGTGCTTGGCGGCATGGGCTTTTTCGCGTAATACCCAATCCCAACATGCTGGAATGATTCCGCATAATCTATCGCCGCATTAATAAATTGTTTGAGCAGAGCATCATCCTGATCATGAGTCAAAATCAAATTAGCTTTGACCTTTGTGAGTAAATCACCGCTTTGTTTTTTCGACATTGCATCACACTTCTCCCATTTGCAATACCTGCACGGCCTCCGACAAAATTAACTTCCCGTCCACACGCTGAGTAGCAATGAAGCCCACTTGCCCAGTAGGAGCATATAACTCATTCAAACGCTGGAATGTTCGAGATTGCCTGTCAGCTATCCAGTAATACGAGTAATCACCAAAGGTGAGTGCTTTCGCTTCGGCCTTGATTGCAGGGACATATGGTGACGTATGAATCGGTTTGCCGACAATCATATCCGGTGTGCCTTCGCGGATGGAAGGTTGCCATAAATATTGGCCGCTGCTGTCCTTCAACTTACGGAGTGCCTTCATGGTAGAATCGTTTGTAATAAATGACGCTTTTGCGCGATACGGTGATTTTAACGAATAAAATAAGTCCAACACATTATCGAGAGTGATACTTGTCGGGCTTGCAGCTGTTACACCAACGGGTGCGCCGCCAGTACCCGCTAACAAGCCAGTAGGCTTTTTGTTACCATCGCCCACTAAGAAGGCTTCCTCTTCCTTTACACCAATACGCCGCGCAAACTCACGCGCAATATACGCTTCCATCGGAAATGCGCTGTCATTCAACAATTCATTGGAAATCTTAATCATGGTGGCTACTTTGTAGGCATAAAGTGTCATCTGCCCAAAGGAATCATCACTTTCGGGAATAAGTGCCTCTTCCTCCACCCATGCGGCTGTGCCTTTAGAGGCCATCACTGGGATTTGTCGTTCGCCGCTTGAGGTTTCGATAATGGATGCCAACCGCCGGAAAATGTTCTGTTCTTCCAATGCCTCAACAAGTTTGCGATGGAATTCATCCGGCACTAAATAGCCGCCTTCGGAATCTGTGCCGATTTTTAACGCATTGCTGATTTCACGCCCACGGATGGCGTTCCAAAAAGCCGTGGCATACTTTCAAGTAGCCCATGCCGTTGACATAGGCGTTTAGTTCTGTCCTTGCGGTCTTGCTCCTTTTGTTTTTGAATAAGCTGTTTTTCCTCGTTTTGTAGCTGTTGGATTTGCTCCCTTTTGGTTGCAATTTTCTCGGCTGTTGTTTTTGGCATTTTTCATGCTCCTTTCGATTTTTGGTTTAATATATAGAAAAGCACCATGCAATTTTTCGCATGATGCTCTTGCTATCGAATATTGGCAGCTACATCATTTTTGATGAGCCGCAGAATTTTATCGTTGACACTTTCTTTGTTTTTGGTGCTAAAATGAACACCAACAATATATTTTGTTCTGCGTATTCTTTT